>Ga0310690_10003244_pt1 | contig 24759 bp, 12 predicted proteins | sample AusTroGonzalo_MG_2_FD_207661 | JGI IMG/M metagenome (GOLD analysis project Ga0310690, IMG submission 207661) | Bovine rumen microbial communities from tropical cattle in Woodstock, Queensland, Australia - Gonzalo_04 (v2) (version 2) | ecosystem: Host-associated > Mammals > Digestive system >... | reverse complement strand
AAGCGGCGGAAGTAGGCGCTGTCCCTGGGAATGGTATTCTTGCCGCTGTCGCGATCCGTGTTGTCGGTAAAGACATATAGCGTCCTGGCATTCGCTGCGGCCTCTTCGCGCGTCCACGGTCCCTTATGGTTCACCATAAGCCCGGAGACCACGGAGCGCTCCTTCAGTTCCTTCTGCAGGGCGAGACCCTCTTCGGTATCTGCACCATATTTGGTTGACGTCGCCTCCCAGGCGGCCTTCATCCTGCCTGCAAGTTCAGGATCCTTGACGGAAATTTTATTCATGATGTCCATGTATTCATCCTCGAGCTTCTTCTGACGCTCGAACGTCTTGGGGTCATCGGATGCCCAGGAAGTCCAGTCGGAAGTTTCGAACAGGTACAGCGCCCGGCGCACGAGGCGGGCGTCCTCCGGGGATTCCTTCTGCGAGATGGCCTCCTTTTGTTCCAAGCCGAACCGCGCCTTGAACGCCGCCTCATCATACACGTCCTGATTGTCGGCGCCGCGCATGGCCCAGCTGTGCGGGGCATGCACCAACGCGTCGATGTCATTGGCCTGTGCGGCGATGATGGCGGCCTCGTCAAAGCCGGTTTGCCCGCCGCTGCGCACGGAGAACGGGCGCATCTTGTCGTTGGCCTTCATCTCCCTGAGAAGCGCGGTCACATATCGGTTCGCCTCCTCCTGTGTCACACCGGCGGCGGAAAGGGTATAGATACCGTTGCCGGCGAAATTCAACGAGACGGACGCCTTCATGGCGAAGTCCGGAATCTCGCGTGAAAGAAGGTCTACGAGCAGGGCCGCATCACGACGCGCCGCCGCCTCGACATCCTGCCGGGTGGCATCATCAAAGTTGATACTTACATAGCGGTCGCCTGCTACGCTGGCGGTGAGGCGCTCTCCCGCCGTAGAGAAGTCCGTCGCTATGGCGACGGTGAAGTCCGCGCCTTGTGCGTTTTCGCGCGTACGCTGGGCGTATCTGCCCGAAGATTCCGTAAAGATAAGATTTGCCATGTTCAAAGCGTATTAAATGATTATGTTATTTGTCCGGGCCGCCTTTCTTATAATCCTTGACAAGGACTTTCGTGGTGGGTATCCGCTTTCTCTTTACCGTGTCGAGGGATTTTGACGGGTCTTCAAAAATATCCTTCGCCTTCCCCGGGATCCGGTTGCCGCGACTGTCGTAGATACAGAGGCTGTCGTCCTCTATGCGCAAGGTGATGTCCACCTTCCGTTTCGCCATCAACCCGCTATCGGCCATGTACCCGAAGGAGAACCGACGGTTGATCTCCCCCTTGACGGCAACCTCACCCGAGATCATCAGGCTGTGGATGTCCGCGGGCTGGAAACCGTAGCCGCGCAGCAACCCGAAGGGGTCCACGCGCTTTTCACGGGCGGCGGACTCGTTCTTCAGAATGGTGTCAAAGGGCTCTATCGCAGCCGTTCCCGCCTCTGCCGCCATACGGAGGAAGGTCTTGTCGAGATGGGCGGCGACAGAACGGGCGTCATCCCGGTCTTCGGGCGTATATGTCGATATCTGCCGGAGTATCGCCGAGGGTACCGCCGGGGCGGCCTCCCTGCAACGGGCAGAAATGAGGGCCTTCATCTCGTGGCTCATGTCGACATCCATCAGGTTCCACAACGGAGCACCGTCATGCGATATCATATATACCGGCTCGGCGGCCTCAGTGGGCGACAGGCCGAGGGTGGCCAGGTCGTCCTTCGTGAAGAACATGTTGCATCCCTGCCAGCGGGGGTTCGTGGCCATCCGTGCGGCCGTCTGGTATGCGTCGATACCTGAAAGGACCTTTCCGTCGGCACCTACGGGCATGGCGACGAGGCCGGGGGCCACGTTGTCGGGAAACTCCTTGAAGGCCCTGAAGAAATCCGTAATCGCCAGCGATTTGCCATCGGACGCCATCGTGGCGTCTATCTTCTGGCGGGCCGTATGCTGCACCTCCCGCAGGCCCAGGTCGTCGAGCCACAGGTTGGCGTCGCGGAAGGCCTTCTTGCCGAAGTCGGCCACGAAACGCTCTTCTGCGCCGGGGCCGTACAGCCTTGACTTCACAGCGGCAGCGTTGGAGATACCCGCTACCAGAAGCTTTTTCAGGGTGGCCTTGGAGAACCGGCCACGCTCTACCGGGGCGGCCAGGCGGAAGACAAGCGAGGATTTCACGGTGGGTGCGGCCTCAACCTTCTTCTCCTCCCTGGGGGACTCCTTGACGGCTTCCCCATACGCTTCTTCCTTTATGTCCTCAGATGGCGACGGGATGCCCTTGGCTTCGGATTTTGCGACAGCGGCGGCAAGAATTTTATCAAGTTCATCAAAATTTTTTGGATTGTTAAATTTTTCTATTACCTTTGTGATAGAATTCAGAACGTAGGTGTTGTCGTCCTGGTATAAGCCCACTCGATCTCCGTCGTTCGCCTTACGGGGCGCCGCATTTTCCGGCGCCCCGTTCTTTTGTATGTCCTTCAGGACGGGCAGCACGTCGGCAGAATACTTCGTCGCTTCGGACCGGCGCAGATAGACGATGTTTTCCTCATACATGAGCAGCTTTGCAAGGCCGGACGGGAAGATGTCCCTCGGGTGGAAAAGGCGTATGGACAGGCCGTCCGCATCGACGGACTTCGGCGCCGCGACATTGACGGTGACGAAGGCGCCACGGGCGTCACGGATATTGAGGACCAGTGTCATGGAATCCGGTTTTTTGGCGTTCGTGATGACGCACATCGGGTTTCGCAGCTCGTCGATGAGGCCTTCGTCGATGAGGCGCGGCACGGAACGGGCGGCGTGCTGTGAAATCCTGCGGATGGAGGCCGCATCAATGATGACCGGAATGTCCGGATACTTCAATGCGCGCAGGGCGCCGACGGGACGGCCGAGGTGTACGTGCATGTGGCTGGAAAAAGGAGACAGGGTATCGCGGGCCAGGTTGCGCACGACGTCGGGGTCGCCCGTGCGCCGGACCTCCGCGATGGTCGCCCTGCGGTAAGTGCGGAAGCCGTCACAGACGGAGCGTTCAAGCGTCTGGGGGATATCATCCCACCCGAAGGCCACGCGAAGGATGTTCCTTGCCAGGTCCTGGTCCGTGGCGTCGCCGTTGGAACAGGCGAGGATGGCGGCCCGGCGGTCGGTATCCTTCATGATCTTCAATGCCGCGGACGGCATGCCCGTACGCCGCAACGCTTCATCCATGAGGTGTCCGCTGCGAAGGATTCCTTCGGGTCCTTTTATCGAACAGATGGAATATACCGCAGCATAGAGCATGTTGCGCAAGGACACCCTGTCCGGCTTGACGGCGACGTCGAGGCTGCCGTCTTCGTTAAGGCGGCAGGCGATGCCGCGCATCTCGTACGAGTCAATGAACGCATCGTCGCGGGGTGACATTTTCCTGACATCCTCTATGAGGTTCACCTCCCGCTCCAGGAGGAGGGAGATGTCTGCTGCGGCCGAACCGGCCGACGACCATTGTTTGTCCTGTCTCATAACCAATCTCCTTTATTGAGTAACATTGTTTTTTTAACGCTTTTTCTGTGGAGCGGCATTCTGCTCCTGATTCTGCTTTTGCGCCTTCTCCTGCGGCTTCTTGTCCGTCTTCTTCAGGTCGGTCTTTGACGAGCGCATGAAATCCTTCCACCGTCCCGCCTCCTGGTGCGTAGCGGGGTTATAGACCTTTACGCCGTCACGCGTAACCATCACCTCCGCATATACGGTGCAAGATTCCACCTTCGAGGCGTCGTCGTATGCCTCCACGCGGCGGCGCGGCAGGGTGCCGTCGACAGGCGTCGGCAGGCCCTTCATGGAGTTCTCGCGGATCTCCGCGAGCTTCGCGGCGTCAAGGCCGTAGTCCCGCAGCTCGTTGATGCCATAGTCCAGGGCCTGCTCCGGCACCTGTTCCGAAGAAACCTCCTGCCGCTGCTCCGCGGGATAGAGCTTCGCCGAGATGGCGTCCGGCGTCAGCGACGTGCGGAGGGCCTGCATCTGCGACGCCTCGTCCGTGCGGCCGAGCATGTTGGCATACTCCTGCACACGCGCGGCGAGGATCTCCGCCCGGGCTGCCGGCCCCGCCACGAAATCATATTTATCCGGCGTCTTCGGCATCGCCGCCTCGATGGCGACCATCGTTTCCACCCGCTGCGCCTCGCGGCGTGCCAGGGCGACATACTTATCCAGCGGCTCCTGCGGCAGCTTGGGCCGAGGGCTGAACAGGCGCGCTATGGCGCCCCGCGACTCGTAGTCCTTCACCGCCGCCCGGTAAGCCTCCACTTCCGACAGACCGCCCCGCGTATCATGGTGCGGCAGGCGCGCCTTCTGCGTAGCCGCCGACTCCTCCGCGGCACGGGCATAGGCCATGGCGTCATTATACGACGAACCCGTCATGCGCATCCATGCCTGGGCGCGCAGGCCGCTGCAGACGGAATCTTTGCCGAAGGCGTCTATCAGGGCTGTCTCGCGGGAGAACGGATCTTTCATTCCCTCGGAGAAACGCGCCATCGCCTTCTCCACGTCCAGCATGCGCTGCTGGGGGGAGAAGCCGTCCGCACGAGAGGAGCGTTCCGGCATCAGGGAGGCCACGTAGTTGCCCACGACATAAAGGTCCCCTTCCGTGTTGATGGCCTTCGCCTCCGCGCGCAGCGTCTTGACATCCACGTCGTACAACGCATGGCGTATCTCCTGGTTCGTACCTTCGTACTCCACGCTGATACCGCGCTGCCGCATCGCCTCAATGGCGACCGCAGACTCGGGGAACGCCCGTTTCATGGCCTTGGCGAGAGTATCGTCCGCGGCGTTGAGGAAATAGCCACTTTTCCAGTCCGCGACCTTGAAGCCCTTGTCCATAAGAGCCTTCACCTCGTCCGCCGCGGACGTCATGTATTTCTTGGCCAGCTCCTGGTCGGAGATGTTCGTAGGAGACAGCGGACGGTCCTCGTTCAGCTTCGCGAACCGCGTCACGGGGACGCCTTGGCGGCGGGCCTCGTCCCAGACGGCCTGAGAAACGGCGTCGTCGACATCCGGGTCCTGGCTGCTGAGGCGGACCATTTCTACGCTGACGTAATCCCGGTTTCCGACCGCGGGCATCGTGCCCGTACGGACAATGCCGACGGGGGCGCCATTCTTCTCCAGGAGGATGTCGCGGGAGAACGGAGCCATCTTCTTGCCGGAGACGACCTCCGCCATCATCTTCCTTGCCGCCTGCCGGCGGTTCGCCGGGGCGTCGCCCAGGAGGTGGCCCTTCGGAGGCAGCGCCGGCCCCTCCTTCGATGCGTCGTCGGCGAGATGCGCCGCCGCCACGTTGAAGACCACGCCGCCCAGGGGGCCGTCGTTCATGGCCTTCATGTCGGCGGCAAGCTCCGCATCCTTGAAATCGCGCTCCACGGCGTCGACGATCCTCTCCGCCTCGGCATCCACCTTCGCCTCCCGGCGGATACCTTCCATCATCTCCTCCGTGGCTTTCACCGCCGGCGACAGCTGGGGGTCGATGGTGAGGTTCTCCCTGTGGATGGCATCAAGGATGATCTCGTTGATGGCATGGTCATACGACTTACTGCCCTTGCTAAGCTCGGCGTAGGGGACCAGGTCGGGATGCGTGATGTCACGCCCCTGCGGGTCCTTCGTCCGTTCCACGCCGTAACGGGCGCCGCCGGCAATCTTGTCCGCCGCCCACAGGTCATGCGTATGCTCGTCCAGGAAAGCCGCAAGCTCGTCGCGCGTGGCCTGGAAATCCAGGTCCGCAGCGGAGACGCCGCCGAGGGCGGCGATGGCCTTTACCACTTCCGTGGCGGTGTTCACCGTCGCGGCGCGGTCCTCGGGAGAGAGCTCCGACCACGGCCGCAGCATCGGGTTGTCGTCCACGGTGAGCCCCTCCTTCCCGCGGGCCGCGCGCCCGTCTTCGTGGATGGCGGCGGCGGTGGCATCTACGACGGCCTCCATCTGCGGCGTCATCACCACATGGGAGGTGTCGAGGGGAGAGGGGACGTACCCCAGTCCGGCGGCATGCGCCAGGAGCGCTTCACGAAGATCGCCCGGCACGGGAGTCCCCGCTATGTCGTCCGGCCGCATCTCGGTCTGCGCCATGCACAGCGCCGCGGCGGCGACGTCCTGCAGGGCGAAGCCCTTCAGCAGGGCGGCGCGGGCCCCTTGCGCCAGGGGCGCCGAGATACGGTCCATATAGGTATAGGCCCGCAGCTGGTTTTCATCAAGGGAGTCGTAAGGAATGCGTTTCATGTTCACTTTTTCCTTTAAGGGCGAATGAATGTATAGCCATATTGTGTTTCTGCCATTTCCGAAACGGCGTTGACGATTTCCGTAAGGAGAACCGTATGCAGGGAGTCTGCCGGACGCCACACTTCCCGGCCTTCCTCGCCGATATATACCATCAGCCTGGGCGCCTCTTCGCCGGTGCCTATGCGGAGGGCCGACACCCTCTCTTCGCCATCAAGGTCCCAGACCGGGGCGATGGCCAGGCGGCGCCAGAGGTCGGCGGCATCGCCACAGGCTTCCGTTATGGCGGCAAGGCGGAGAAGGCATCCCCGGCGGAAGACCGCCCGGCAACCCTCTTTAGGGCCATAACCCGGTATCCAGCCTTTCGGCCAGCTTTTGATGCAGGAGGGTGTGTCCCTGTCCTGCAGACGGTCACGGATTCTCCTGAGGTCGAGACCGCAGAGCCGGTCGTCATCAATCCAGTCACCGGTGTTTTTCGCCACGACCCGCATCACCTGCAGCGGCCGCCGCGTGGCCGGGCCGTTTTTCCTGACAAGGCCGGAAAGGGTCGCGGGGGACGGATTGAGCTGTCCCAGCCTTATGAGGCAATAGTTTTTACAATCCGTAAAGGCGCGCATCATGTTAAATGCCAGGGGGTGATCTTCGATGGCCCCTTCAATGGAAGAAAGGGTCTCCGCTATTTCCGAAAGAAGCCCCGTACGCATAAGGCGTACAAGGTCCTCGCGTGAACGGAAGGGGAGGGCGGAAGAGTCGCCCACGGGGAGTAAGAATCTTTCATTCTTGTTCATGTTCCAACGATTTTAAGGGTAATCGCAAAATTGGGCTCAACCCGTTACTTCTTTCCCGGATGTCCGGGATTGGTGCCCTTATCCTGTTTTTCCGAAGGCTTCTCCGGAGACTTCTTCGGCTCCTTGATGCCCGTCACCTTCTTCGGTTCGCGCTTCATCTCGCGGCTGTGCAGGTCGCGGTCAAAGGTGATGTAGCGCGTCTCGGTCGTCATCTCGATGCGTACGTCCGCCACGCCGTCCTTGAAGTTCGTGGCATCGTCGAACCACATCGACTGCTGCATCAGCTCTCCCTTTTCGTTCAGGAAGTTGTACCGGCCGTCGCTGCGCTGCACCCTCGAACGCTCCTCGCGGAAATCGCGGATCTCAACGAAAGGCCCTGCCGTGATGCTCCCCGTATGACGGTTCAGGATATATTGGCCGCCATCCTTGGCTATCGCCACCAGGATGTGGTTGAGCTGTGTCTTCGCCAGGCGGTCAAACCACATGGGGCTGACCTCGCTGCCGTCAAGACGGATGAGCTTCATCGCGCCCGTGCCGTCCGCATTCTCATAGGCACAGCCTATCGTGCGGCCCATTTTCTTCAGACATGGATAAGCCTCACTGACGAACTCCATCTCCTCGTTGACATAACGCTGTCCCTCCGGCGTGTTCACGACCCGCAGGCCGTTGCTCTCGCTGTCGGGGACGACGGCGTCGCGGAGGATGTCCTTCTGCAGGGCGTCCCGTTCCTGCAGGAGCGAGAAGACCGCATCGGACGACATGTCGTCACCCCTGACCTGGAGGGCGGCGATCTCTTCGTCCAGACGGTCAAGACGCTGCTGCGGCGAAAGGCTTTCGCTTTCCGGCGACGGCGCCTGCGACTCCGCAGGGCCTGCCTCCGGGACCGCCTCCTGCGGGGGCTCCGGTACGGAAACGGTATCCGGCTGCATGCCGGAGGTTTGCGACGGGGCCTCCGCTACGGGCGTCTCTGACGGGGCCGGCTGTTGCTGCTGCTCTTTCCTCGCGTCTTCGATCATCATCTCGTTTCGATATTCGTCGGGGAAGGTGTGTTTCAACACCTCGGCGGCGGCGAGTTTCTCTTCCCGGGAGACACGCATGCTGCGCATGCTGAAGGTCATACCGTCCAGGACGACCTTCGTGGACGTACCGTACGGCACCACGCCCTCGAGAAGGGCGTTGCGTACATCCTCCATGTCGGCAATGTCCATCAGGCCCTTGCGGCGGTGCGCCAGCAGGTCGGACATCTTGTCTTCGAGCTCTTCGCGCTGGGCGTCCCCTTCGACGATGTCGACACCTTTCGCCGCAAGGGCCTTCTCCAGTGCATCGAGCTTTGTCTGCACCTTCATTATCTGGCGCTCGAGGGAGCGGACCGAGGCTTCGACCTTCTTCTCCTGGCGGCTTGCCGCGGCATACACCACAAACGGCTCCTGGCGTTCATAATCCTTCATGTCATCCGGGATGAGGCCTTCGTGCATGGCACGGGCCACGTCTTCCACGGCGATGGACATGTTGTCGGCACGGGGGACGATGAAGCCGTTGCTGAGTTTTTCCTCATATTCCTCCCTCTTGGCACGGTCCGCCATTATCTCTTCCATGGCGCGCTGTTCGGCGCGGGGACGGCCGGCGAAATATATCTCACCGGTCTCGAGGGCGAGGACACCGCCGAGGGCGTCCCGGATTTCATCCGCCACGACGTCAAGGTCCGCAGGCTGCAATGACCTCCCGGAACGGGGGAGCGTCGAGAGGATGTCATATGTAGGCGTCTCATGATATTCGGAAAAGTCTTTGATCTTCGCGTTGCCGGCACGGATCACACCGTCCTTGTATTCCACGAAGCACCGGAGCTCGTCACCGCGCCGGACCTCGATGCGGTTCGGGGAGAAAACCATGTAGTCGGCGTTCTCGCAGCGCAGCTGTGCCGTTCCTGCCTGCGGCGGTATCCCGGCCTGCCGCAGCCATTCGCGCTGGAAAGACTGCATGTTTTTCATGAACGCGTTCCAGGCGTTGACGGATTGTATGCGCTCCACCTTCGGGGGAAGGCCCATGATGCCTGACGGAACCCTGTTCACGCCATAGACGACACCCTCGTGGAAGTATACCTTATAGGTATATGCGCTGTGCGGCAGGAGCCCCGTTCCGTCGGGCATCCTGAAACGGTCACGGCCATCCACGCGGCCCAGTTCCAGCGCTTCCTGAACCTGTCTCTTCATCGACGGGTCCATGATCTGGACGTCCTTGCCGTATCTCTGGCGGACGGCTTCCGCGATGTGGGGCTGGCTGTCCGGCACGAAGAAGGTGCGCTTGCCACGATAGGAGAGGACCTCGATGGACATCTGGCGCTGCGGACGGAGATCCTTCAGGGGTGCCTTCTCGGCGGCCTGCTCCTGGCCTTCATCCTTGCCGGAGAACAGCTTGTCGAAATCCACACCCAGGAGGGGGTCAAGGCGTTCCTTGATACGGGAGTAGACGCTCTTCTTCTTGCCCGTGGCCTCGTCCAGCGTCTCTGCGCGCTCGTCGCGCCGCTGCTGCTTGGCTTCGTGTTCCGCGCGGGCCTGTTCTGCGACGAGGCGGCCCGCATCGGCGACCGTACGCATGGTTTCCTCGTCCTCGGCATTCTGTGACACCTCAATGGCGACGGACGGCATGCGGTCCGCCAGCTCCTTGTATTCATCGGCCGTCTCGAGGAGGCGCTCGGCGCGGTTCACGCGCTTATTTTCCGCCGCCTCGGCAGCCAGTTCTTCCTTCTCCGCCGCGGCGGCCCGCATCAGCGTGGCGATCTTTTCAACGGACCGCGTGGTGACATATGCGATGCCGGCGACAGCATAGAGGGTCATCGCCACAAGGCCCATGGGCTTAGAATTAAGGGCCTGGTCTAAAACGGCGGCCGCAGACGAGATGCCGGCGACGATACGCCGCGATACGCTGGGCTGCGGGACCTCCTTGCTGTCGGGGGCCTTGTCGGTGACAACGAGGCCACCTTTGCGGACCACCTCGTCCTGGGCGTTTTCCGACTCGGAGACACCTGCGGATTTCAACAGGTAACGTTCCGACTGCGCATCATCACGCAGACGTTCGACGGCGCGGTGCGCCGTATCTGCGGGGAACCGCTGTACGGCCTCGCGGATGAGGTCGCCATGAAGGGACATCACCGAAAACAGCGACTGCGCCGCCTCAGGGGAGGAGGATATCTGCTCTGCCTCCACCAGCGAGATGTCGCCGCCATCGGGGTGTCTGGCGACGGCGGCCTTGATGTCGTCGCCGGACACGAGGATCATTGCCGCCACGGCATCGTTAAGCCGCGACACCTTCTGGCCGACATCATGGAGACGGCGTGCCGACGTCTCGTCGTCGACATGGAACGGCTCTCCCGTAACGGCTATGACGCGGCCGCCGTCCTTGTTCAGCGTATCGAAGACGCCTGAGAGGGTGGTCGCGTCATCCAGGGAGGCGACAACAGGAAGGTCCTCTTCCGTCACCGCGGAACAGAACTCCCGGACGACGGACTTGTCCGTGTTGCTGTCCACGGCGGCTCCGCTGAGGATACCGACGGACGGCTCCTGCAGCAGGGAGAGGTCGCCGCGGCACCAAAGGATGGCCGGGCGCCTTACGGCGTGGTCGTACACTTCGGAACGGAAAGATACCGCGCCGTCATTCTGGACAACGGGCAGCGAACGCGTACGCTTCTCCGTATACTCCTGCATGTCGTTCATGCTTTCCGGATACAGCGGCGACACCGCCGTTATATACGAAATACCTGCCTTCTGCCAGCGCTCCTGCGCCGCGAAGACGCGGTCGTAGGCCGCCTCGACAAGGTCGGTGGCGTCCAGGTTGTCCGGACGGAGGTTTTCAGGAATCTCCACGCCGTCCGTCGCGCAGCCGTCCAGGAACAGCACGATGTCCTCTGCGGTATTCAGGCGTACGGCCTTGGCTTCCGCCTGGGCTATCGCGTCGAGGATGGCGTTGTTGTCCAGGCCTAGCTCGTAAAGCAGCAGCACCTGGCGGTCCGTCAGCCCGACAGGCTCCTGCGCCTCAACCTTATCGCGCTGTTCTTCGACAACCTCGACCTGCTCGACCACCATCTCGTCGGTGACCATCTTGCGGAGGGCGCGGTGCGCACGGTTGTGGAAATAGGCCGGGTCGTGATGCACCTCGCCGTAGATGGAGTCGCCACGGGCTTCGGTAAAGGCGTTGTTGGAGCTGATGACGACAGGCTTGAGGCCGAGCGCCTGTGCTGCGGTGATGCCGGCTTCGCCGGCGCCGGTGTCGTAGTGGCTGCATACCGTCCCGACGGTAAACAGCTTTATGTCGCCATCAACGGCAAACTCGTTCACGCGTTCACGGAAGGCGCGACGCAATACCTCCTGCACGAAATAATCGGTATCGTCCTGCGAAGGTCCAAGCGGGCGGTCCTCCTTGTATCCGTTGTAGTCTTCACCATATTCGTCGCCTACGGGGGCCAGTTCGACCCTCTGGTTGGCGATACGCGGGAAGGCGCTGCCGGTGACATAGACCTTGATGTCGTCCATGTCGACGGCCGACTCGCCGTAACGCGAATACTGGTACGCTATCGAACGCGTCAGCGACTTGCTCAGCGACTGGGCGGCCTTTTCGATGACCTCCGGGCTGTAGCAGTCTTCCGACGTCTCCGGGATGCGGATCTTCTGCATGTCCCGGAGGGACGCCATCTCCTCGACCTCCGACACGTTCTTGTCACCCCCTTCTCCGGAAGCGGCAAAAACAACGGTGAAATTGGAATAATCAATGTTTGCCTTGATGGAATCATAGAAGGATTTTTCGCCGCCAAGGCCCCTTGACGAGCCAAAGGAAAGTTCGCCCCTGGGGAAGGCCTCATTGAACTTCGAAACGATGGTTCCGAAGGCCCTCTCCTCGCGCATCCTCTGGCCGTCGGGAATCTTCAGGGCGTCCGGGATGTCGACGCCCTCCTTGACACACTTGTCAAGGAAAGAGACGAACTGCAGCGGAGACACCGGCCTCTCATTGTTGTTTTCGGCAAACATCCTGACGGCCTGCACCTGCGCGGCATTCATGCCCAAGCCGGAAAGCATGGCGTCAAAACGGGACCTCAGGTCGCGCGACCACGGCAACGTCTCATAATCGAGGAACTGCACCTCCGTGCCATAATTCCACCGGCCCTGGATCATGCGCTCCGCCGGATCCTGCCCCGGCGCCATGCGGAGGCGCACCTCCACGCCCAGAGGCAGCGAATACCGCGGTTCCTTGGTCGCCGAGGCTGGGGCGAGGAACTTCAGGTCCTTCGTCGTGCCTCCGTCAATGGCCGCCCGCGGCGGCAACGCCATCATGCAGGCCTCCTCCTGGCTCATCACCCGGACGCCGTGGCCGTCGCGGCCTCCGTCAATGTGCGCCACACGGAATTCCGTATTCTTTTCAATATATTGACCGAGCAGGAGCGCCCTGTTGGCGCCCGCCCCCCTCGTAAAGCTGGACTGGTTACCGACGATGCATACTTTCTTGCCCTCGCGGACATATTTGAGAATCTGCTCCTCGACGTTTTTCTGGAAGGACGCGTCATCCTCCAGTCGTCCGAAATCGGTATATTTCGTTCCACCGTGGGAGACCTCATACAGGGGGGCCTGTCCCATGAGCTTCTTCATCTCTTCCTTTTTGGCCTTTGACTTGACCGAAAGTACGGGCCAGGAGACTTCGCCGATGTTTCTCTGCACGGCGTTTTGCTCCAGGCGCGGGCGGGCGAACTGGCGGTTGTGGTTGTTCACGCTGGTGGCGCGAAGGAAGACCATCACGGCGGTGTCTTCGGGAATGAGGCGCCAGAAGTCGCTTTCCGAGAGGTTGCCCATGCCGATGGTGTAAATGTTATATTCCTGAATGTCCGTACGCTCGAAACGGGGGTCCGGCTGCAAAGGCGACGAAGCGGAGAACATCTGTTTGATGTCCTGCTCGTTAAATTCCGTCACGCCACGGTCCAGGAGGTCTTCGAGGACACGCGCAGGCGTCATGCGCGAAGAGGAAGACATATCCACGAGACGGCGCACACGCGTCATCGTCGTAGACGTGCCGTCAACGGATTCTACCAGATGGCTGCGCAACTCTATGAGGGCAGCCTTGTTCTGCTTGGCCCAGATAGTCCAGAGGGGGCGGTACCCGTTTTGATAAATATATTCATCCCGCTGCGGGCCGTCCTGGACACCCAGGATCGAGGCCTGCCGCTCAGCAGCCGGGCGCACGATGTTTTCAAACACGTCCTTTATGGTCCTGCCGGAGATGTCGTTCTCTCCAAGGAGCGTATTCGGCGCAAAGCGAAGGTTCTGTTCACGGAAGCGATCATCACCCGAAGCGGAGAGAAGGTACGTCTCGTCCGGATGGCGCGAAGTCAGGCCGGGGACGATGGTCATCCCCTCGCGGACGAAACGTCCGTTCAGATAGTCGCGCTGCCGCTCTCCATAGTCGAACTCGCTGACGATCTCCAGCGCCCGCTCCGCGGCGGCGGCGGCCGAAAGTCCGCGCTGCTGACGGAAGGCCTGGGTGGGCGTGATGCCATTTCCTTCGGCCTCCGCGTCTTTAAGGACCGGGACCAGCTCTGAAACCATTTCCGCAAGACGCCCGGACACCGCAGCGCGCCCATCGCCGTCCAGGGACGTCCATGAGTCGGCGATGGCTCGCAGGGCAGTCCGGGACATGGGAAGGCGGGAGCCATAGGCCAAGACAAATGCAAGATCGGAGAAAGTCCTGGAATAACGTTTAAAAAGCCTGTCCAACTGCTTCTGTTCCATAGTAAAATCCTATTGACGATTTAAAATAACGATAATGTGAAATCCCTTCCGCCGGAGACCCGGCGGAAGGGGATAACGAAAACTTAACGGAGAGAATGCTTGGGGGCGTCCGCATCCGCGGGCTTCTGTTGTACGGAAGCCTTGTTCTCCCGGGCCTTCTTTGCCTCCTGGCGCTCCTTGAAGGCCTCACGGACCTCCTGGCGGACGGCGTTGGTGGAATAACCGGCCTTCACGTTACGCGAAGCAACGTCATAGACGATGAACATGTCCTTCTTTTCACCACCTTCCGCCGGCGTCGCCTTCACCCACGCGCCACCGGCGTGGACGAGGTTATGGAGCACTTCGGGCTTTTCCTTGCTCAGGTCGATGTTGTACTTGACGCCACCGGCATAGACCGAACGGTTGGGGCGGTCCTTGAGACGGGCCTCAATGGTGTCCATGGGAACGGTGACCAGACGGTAGTCGCCACCCTTGCGGCCGACAAGGCACATCTGGATCTCGATCTTTTTGGTGATCTCGTTCCATGTGCGCACCTTGACGGGACGGGGCATGCAGCCGTTCTTCTCAAAATACGCCTGGTCGAAATCGCGGGCGTCGCGAAGGGCTGCCTTCTCGTCGTCCGTCATGTCCTTGCGGAACGGCAGGGGAGGGAAGAGCTTGTCGCCAAAACCGTTCACCACATAAAGGGTGGGACGGCGGGCTTCCAGGGAGATGACGTCCATGCCGATGGTTCCGTCCTTCTTCTCGAAAGGCTCGAACTGAACCGGCATCGTCAGCTTGGGCAGGCCTTCGCCAACGGAGACCCGCACAAGGATAGGGTTCGAACGCTTGAAATTTGACAGCTGGCAGAGGTTATACAGGTCGCCGGCACGGCTGTCGGCACCCGCCAGGGTGTTGACCTTCAGCTGGTCAAGATTAACCACGTTCTTCAAGGCGTCGGACACCCTGTTGAGGTTTTCCACTTCCTTGGCCGTCAGCAGCCCGCGGCTGATGAGGGCCGCGTCGGCCTCCGCCGAAGAGATCTGACGCACATCCGCCCAGGGCATAGGCTCCTGTTCGGAGAGGTTCTTCATACGGTCCTTCCATGAGAGAAACTGGCCTCCTTCCGCGGCGACACCCTGGGCGGGCGCCGTCGGCGTGAAGTCAGGCATGTCGTTCTCCTGGATGTTGGCTCCTTCGACGGGCTCCATTCCCGGGAGATCGTCGTCAAAAAAATTTTTTTCTTGAGTAGGCATGTCAGTAAATTTTTAAAAGGGTTTATGTATAAGTTCATTTCTTGTCGGAACCACCACGGCTCAACGCCGTATGGTAGTCGTTGTAGTCGTTATAATCCGCGTAGCCGCGACGCTGGTCGACGGCCTTGCATCCGGCCTGCTCACAGGCCGCCTTGATGAGGTCGGTACAGGAAGAACCCGCCGTATCGTTATCCAGCAGGAGGAACACGCGTGCATGGGCCGTTATGAACGGAAGCGCGGCCTGGGCGTTTGCGACCGAGTTCAACACGACGACATCAACGTCGCCGGGGACGCCGTCCGGGCGGTTGCGCACCATCCAGGACGCGAAGTCGAACATCCCTTCGAAGACCACGATGTTGCAGCAGGAGGCCTTCAGCTCATCCAGAAGAAGGTTACGGCCGTCGCTTGACAGCGCGGAAAACCCTCCGCCCGTCGAACGTTTGCCGCCCTTCGGATTTTTTGAAGGATACCGCAGCATCCAGCCTCCACGTACGTTCCGGAGGCCGATGGCGCGCCTCGAAGACGTCTTTTCCTCCCCGGTTCCCTGCTCGACATACGTTACGGTATAGTGGACCTCGCAGAACACCGACTCCAGGACACGCCGCGTGCAGCAGCGCGACGCCGCATAATCCAGAAGACGATAATCCGCGAACCTGCTGCGGGCATCATCAATGACGGTCCCCACATACGTGCCGTCGCCGGACGACCCGACGGATACGATGGTGTCATCCTCGCGCGCGTATATATGTATCTTAGGCATCCTCAACCCGGGAACCACTCCGGGGTTGTAGCGGCAGAGATATAAAAGGGCCTCTTCGTACGTACACCCCTTCAGCAGGCGGACGAAATCGATGACGCCCCCGCCATGACGGCCATCCACGCCGCAGGTGGGGTTGCCATGGTCGAACCAGACATGGTTCACGTCGTCAATATGGAAGGACGGAGTCCGTTCGCGGGACCGTAACGGAGAATAAAAAAGTCCTCCGCGGGTATGGGCCGTATCGAGGCCCTCGGCGCTGAGGATATCCCGCATCGACGTAGCCTTCAACCGATCTATCTGCTGTACGGTGAAACTGAATTTTCCCATGGCTACATCTTTGTTTGAATACGAAAGATTCGTATATTTGCTTGTTATAAATAATTGTACAAGAGGAGTATTGCAACGCTAAATTCCTCAACACAAAAGTAAACATATTTAATTTAACATACAAAAATTTTTAATAAACAACAAATACTTTCTGCTATGAAAACCACAAAATTGCCCTTAGGGGGTATCGTGCCGGAAACAAAGATTCCCCGGCTGCAGATACTGAAGGATTTCATGAAAAAGAACGGACTCTTGAACGCAGAAGTCGCCGCCGCCCTCGGCAAGACGCCTCAGGCCCTCTTCCGCAACTACCGCATCGACGACATGTACGTCGCCGAACTCGACAAGGTCGCCCGCCATTACGGCTACGTCCTGAACGTTGACATTCGCCGTTATCCCTCGGAGGGCCACGGCCGCGACGGCATCCTCATCATGGAGCCCCACATCCGCCGCTACTACGAGGAACAGCACCTGCCTTATCTCTGTATGGCCATGGCCCGCTACAACATCACCATCCTGCAGCTCGCAAAGGACCTTGGCATGTCCGATACGGCCATGCGGCACATGTTCAACGTAAACAACATCTCCATTTCGCGCCTGATGCAGATCTGCGCCATCTACGGCCTGTCCCTGTACCTGGAAATCATTCCTGACGGTACGCCGAACGTGGAGACCATTCCGGGACGCGGCCCGAGGCTGGTGACGACGATCATCGGCAAGAAGGTCGTCACGGACGTCCCCTTTGAGGCCATCGGCGCATGCGAAGAGCAGTAGTCGGGAATAAAAGAAATTGTTGCCTATGCGTATTTCGTCCAACGATTATTCATTGATTCATGCAGTCATACCACATAATGCGTCAAAACGACATAAATACGTCATATAAGTAAACAAACAATAAAAAAATTTGCAGTTTCATCCGCAAATCCCTATCTTTGTCCCGTCAAACTCATTCATTAACCGTTTAACCCAGTTTTCAACATGAAAGAAATCATCAACAGCCTTTCCGAACAGTTCAAGGCATTTGAAATCGACGCCAACAAGGCGGCTAACGGAAACAAGTCCGCAGGCATCCGCGCCCGCAAGGCTACCATCGCCATGGAGAAAGCCTTCAAGGAGTTCCGTAAGGAATCCCTGAAATAGTCCGTACTTCCAGCGTCAACGGAAAAAGGGGGAGGATATCTGTCCTCCCCCTTTTTTTTATATTTTCAAATGGGCGCCGGCTACGGCGGTGCCGCGCCGGCGCGCGGCGATGAGGGCGGGGGAAAAATGGGCCGATGGCCCATTTTTTTTTAATGGCACTTCAGAGGAGTGACGGCCCGCCCAATCGTCGGCGGCGCGAGCGCGAAATAGACTTTTTTTCGTTTTTGACATATTCAACAGCAAAAAAGTTTGCAAAAAAATAAAGAAAAATGTTGCAAAAAAACAAATAAGTATATACCTTTGCAAGTGGCAACCAAAAACAACCAGGAAAAAAAGTCATGAACCGGCAGAAATTCAAGAAAACCCTTATGGCGCTCCTGTTGATGTCAATCTGCACCGTCAGCCTTTCAACGTCAATACCCGCCGGACGCGACGACGAGGCCGCAGCCCTTCGGCGTGAAAACATCAGGCTCCGCATGCGTGTCTCCGAACTCGAACGCCTGCTGCAGAACCGGGGTGCGACGCTGTCTTCCCTGGACGGGGAATACCAGGCCGGCGGCTTCTTTTCCCTTGCCGACAGATGGGATGAATTTGAAGACCCCGACGATATCCTCACGCCCGGAGGCCTTAAGCCCCTCAACCATATCGACACCATTCTTGTCATTCCCCAGGACGACGCCCTGAATCGTTATATCGATATCTATACCGTCGCACGCGGGAAAAACATGATTTCCATTCTCCAGCGTTTCGACAGATACCGCACGCTGTTTGAGAAGACCTTTACGCGCTATGACGTCCCGAAAGACTTCGCCGTCCTCTCCATCGTCGAAAGCGCCGTCAACCCCAAGGCCGTCTCACACGCCGGCGCCGTCGGGATGTGGCAGATTATGGAGTCCGCCGCTTCGCAATACGGCCTCCGTGTCACGAAAGCCGTAGATGAACGCCTGGACGTGGCGAAAGCGACGGATGCCGCGGCGCGGATCCTTCGTGACAACTACCGTCGGTTCGGGGACTGGGGCATGGCCGTGATGGCATATAACTGCGGCGCAGGAAGGATGGAAAGAGCCCTTCAGGCCTGCGGCGAAGACCTGACCTATGAAAACCTGTATGCCAACCTTCCGCGCGAGACGCGAGAATACCTCCCGGCCCTGGTCGCCGCAATGTATGTCAACAGCAACCGTATCGTCCTCTTCCCTGAAACCATAAACAAATAAACGGTATGTCAAAGAACAACATAACCCCGAAACCAAGACCCTTAAGCCAACTTCTCGACATGCGCATTATCGACATGACCGGTGAGGAGTTCCTCTTGCTCATCACGAGCACCCGGGGAAAACCGGCCGACGAGATTCCGCAGCTTATCCACGGAATCAAAGGCCTTGCGCAGCTTCTGGGTGTCAGCAGGGCTACCGCGCAGCGCATCAAGGCGAGCGGAGACATCGACGCTGCCATCACACAGGTTGGACACAATATCGTCATCCGGGCAGACCTGGCCTTGGAACTTCTTCATAAAGCACACGCCAACAGACAGAAGAAAAACCATAAAAAATAGAATATCCGTCCCGGCTACCGGCGGGCGCGCCGCCCGGCCTTCGGTGAAGGCGGCGCGCCGCCTGGGTAGCGGGGACGGATGAAGAAAAACCAGAAAATTAAAATGAAAAAAATCGTTCTCATAACAGCGCTCTTGCTTCTGGCGATTACCGCCGAAGCCCAGTCCCCGTTCCGTCGTACGGCAAAGCCGGCGGAGCGGCAGCAGCTCAACATCGAACAGGTGGTCTCCGGCGCCAGCGTCGAACAGGTCATCAAACATAAAGGATTCACGGTTTCATACAACAATGTCACCCTCATCCCGAACTGGGTCGCCTACGAACTGACGTCCGAGGAAGCGTCGGCCGCCATCGTCTCCCGTACGGACGAATTCCTTCCGGACCCCGACGTCATCGGGCGGCAGGCCGACACGCGAGACTATTCAAACAGCGGCTTTGACCGCGGCCACATGGCGCCGGCGGCCGATATGAAATGGGACAGAGACGCCATGGTCGAAAGTTTCTACATGACAAACATCTGTCCGCAGGATCGCGGCCTCAACGCCGGCCTATGGCTTGAAACCGAACAGAAATGCCGATACTGGGCCAAGAAATACGGACGCGTATGGGTCGTTTGCGGTCCGGTTTTCACGTCAATGCATTTCAAGCCCATCGGCCAGAACAAGGTCGCTGTTCCTGACGCGTTCTTCAAATGCGTATGTATGTATGCGGAAAACCATTGGACGATGGTCGCGATCGTCATTCCGAACCTTGACGTACAGCAGGACCTGAACCGATATATGTTTCCGGTCATCGGATTTGAGAACATCATCGGTCATCAGTTTTTCAACAACGTCCCTGTCGGGCCGACGGAGCTTCAAATGCTGAAATCCCAGGTCATTCACGAAGACTGGAACATACCAAACTGGAAAAAGAAATAAGCTTTTTTTCCTCCAGTCTTTTCGCGATCCGCCCCGCCGCACCGAGGGGTGAAGGCGGGGGCGGTCGCTGGAAAATCCGGGAGGAAAAATACTTCGATAAACATATAATTTATCCGAAACAATCAATTAACAACTTTTCAATCGTACAAAAAAAATGGAGGAAAACAAAATGAAAAAGCTTCTTGTTCTTTTCATCACGACAGTGATGACTCTGGTTTTTACAACCTCATGTGAAACGAATTTTGAACATGAATTCCCCGATCCTGGTTACACACAATCGGAAGAAATTCTTCCGCCAACCGTTAACCCTATTGTGGAACTTCGAGTTACACCAAATGTTGAACTAATATCTGTAGACGTTCCATTCCGCGTAGATGTTGTGGCTATCCATGAGGATGGAAGAACAGAAAAAGTTAATTACGTTTCAAAATTTCAGTGTAAAGGAGTTATAACGCAGACAAATATTAACGAATTTACTGCGACATCTGCTGGTGATGGTTATATCATAGCAGAATATTGGGGATCTACCGGTTCTGTCTATGTCATGACAGAACAATAGAAACCACCAAATGTTGTAAAGAAAAAGGCGTCATCCATAGGATGGCGCCTTTTTTTATGAGCATGAACAGCGGACGGGTTGCGGGCTTAACATAAATCCAAACTGTAGTCCGGGAGGACGCGCTGAGGGAGGGGCTCCAAAAGGGCAAACCGCCCCCCCCAGGGCCCTCAGGGGCCGATTTTGGGCCCCGAGGCATTAACAGGCGGTTTATCGGGCGTGCCCCTGGGAGACGTGTGTAGTCAAAAAAGGGGGCCGACCGTGGCCGCAGGCACGCACGGGCGACCTTTTGCGGCATACCGTAAATCCAAAGTGTAGCGGGGTACGGCTGATACCATATTATAATATGGGCACGAAGAAGGGCGGCTCCCATAAGGGGACCGCCCTGTTTTTATAAACCCCGACTGAACGGTTATTGGGATTATTGTCGTATCTTTGTAGAAGTCACATCCCAAGGTATATATGAAGAAACTGCTCCTTTTCGTTTTGCCGCTGGCTGTCCTGTTAGCCTGCGAGCCCGTCCATGTGACGAGCATCACCCTCAGCGCCTCTTCGCTTTCACTGACAGAGGGCGAGACCTCGTCACTCACATGCACGGTCCTGCCGGAAAACGCAAGAGACAAAAGCGTCACATGGTCATCGAGCAACGAATCCGTCGCCAAGGTTTCCGGCGGCCTGATAACCGCCCTCACGCCGGGAACGGCCGTAATCACGGCCACGGCCGTTGACAACAACACCACGGCATCCTGCAAGGTCGAGGTCAAGAAGAAGGTATACGAGATAGAGGATATCGAGTTTGAGCAGCCCGTCCTAGAATTGAAACCCGGTGAAACGGCAAATCTCGCCTTGCGATTTATCCCGGAAGAAGCGACATACAAGGACGATATTCAAATCAAATATTGGAGAATATATTACAAACGTGATTTCGATGAGTATTATCATACTATAAATAACGAAAATGTTGAACCTGGCTTTTTGTTCGGCTTCGACATGAAAACTATGCGTTTCACCGCCCGGAACAAGGGGGTCGTAGAGATAGTTTTCGAAATCACCGATCCGCGGACCAGCCGCCGTTTCGAACCTCTGTGCACCATAACGATACCTGAATACGCACAGCCGGAAGCCGTGGATCTGGGCCTGAGCGTTAATTGGAGCTCGATGAACCTATGCGCACCTGAGGCGGCATGGTACTTCCCCTATTTCGCCTGGGGAGACACGACCAAAACGACGAGACATAACATCGATACATATCCTTTTGTTAAAAAAGGCGACCAATGGACGGGGGTGCCGGATGAATATGTCAACATCGGCAACAACATCAGCGGGACAGAGTATGATGCCGCCCATATGACGCTTGGGAACGGATGGCGGATCCCGACGACAGCCGAACTGCAGGAGCTGTGCGACAATTGCACCTGGACAAAAGAAACCATCAGAGACATCAAAGGCTTCCGTGTAACCGGCCCCAGCGGAAACAGCATATTCATGCCCCTTGGGGAAAGGGACGGCGTTATCAACGAAGATGTATGCCTATATTGGTCCAGCGAGATTGATACAACTGACAACAGTTACGCAATGGCTTTGTATGGAACGCAAAAAGGCAAATACATATACAAATTACGGCGGTATGAAGCTTATTTTATCCGGCCCGTGAAGAATAAGTAGAGACTGATACCGGCCGCCGACGCCGTTGTATTATGAAAATCATACTAAGAAGATAGTGCCAAGATATGCACGGGCCATGAAAAAGGGCTATTTGTAAACCGGAAGACGCGGGCTTAACATAAATCCAAACTGTAGTCTCCATCATCATCGGTCTCCCAGATATCTATCCTTGAGGCACTTACGGCGACACCCCCTGTCGGCACCCCCGACTACACCCTTTGCGGCCTCCAAGGGATAACATAAATCCAAAACTGTAGTCACCTTTGACCCCCCGCGCGCGGTCGGATGCGGCATACCGTAAATCCAAAGTGTAGTCTGAAAAGGGCGTAAATTCCGGCAGTCATTGGCTGTTTTTACCAAAACTTCCCATACGGTCGTTGTACAAAGCCGGCAAACCACGAGGATATCCCCCTCTTCAATGCCGGTGTAACAGGACACGGCCCCTACCCGGAAGAAGAACGTCGACGGGCTGCTGAGTGCCAGCGCCTGAGTGATGTCGAGGGATTGTTGGTTCGGCGAGGGCATGGCTTTAAGTATCGTTGGATAAAAAGAAGTCCAGTCATTCATTGCAGGTCACAACCTGGTGATGCTGGACATTCTATAAAACTCTTCAGTGACCCAGCGGAACCACAGTCCGCCTCGTATGAAGAACAAGGGGGACTCGATTGTTATATGCCGGCCTGATTACTTTATGGTTCTACACATGGGCGCACGCTGAACCCGCTCGCACGGATTTCGTAGCTCGGTGGAATGACGTTGCCGGTGTAGAAGTACAGGTTGCGGGCGTTGGCCTGCGAGTAAGGCGCGTAGCTCCACCAGTAGCCGCGGCCGCCGACATTGTCCAACCTGCCGTAATTGTATTCCCGGCAGCCTGACGCGGGATAGTATGTACCGGCGGCGTCAGACGCGTTCTTCTTGAACGTCCAGCCGTTGGCGAAACTGCCTACGACATTCATTTCCGAAAATGTCGAAACATCTGAACCGGTCGTCGTAAAACCTGTCCAGGCGCGGCCTGACGGAAGCATCCACCCCGCCGGGCAGGGGTCATAGATCGTCTTGATGGCGGAAGCCTGGTCGTCAGCGAGCGAGTTCGACGCCGTCATGGCCGCATTCCAGAAGTTGTTCATCCACGGCAGGTTATTCCAACTGTAAGACGAAGAATTATAGTACAAGAAAAACTTTTCCGGCATCCTGATGGCGTTGGCCACGCTTCGCACCGTGCCGCCCGCATCAGAGTTGTTTGCTACGCCGTAGCTTCCGAAACCCGAGTAGGTGGAACCGGTAATGGTATACAGCGTACAGTTGCTGGTGCTGTTATACGCTGCGCTGGGCGGCATGGGATCCTTGCGGCCCCATTGGTAGTAGGCGTTTCGGCAGCGGGTACGACCCGCGTCCCAGATCGTGCAGAGACCCTCGGGCATCATCTGGTACGTTACGTCCTGATAGTTCGTCTGTGACTCTGGCTCAAGGTTGTCGGTGGTCATCCACAGCGTCCAGCTCCACATGATGTTGCCGGATGCGTCTTTGACATAGACCACGGCGATGCCGTTCTCTGCGGGAATGTCTTCTACTTTTACGCGCAGTTTCCGGCATGGGCTCCCATCTGCCAGCGACACCTCCGTCACCATCCCCGCGTGCGTCTGCCAGAGCAAACCGGCCTCCGAGGCCGTGCAGCCTGCGTTTTCCTCGATATAGGGTGAGGTCAGGGTGTTGCCCAGGTGGTTCACGAAATCAGCGGTGTATTCCGACACCTGTCGCGTGTACGCCGGTGCGTTCGTCGCCCCGGCCTTGATTCCGTTTCCGTAGACCAATGGAATATCATAGGTTCCCGCTTCACGCACCACGTAGCAGTTGGCGGTGTTCTGCGCAGGGGAATCCTCACCGGAGTACGTCCTGAGCGAGAGGTCGACGGGCGGGACGGGCGGGATGTACGCAATCTCCGTACCCCCGTCTTCCCAATCCACGACGGACGGAACGACGATGATCTCGTTCTGGTTGAAATGGATCTTGTATATGTATTTTTTACCCTCATCCCATGTTCCTGAACACGTATAGAGAGCAGTGACATTGTTGTCGATGTTCGTACCGGCGTCGTTTTTTCCATTGTGGATGGTATATTCCACATAGAAGCGCGTGGCGGCCTGCTCGGGGACCATGATGCCTTTTCCTCCAAGGCCGAGGTGCCAGCCCGACGTCGTGACCGCTACGGCGGTCGCCGGGACGTTGTACGGGATCTTCGTGGCGGCGGCGTCGGTGGTCTGCAGCGTCCGCGAGGACGCCTTGCTGCCGAGCGACGACCACGTGCAGTTGCTGCCTGCGGCGGCGGTGCCGTCAATGGCCAGCGTGCCGGAGAAGTAAGCCTCCTCGAGCTTGATGGCATTCAGCGTGATGCCGTAGTTCGTCGTGGCGTCGTACGCCACGTTGCTCTCCGCCGTCCACACGAGCAGGGCCTGTGCATGGCGGAGCGTCATGGCGTTGCCGCCGTCCACACGCGTAGCCGCGGCAACGCGGCCGAAGAGGATGTCCGTCTGGATGGTGTTGTTGTCCTCAATGGCGAGCGTCACGCCGTCCGCGACCTTCGTCATATACGTCTGCGTGCCGTTTACGGCGCCGCAGGCAAGGCCGTTCGCGCTATAGGCGAACAGGTCCAGCGTGCCGGTCTGAGGCCAGTAGCGCGGGGCGGAAGTGAATGTCGAGCCGCTCTTCGTGCCGCCGCGCCACTTGTTCGTGCCGCTCGCGTCCTCGGAGAACGTCACATTGGAGAAATAGTTCGCGCTGGTACCACGGCCCGAAGGGGCGTTCCAGTAAGCAGACATCTTCAGGGTGCGGTCG
>Ga0310690_10003243_pt1 | contig 24765 bp, 28 predicted proteins | sample AusTroGonzalo_MG_2_FD_207661 | JGI IMG/M metagenome (GOLD analysis project Ga0310690, IMG submission 207661) | Bovine rumen microbial communities from tropical cattle in Woodstock, Queensland, Australia - Gonzalo_04 (v2) (version 2) | ecosystem: Host-associated > Mammals > Digestive system >... | reverse complement strand
TCAGATAATCGGAATTCATTTCCTTTAGTCTGTTTTCAACAACATTAGCATTTCCAGCATTAGCCTTGAAATATCTGTCAGCTCCGTTTTTGTCGGTTTTATTATCATCAAACTGCCTCTCGATTTTTTTATAAACCAACACCACCTTAGCACCTTCACGAGCAAAAGAATATGCCGTTGTAGCACCGATTCCCTGAGGATTATTAGCACCGGTTATTAAAGCGACTCTATCTTTTAGTCCATAGTTAATCATAGTCATTACCTCCTAATTATTATACCAGCATTACACAAATCTTATCTTCTCTAATGATTTTTGGAGCTGATTTTCCTGCCAAAACCAGCACCTTCTTCCCGTTGCGGTAAATGTGAAGCTGTCGTGAACGAACCACGGCTGTCAATTCTGGGTCATTCTGCATCGCCATCCAAATCCGATGGTATTCGCCATCCTCCTCAAACAGCTTTCTCTGCAGGTGTGAGCACATATTGGTTGTGTCAATTGTCATAACACTGTTTTTAGCACAACAACCATGAGTATAGCCCTGCACCGATGAGGCAAGGGATGAGGCCGATGAGCATACCCCAGCAGGATTGAATGAAGTGGTATTTCTTCTGGTGATAGGCCTTGTCCATGTGCTCGGTGCCAGGCAAGCGAACCTTTTTCAGGTTGGCAAACAGCACCCAATCCAAGAAGAAACAGTCGTACCAGTCGATGAAGAGCCAAATACCATAGCCCACTCCCAAAGCAGACCAGAAATCGTAGGCTCCGGCCAGTTTGACCACTAAAAGCAGCAGGGCGAGGGCGATAAGTAGCGCCATACCTTTCTTCAATAGCACTGTCGGCGTAAAGAACTTGGAAGGTATGCGTTCGTGCGTTTTGAAGTATTCTTCCTGAATGTCTTCAGGGTAGTCGGCAATCCACCACACGGGATTCTTCATCAGCGGAATCAGGATCATCGCCGTGAAGGCGAGGGTGAGAACAATGGTCTCGATGATTATTATTGTCCAGTTCATGGCTGCAAAGGTACAAAAAAGCCGCAACACACTTTTTTCACTCAGCGGTATAATTCATGAAACCAGCAGAAAAAATGAAGTCCTCTTTGGCAAAAGAGTCTTTCATGGCAACAATATTGTCCCTAAACCACTCAAAGTCTTTTTTCCATTGTATGTTGTCTGGTGCATCGAGATGCCGTTGCTCATATTGATGGAGTAGGGCTGGAATGGCCAAATCATAAAGGAGTATTTTGTCTTTCAAAGAAGTGCTTGCCAAACCTGCCTTGTTGAGTCGGATGTTTTGGAAACCTGCATTTGTCAGATAGCTGTATATCTTTCGGCCACAGTGTCGATCGCCCGTCCGGTCGTCTTTCTCCAGCATCATGAAGAGCTTTTCGAAGCGCCTTTCGGGGTCGGGCCAAGCATATTGCAACCCGTCGTCAATGTCCCTAACAATGACCGTCCCATTGGGGGCAAGCAGTGTTCTTAGCCGAGACAACGCGCCGACGGGGTTCTGCATGTGCAGCACCACCATCGAGCAGTTGATGACATCGAAACCGCCAATGCCTTCTTCCTCCATGACGGGTCGTATCAAAGAGGCGAAGTCTTCCTGCTCTACATCAAGTGTCAGAAATCTTCCTGACGTATGGGTCTCTTCGGCAATGTGTATTTGGCGTTCGACTTTGTCCACTCCAATAAGCTTGTAGAACGCAATGCCTTCCAACATTTTCCATATCATGTTTCCAGTGCCGCAGCCCACATCCAAAATGGCAGGGCAGTCTTTTTTCCTGAAAACGCTATCGTAGACGTCACGATCGAATTGGAGTAGGACGCTGTTCTGTACATCCAGCCGTTGGTCTTCCTCTGCCCCTGTGAGTGTAGTGTATTTGCTAATCATTGTTTTGTCAGATTTCCCAATTATAAGTCATACCACATTCAATTTTTCTTCAAGCTTTTCTGATGCGTCTTCAGAATCTTCACGGCCTGACCGTATGGAGCAACGCTTAGGAAATAAGCCGCCATGCTGGTGGTGTAAGTGACTTTGTAGTAGCCCTTGGTGAAAAGCTCTTCCTCCGAAAAGCTCTCGGCGAGGCGAATCATTTCCTCATGGCTCTGCTGCAAGAGGGCCTTGGCTTCTTCCAAATTAGTGTTTTGATGCTTCTCCACAATCATCTTGTCCATCTCGTGATAGTTCTTACGGTACTCGTCGGGAAGATAGTCTTTCGGATGACCCTCGCGGATGTTTTGTACGAAGGTGCTCATCAGCAGTTGCCATTCATGGAGGTGAATCAAGAGGTCGCGGAGGCAGCGGTCGTTTTGCCAGCGCACCCCGCACTTCTTCGGATCGGCGGCAAAGGTGAAGGGCGCGGCAATTTCAATCTCGTTCATCTTGGCGATTTGTTCGTTCAGCTGGGCATAGCCGTCAGCCATGGCTGCCAGCAGTTCTTGTTTTGTGGTGGGATTGGGCATAGTACATATTATTATGGCTGCAAAAGTACAAAAAAATCCGCAACCCAAGCCTTCGTCCGAATTGCGGTTTTTTCGATGATGATTGCAATCACTGCACCGTGAAAGTGTATTGCTTTTCCAACAAAGCCTGTCTGATTTCATCATCCAATTGATCTTCGTTATATCTTGTTGACCAATAATCGTTTTCGCTGACCTTCTTGAAATTGAGAAGATAGTCGGTTCGAAGTCGCGACACGAAATAGAAATACTCTGGTTGTATTTCATTGCTTGTTACAAAATCATAGTTGTCCTCTTCGCAGAAAATGCGTAATCCTTTGTCTATTGGGAACGACGACGAGGCGGAATGGTATTCACAAAACCCCTCGATTTTCCAATTCTCGGAATGTGTTTTTGTGAAAAAACGAATCACGCCAAGTTTTCCCCATTCATAATGATGAAGAGCTTCGTGCAGTAGAACCGAGGAAAGGCTGCGTGGCAAAAGTTGTGGTTTTCGTGGCTCTATGGAGTTTTTTGCCCAGTCGCATGGTCGAAACAAGGTTGCCCTTAGGTTGGCGCGTGTCAATGCGAGAGGTTTACCCATCGATATGGCCTTTATTTGAAAACCAGCCATCGTTTTGCAAAAATAGACAGAAATTTTAGGAGAATAATCGTCATCGACTTCCATCAATTGTACTCTAAGCGTTTCAGCTATTTGTTTAGCTTCCTCTTTATATCGCATATCATCGGCATAAATGGAAATGCCGTTATCAGAATAGACTTTTTTCAGGCCTATGCTACACGCCAACCTATAGACTGGAGCCAAAAGAAGCAAGACGGCCAAAATCTCAAGTAGTGTGATAATAATTCTTTTCCGATTCTTTCTCATCGCTGTATGTACTGTTAGAAACATGCGTGTTGCAAAAGTACAAAAGAGCCGTAATCCGAAGGCCACGGCTCGTGGTAATAAAAACAGTTTACAAAACCGTCACCCGCTTCGTTTCAACGCCCTTCGCTGTCTCAACCTTGATGAAATAGGTACCCGCGGCTTGATGGCTGAAATCATATTCAAAGGCATTGCCACTTGCGGGGCTTTCATAGACTTTTGCTCCAAGCATATTGAAAATGCTGATATTTTGGATGTTTTCGGCCTCGATTCTGGTGATTCCCTTGGTCGGATTGGGATAAACCGCAGAAACAGTGTTTCCCACTTCCGATACTGCAGTGGGTTCAGCTTCAATAAACTGGTAGAAACCATTCAAGCCAATTGGATCATACCAATTGGAGTTTTGATAAGCTTCGGCGCATCCGTATGGGACGGTAAGGATGGGGTAGCCAAAATACTGAAACACAACGCAATCCCAGCCTGGCTCATTGCCCAATTCGGGAGGCGTGGTAGCCAAAGAAACAGCCCCAGTAAATCCAGAGCATTGCCTAAACGCATAGTCACCGATGAAAGTAACGGAGGATCCTATGGTCAGCGTGCCATCAAAGCCTGAGCACTGGAAAAACGCACCACTGCCGATGGTAGTCACTGAATTCGGAATAGTCAAGTCGCCAGTCAGGTCAAAACAAAAAGCAAAGGCACCTGGTCCAATGGAAGTCACCGATTCAGGAATGTCAATCGATGTCAATCCGCTAAGGCCACAAAATGCGTTTTCGCCGATGGCTGTGACGGTGTTAGGGATTATAGTGTTTACACATCCTATAAGCAGCTCGTTTGTGCTTGTCACGATGATGGCATTGCAGTTGTCTCTTGAATCGAAAACAGTGTTTTCTGTGTCGACGGTCATGCCGCTAAACGCGCAATATCTGAAAGCGTCTATACCAATTGATGTCACATTGCTTGGGATGTTCAGCACACCATGCAGACCGTTACAATCATCAAAAGCATAGTCGCCGATAACAGTAACGGAGTTGCCTATGACCAAATCTCCGTCAAAGCTATAGCAAGTAAAGAATGCGCTGGGCTCAATGGTAATGACAGAATTGGGAATCACCAAATCGCCAGTGAAACCCGAGCAATAGGCAAATGCGCCCTCCTCGATGGTAATCACGGAATTCGGGATGGTCAAGCTTGTCAGATAGAAACAATACATAAATGCGGTGTTTCCGATGACTGTCACAGCATAGTCATGGCCTTGGTAACTCACCGATTCAGGAATGACCAACGCCCCTTGTGCATTGTAACCATCGACATGGCCTATAACCGTTACGGAAACATTGTCGTCATTGACACGATAGATCAAATCACCGACTATAAATTCCGTAGGATTGGAGCCGTAGGTCATGAACAGGCAGGTCGGATCATAGCCGGTGCTTCCTTCATGGAGCGGACCCATGTTGGTGTAAGCTCCGGTGTTGGGGTCAAGCTGATACAAATTACCATAATATGTGCCAAACAATTCTCCAGTCAGCATGTCAAAAGACATCTTTATCGGCAAATCCATCGAGCTGATTACGGTCAATTGTGCATTGGAAAGATTCAATAAACCAAACTCGCCCCAAGAACTTATCATATAAGCGTTACCATCCATGTTGATAGCCAAATTGAAGCCATCATGCTCTATCGCGCCATGGTCTTGCATGTTGCCAGGGTTAGCTGGATCGAAGCTTTTCAGGTGTTCATTGGTAATGATATAAATCAATCCATCGGCAGGATTGTAGGCCATATCATTGATGTATGAGACGCCTGCAATCATCACTTCAGGTGTCCCAATAAAATTATTGGTGGCATCAAAGCTTGACCTGCAAATGTTATAGCTGTTGTTGTCATTGTTCACACTCCACACATAACCGTTGGCAAAGGTTGCTGTAGTTACTGCAGGAAGCACGTCTGAAGCAACGGACACCGACCCTAAATCCTGCATGGTAAAAGTGATATACTTGTATTCTGCTGGGCTGGAGGGTAAGATGTATCCAAACCAGTTGGCGGTTGATGCGGACCCTTGCGCCTTGGCGAAGCCTGCAAATGCGAACAATAACAAAATGAGATGTAAGTACTTCTTCATGATAATAAGGTTTAGTTTGACATTATTTTTCAGTTTAGGCCGCAAAAGTACAAAAAAATCCGCAACCCAAGCATTCGCCTGAATTGCGGATTTGTTCACTAGATTCAATGTTTAATCTACATCGGCACGGGCCATAGCGTCCTTGTAGTACTTCTGGTTGACGAAGACGTCTTCCTTGTACGGGTTGATGTGACGCTTCTTGGAGACCGAGATGATATAGACAATGGCGATGATGTTGGTTATCAAGGCCAAGGCACTGATGACGGTCATCATGGTCGGGTTGGCAGCCACAACGGAAGGATCCACTGTGGTTCCCACTACGGCAGCCTCGCCGCCAGCGGCTTCGTAAAGCTGCTTGATGGTTTCCACGCCATTGGGATACTGAACCGGAAGCACGGCCCAGCTGAACCACTGACGACCATCCTTGAAGGTCTCTTGGAAGAGCGGGAACACCTGCGCGAACATGCACCAAATGGCCAAGGTGTTGGCGCGGTTCTGAATCCAGCCACCACGGTTCCACAGCAGGGCAGCGATGGTCGGGGCGAGCAGCAGTGCGACACCGCAGTACCACGAGTGCATGGGCAGGCAGTTGTAGGTGTAAGCAAAGTTCCAGATGTCGTAGATGACGATATAGACCCAGGTCATGTCGGCCCAGATCATATCTTTCTTGTCCTTGGAAGCATACACATTCCACCAAGCGGTCATACAAAAGATGTTGATGATACCGGCCACGCCGTTCATCACGTTGTGCCAGCCGCCGTACTGCCAAACACCTTCGGAGGTGAGCCACCACTTGTTCCAGCCCATGGCGGCACTCTCGAAGTCGGAGGCGCAGGCAATCAAGATGTTAATGGCCACGATGACGAAGGGGAAAGGCTTGAACCAGTGCTTGGCACCGATGCCCCATTTGTACTTGATCATCATGAAGCCGATACAGCCTGCGGTCGCGGCATAAAGCTTGGCATAGTGGAACCAGCCCTGCATGTAGACATGGGTCTGGTTTTCCAACGCCCACTGCGCACCCGCACGGACACCAAAAAAGATGGCGAGGAAGTAAGCGGTGAGGGCCAGAGGGACGACTAAGAAGGTGAAAATACCGCCGAACTTGGTGCGACGGGCAAACTCGTTGAGTAGGATGAGGCCTGCGAGGACGACGAGCAGCATTCCCCACTGAGGCAGCGCATTAGCGCCATAGACTTGGAAAAACATAGTTGTTAGTTTTAAGTTGTTTAGTTATTTAGTTGTTTAGTTGTCAGTTGGACTTTCTTTTTGCGCTCTTTTGCCAAGGCATAAACCGCCCATACCGCTGTGATGACCAGCGACATGGGAACGCCTACGGTGAGCATCTCTCGGAGCATGACGGCACCACCACCCGCATTCTCAAGTGCAGTGAAAAATGGGAAACGCCAAGTGAGCTCGCCGTTGATGATATGGTCCACGATGAGCATCACCGAGCCACCCCAAAGCATCTTTTCCAAGGCTGGAAGATGACGCGCAAAGGCTGAATGGTCGCTTCGGTTGTTTTTCTCATTGGATTTGCGGATGGTACTCGTGACCGCCGCTTGTGCTAAGGGAACTATAAAACAAGCCATATACTATAGGATTTTGAATTTTAAATCTTGAATTACACAATGATACTATTGATTTCCACTTCGTTACCGCGAAGCAGCCAGGTGTTGTCGCTGTTGCAGTGCGGACAAGTCTTGCCAAACTTCACGGTCTCGTATTCCTTCTTGCAGCCGTCACACCAAGTCACCGCTGGGATGGTGTTGATTTTCATCTCGCATCCTTTCAGCAGGTCTTCCTTGTCGGCGGCCCAGCGCCAGCAGTCGGTGAGCAGGTGCGGCACCACCGTCGAAACCTCGCCGATGTCCATCACCACTGTGGAGACATGCTCCACATGGTTCTCCTCCGCCACTGCTTTGACGTCCTTGATGATATAGAATACGACTCCGAGCTCGTGCATTATTTTTCAGTTGTTTAGTTTAAATGACTTGTGACAATGACCATGACAGCCACCCCAAAAAGGTAAAGTCCGGCAGCTTGGCTGAACTGGTCATTGTCATGGTCAATAGTCATAGTCAGTTTTTCTTTCCAAAGATGATTTTCCCAGTACGTTTTAGCATATAAGGCAGAATGCCGTCGAACTTGTTCTCAGAGGTGCGCATGATGCTGGCTTCGGGGTTGTCGCGATGGAGATGGATGGCGTCGAAGCCGCACTTGGTGGTGCAGATGCCGCAGCCGATGCAACGGTTTTCATCGACCACCGAAGCACCGCATGAGAGGCAACGTGCCGTCTCCTTGCGCACTTGTTCCTCGGTGAGCGTGACCATATATTCACTGAACGGATTGTCCTTGACTTCGTGGCCTTCCACCTGACGCGAACTGTTGTCGTAAGACTCCACGAGGATGTCGTCCTTGTCCAATTCGATGAAATCGCGGCGGTTGCGACCGATGGTCATGTGGCCGTGCTGTACATAGCGGTGCAACGATTCGGCAGCTTCCTTACCTGCCGCGATAGCATCAATGGCGAACTTGGGTCCCGTGAACACGTCGCCACCCACGAAGATGTCCTCCTCGGCGGTCTGATAGGTCAACTTGTCGGCCACGGGATACACGCCCCTGAAGAACTCCACTTTGGTGTCTTTCAGCAAGTCTTTCAAAATGACGGTCTGCCCGATGGCGAAGATAACCATGTCAGCATCTAACGTAATCAGTTCGTTCTCGTCATATTCTGGGTTGAACTTATGCTCCGCATCGAACACTGAGGTGCATTTCTTGAAAACAATGCCGCTCACCTTATCGGTACCCAGCACTTTCTTCGGTCCCCAACCTGGGTTGATGACCACGCCGTCTTCGCGGGCTTCTTTACGCTCTTCAAGCGACGCCGGCATGATGTCTTCGGTCTCTAACGAGAGCATCGTCACCGAAGTGGCGCCACTACGTTTGGCCACACGGGCCGCATCGATGGCCACATTGCCGCCACCAACAACGACTACATTGCCTTCGACCTTGACCTTGCCGCAGTTGGCCTCATGCAGGAAGTCGATGGCGGTGGTGGTGCCTTGCAGCGTCTCGCCCGTGATGCCGGGCAGCTTGCCACCTTGGCAACCGATGGCCACATAAAAGCCTTTGTAGCCTTGCTCGCGGAGTTGTCCTATGGTGATGTCTTTGCCGATTTCCACGCCTGTGCGGATTTCCACTCCGATTTCGCGCATGATATCGATTTCGGCCTTGATGACTTCTTTGTCTAATTTGTAAGAAGGTATGCCATAGCGTAACATGCCGCCAGGCTCTTCGCTTTTCTCAAACACCGTGGGTTTGTAGCCCATCGTGGCCAAATAGTAGGCGCAGCTCAATCCCGCAGGACCGCCGCCGATGATAGCGATCTTCTCTTCCCAACGTTCCTGAATATTCGAGCAGATGTTCACTTCTGGAACGAAGCGAGTCTCAGCGTTGAGGTCTTGCTCGGCGATGAACTTCTTCACCGCATCGATGGCGATAGGTTGGTCGATGGTGCCACGGGTACAGGCATCCTCGCAGCGGCGGTTGCACACGCGACCACATACGGCTGGGAAGGGGTTTTCACGCTTGATAAGCTCCAAGGCTTCGGTGTATTTGCCCTCGGCGGCCTTCTTCAAATAGCCTTGCACGGCGATATGTGCCGGACAAGCGGTCTTGCAGGGCGCCGTACCTGTCGGGTAGCAGTTGATGCGGTTCTTGTCGCGGTAGTCCTCATCCCATTTGTGCTTGCCCCACTTGCTGGCATCGGGTAATTCCTGTTTGGGATAGGTCTGCTCGCCGTGCTTGGTGCAGAGTTTTTGGCCCAATCTGACGGCACCTGCGGGGCAGTATTCCACGCAGCGACCGCAAGCCACACAATTCTTCGGATCGACATGCGCCACGTAAGCGCTACGCGACAAGTTAGGTGTATTAAATAGTTGTGATGTTCTTAAAGCATTGCAAATCTTTACGTTGCAGTTGCAGATAGCAAAAATCTTGCCCTCGCCGTCGATGTTGGTCACCTGATGCACGAAACCGTGGTCCTCGGCTTTCTTGAGGATAGCCATTGCCTCGTCGTAGGTGATATAGTGGCCGCGGTTGGTCTCCACGAGATACTCAGCCATGTCGCCCACGCCAATGCACCAATCGCGGTAGTCGTCGGCACAGCCTTCTTCGAGTTTCTTGCGACCGTATCGGCACGAGCAAATGCCCACGGCAAGGTGTCCCTCATAGCGTTTGAGCCAGTATGAAATATGCTCGATGTCAGCCGTTTCGTTCTCCATCGAGATGGCCTTTTCGACGGGAATCACGTGCATACCGATGCCAGAGCCGCCCATGGGAACCATTGGCGTGACCTTCTCCAAGGGCAGGAAAGTCATGCGTTCGAAGAACATGGCCAGCTCGGGATGCTTGTCCATCAGCTCCACGTTCATGTTGGTGTATTCGGCGCTGCCTGGCACGAACATTGGCACCCAGTAGATGCGGGCGTTGCGCTCAAAAGAGGTGCCAGCCACTGGACCTTCCTTGGTGTATTTGTCGCCGTAGTCATATTCCAACATGCCAAAATAGGCCAGTTTGTCCAAGAGTTCGTCGAACGAAGCATCGTCGGGCGTATAGTGTTTCTTGGCGTTCCACTCATGCAATTCGGCGTAGGTGTGATGTTCGCGCACTTTGAAGAAATTGCCGGGCAGCATATCAAGGAGCAAATCCAGCGAGGCTTCGCGAGTCACGGCATCCATCTCGTCCTCGAAGATGCAGGCCAGGCCCCAGTATTCGGGCGCGTCGGTGTCCATCTTGATTTTTCCGGGGATGCGGTCAGTGACATGACGGACGAATTTCAGGAGTTTCGGGTTCGGGTTTTTGTCGCCTTTGTGCTTGGGGACAAACTTGGTTGACATTTCAGGCATAGCTTTGGAAATTTGAGTTAGGAATGAGGAGTTATGAGTTTTTCCACGCGTGGACTTCGTTGAGGAGCCAGTCGGCGAAGGCATCGATTCCCTCGCCGGTTTTGGCGGAGATGGGGATGACTTGCGCCTTGGGGTTGCGGCCGTGGATGTATTCCTTGCAACACTCCAGGTTGAAGTCGAAATAGGGCATCACGTCGATTTTGTTGACGAGCACGAGGTCGCAAACCGAGAACATCAGCGGATACTTCAGCGGCTTGTCGTCGCCTTCGGGGACGGAGAGGATCATGGCATTGCGCACGGCACCTGTGTCGAACTCGGCGGGGCAGACTAAGTTGCCCACGTTTTCAAGAACGACCAAATCGACATCGGCCAAAGCCACGTTATCCAAGCCTTGACGGGTCATCTCTGCGTCAAGGTGGCACATGCCGCCCGTGTGAAGCTGGATGGACGAAACCCCTGTCGCTTCCTTGATTTTGACAGCGTCCACGTCGCTGTCGATGTCAGCCTCCATCACCGCCACACGCATTTTGTCCTTAATACGGTTGAGGGTCTGGATGAGCGTGGTGGTCTTGCCGCTACCTGGCGAAGACATCAGGTTAAGCAGATATACACCCTTGTTTTTCAGTTCGTTGCGTAATGCATCCGCATCCTTGTCGTTTTCGGCAAAGACGCTTTTTTTGATTTCAATGACTTTGACTTTCTCCATAGGCGGCAAAGATAGGCTTTTTTTGATTTATTACAACAGTTGCTAAGAAATTATTGTCAACATCCTTGAACACGATGAAAACAACAAAAAATCTGTCCAACGGTTTTAAATCAAAAATGCACTACTGTCCCGATAGGTTGGTCAAGCAAACGGATAGCATTGCGTTCAGCAATGGCTTGTGCCACACTGTCTGGCTCCGTCCAGGCGTGTGGTGCGAGACTGAATTTGTCGTGATGCACGGTGAACACTTGCTTCGGGTGCAAGTCCAAGATGGCTTGTTCAAGGTCTTCTGGCATCAAGTGGATGTTGGCCCAGTCCTCGTTGTACTGGCCGTTCTCCATCAAGGCCAAATCCACTGAACCGAACCGTTCATAGATTTCCTTGAAACGGCCGTCATAACCGCCGTCACCGCCTACATACACCTTTTTGGCGCCTGACTCGACCATAAAGGAAGCCCACAGCGTCTGGTTGCGCTTGAAGAGACGGTTGGAGAAATGGCGTGTGGGCAGACAAGTGATGTTGTCAACTTTCTCGTACCAATCCATTTCGGAGATGCTTTGTGGGTCGTAGCCCCAATACTCCAGATACTCCGCCACACCGAGCGGACACACTACATGCTTCACCTTGTCCTTCAAGTCGCGCAAAGTGGCGTAATCCAAATGGTCCCAATGCTCATGCGTGACGACGAGCACATCAATTTCAGGCATGTCATTGGGCGAATAGATGTCCGTGCCCTTAAATGGATGCATCATCACCGAAACAGGAAACTCCATCTCCAGCACTGGGTCAACCAGATAGCGCATGCCGCCCAAGCAGAACAGATAGGATGAATGCCCGAACCACACGAGCCAGTCTTTGTCGGTGGTCAAGGCCTTCAAGTCGGTTTTCACGGCAGGCACGGCTTCTTTTGGCACCCTTTCTTTTTTGCTTTCCGAAAGGAATTCCCATAACGCTCTAAACATGGACTTGTCGCCAGTGAATTGCGGTGTGGGAATCTGGTTTTGGAACTGCCCGTCGCGATAGTTCGGAGAAGCCTCAATGCGGGCTTTGCGTTCCTTCGACATCCGTCTGCCGAAACAGGGATGATTCAGGATGAATACGCCGACAACGGCAATCACCAAAATGACAGCAAGGACAATGAGTAATATTTTCATGGATTTGTTCATGGATTATGGAATGCAAAGAAACGGTATTGCACGGCTTTCGGAACCACTCTTATTTTGAGCTGCCTTTACTTATCGATTTGATGGCCGTCATCCCTCTTTCTATGGTATTGCGAAACAACATCTCAGGATTCTTTATGCTGTCTTTCATGCGTCTTTTCTTGGGAAAGCTGATGGCTTCCTTGGGCATAACACGTTGGTAACCATTCTCTTCCAAGACTTTCACGGTGCTTTCATAGCCACGGAAAAACAAGTCTTCGATTTTCGACATGTCGTAAGCCATGCAGCCGTAGGTGTCAAGCTCAATGAAGAGGTCTGCTTGGGCTGTGTCGACAACCACGTTTGACGTCATCATCATCAAAAACGAACGGTAAGCCACTGAGATGATGTTATCCTTGTATTTGTCCTCCTCCAAATGATTGAGGTTGAGCGCGATGACCTTCTCGCATTTTCGTCGAATGGCCGACACGGGCAAGTTTTGGAACGCTCCGCCATCGATGTAATGGACCCCGTTGATGCATTTCGGCTGGAAGACGACTGGGATGGAGCATGAGGCCACCACACGAGGAGCGATTTCTCCTTTGGTGAACACTTTGGGCACCCCATGTTCGATGTCGGATGCAACGATGAAGGTCGGGATGGGCAGCTCTTCCAAACGGCTGTAAGACAGCTTCTTCTGAATCAGTTCCAACAACGGGCGCGAATCAAACAACCCTCCTTTTGGCACGCTTGGTTTGACGATATCCTTGAAGAAGTTCATGCCCTGGAAGGTTTCAACCATTTGTTTTGGGGTGAAGCCTGACGCGTAGAGCACCGCCACAAGAGCACCCGCACTAGTACCCGACACTACGTTAGGTTGTAGGCCGTATTCCTTCAGCGCCTGAAGTGCGCCACAATGGGCCGCAGCCTTGGCACCGCCGCCACTGAAAGCGATGCCCAAAGGATATTTCTTTGTCGCCATAGTCACATCTTGGTAATTCGCGCAATAATATCGTTTACAGTATAAACTTGAAAACGCCTCTCAAATTGTCCACACAGTCAAACTTATTCTCAATTGCGAGGCTCAGAAGCATTATGGTAATTGTTAATTGACCTGGATGTGACTCTTTAAATCGATTGACGCTCCGCCTCAATGAAAGTGCTGTAGTCTTCGTAAACGTCCCGCACGACATCGTCCCAGTTGAGGTAGAGGTCGTGGCGAGCGGCAGCAGAGATGCGTTCGTAAGCTTCTGGGTCGGCCATGATGTCCAAAATCATCCGCGCATAACTGTCTTCATCTGGTGGGCAAACATAGCCGTTGACACCTGGTGTGACGGTGGAGGCTGTTCTGGCGCCTTTCAAAAACACGGTGGGCGTACTTTGGCAAGCCGCCTCAATTTGCACTAACGAGTTGGCATCATAAAGCGACGGAAACAGGAAAAGTTTGGCTCGGGAATATAGGTTTTCCAGCATTTCCTTGTCAGAAACCAAGCCGCACATAACCACTTCCTCTGTCAGCCCTTGTTCTTGCACGAGCTCAGAGAGATTCTTTTCATCCTGTCCCTTCCCGACGAACAGCATCCGGAAGTTCTTCAGACCCATCGCCTTTGCCTTCGCTAAGGCGCGGACTGTGAAGTCGATGTTTTTGATGTAATTGATTCGTCCTACGAAAAGAAAGACCGTGGCATCGGCTGGGATGCCGTAGGTATCGTTAACCACCCGGGCAGCGGCATCCGGATCAGGCACAGGATGATGGTCGGTAGCGTTGAGGCGCACCTTGCAGGGAGCGGTCAGGCCATATTCATGGACATAGAGTTCCTTGATGTCCCCATTCACAGCCCAACATTCGTCACAGGCGTTGAACACTCGCATGATGGAATCCATCACCATGTCCGAGGCCAGCTTCAATTTGAGCGATTTCTCAAAATCCTGTTTGTACTGCGAATGCAAGGTAGCGACCACGGGAAGTTTATGGATTTTGGCGTACAGGACTCCCGACAGACCTAACGAGAAGGGAGAATGGATATGGACGATGTCGATACCGCTCATAATAAGTTGTGCCTCGAACCGTGGATCCAAAACGGGCACGGGAAGGTCATAATCGCTCGTGATGAGTGGCAACGACGAGCACCGCACCACCTTGTACGGCAGTTTCATATCCTCCTCTTGGTCTGCCCTCCTCGTTTTCGGGCAGAACACCACCACATCACAATATTGAACCAGTCGGCGGGCGTAATTGTCCACCACCTTGATTACCCCGTCCACCATGGGGTACCATGTATCAATGAAAAGGCCAACTTTCATAACTCCTTACCATTCATAATAATTTACTAATCTCATCCCGATGCTCATAGAGGGTGCATCCGCCAGTATGCTCCCAACCGAGGGCGCGGGCATCGCGTATCTTGCGAAACAGAGGTGATTGCAGAGCCTGACGCAAACCTATTTGCCCCACATTGCAATCGCTGAAAGGCGAAAACGGACAGGGCTCGGCAGCCCCGTCAGGGCCGATGTGGAAGAATCCACGACCCGCAGCCATACAGCCATCGACGGCTTTCTCGTCACCTGGGAAACTGAGGAAAATCATCTCCTTGAAACGCTCGCGACGCAGCTCAACTATCTGCTCCATCTCGGCCACATGCTCATCATGGAAGGCAAGATGCAATGTGCTCTCGTCGAAAGGTACGTATTCCACATAGAACACCAATCGGCAGCCTAATGCGACAAGATGGCTGAGGAAGGCTTCGGAAGTCACATCGTGATAGTTCTCGGTGGTGACGGTGATGCTGGTGCCGAAGAAGAGTTTCTCCTTTTGAATCATCTCCATCGAGTGCAGTGCCCGCTGAAACACACCGTTGCCACGTCGGTCGTCGGTAGCCGCCAATTCTCCCTCAAGACTGATGACGGGCACCATGTTGAGGTGATTTTTGAAGAACTCCGTATAGACCGCTCCTATGAGTGTGCCATTGGTGAAGACGGGAAAGATGATGTCCTCCACTTCGGCAGCGCATTCCAGCAGGTCGCGGCGCATGAGGGGTTCTCCTCCGGCCAAAAGGCAGAAACTGACACCCAACTCAGCAGCTTCCCTAAAAATGGTTTCCCATTGCTCGGGAGTGAGAGAGGGTTTCTCGCTATGATGGCCTGGGTTGCCTGCGATGCCGTTCTTTCGGGCATAGCAGCCTTTGCATTGCAGGTTGCAGGTGGTAGCGATGCTGGCAATGAGGAACGGCGGCACGACGACACCCTCTTTTTCGAGGTGCGCCTTGCGCCGCCGTTCGGCTTTGCATATAGTGCGCTGCATCCGTGACACAAAACGAACCTCGCGCGGGTTGCCCAACACGTTCAGGTAAGCTTTCGCCATGATGTTGCGGATGGTTTCCGCCATGTAGGCACCAAGGTCCATACAGCTTAAAGGACTTTTTTGACGAACTGACAGAAGTTTTCGATGTCTTTCTTGTCCGGATGACCGGCTTTAATGGGGCCCATGGCTCCAGGACAGGTGAACTCGCGTTCATCAACAGTGATGCCACGCGCCTCAAGCGCTTTGCGCATCTGTGGAACGGGCGACTTAATGATGGCGCACGAGCCGAAACATACTACGCGCTTCACTTGATTGGGTGTTAAACTTTCGATGAAGCGCATCACACTACTATCGACTTTGCCGAGTAACACACCTGCACCAATCAGCAGTAAATCAACGGGTTCCTCCAATGGAGTGCCTACGGTCTGGGGCTCACAACCCACAATGTCCTTCACGGCCTCCACCATCTGCTTAGTGTGACCAAATTTGCTGTAATATCGAATTGCAGTTTTCATAGCTGTGTATAAAAACTACTGGGCTGGTGCCCATTTGCAACGGACGGGCGACACGATGGCACCCTCCTTCTTCAATTCGGCAAAGGCTTTGTCGACCTCTTTGCGGTCGATGCCTGTGATTTCTGCAATTTTGCCCGCGTTGACTGGAGCGCCGAACTCACGCATGGCTTGAAGCACTTTCTCTTTCATCGTTGTAGATTTGTAGGGTTTTACTTTGGGTGATTACATCATTCCCATAAGGAAATTATCATAACCGAATTTGTCGATGTAGTTGAGATATTGTCTTTCCCAATCCATGTGCTCTTTCTCGCCATCGATCCATTTGTAAATGAGTTTTTGAGTTACATAGTCATCGGCGAAAGCGGCGGCCAATTTGCTCATTTCCTCGATGGCTGTAGGCTGATAATCCGACTCGATCTGCTGCTTGGGGTCGTCATAGAAGGGGAATTCCACGGTCTTCATGGCCTCTTGCAAGTCGGCAGGTTTGCAACCGAGTTCCACAAGGCGGTTGAGCACTTCTTCCGCTTCGTCCCATTCTTCTTCAGCTTCCTCTTTCCATTTGTCGGCGAGTTTGTTCCAGCCGTTGAAACGGTCGTAAGCCGAGAAGGCAAAGTGTTGCTTACTGTTGCCAAACCATACTGCGCCCATATAGGCGAATCCTTTTAATGCTTCTTCTTTAGTCATAGCTTTAAGTTTTTAAGTGTTATTTATTAGTGTGTTTAAGTCCTTCGATAAGTTTGTCGAGCATGGGAATCATGCCCATGTATTCCTCCTCCTCCCCCGCTTTTTGGATAATGTCTGCAAGGAGACATTCGGGGATATGTTTCGCCTGTTCTTGCATTTCCTTGCCTTTCTTGGTCAACGATACGATGCGCTGGCGCGAGTCCTCTTTACCGCGTATGCGAGTTACCAAACCAGCTTTCTCCATACGTTGCAAAAGCGGTGTGACGGTGTTGGTATCGAGCATCAGACTTTTGGCGATGTCGCAAACGGGCTGCTTGTCCTGTTCCCAAAGCACGAGCATCACAAGATACTGCGGATAGGTGATGCCCAAGGGATCGAGATACGGGTGGTAAACTCCAATCGTGAGCCGTGCCGCCGTATAAAGGCGGAAGCAAAGTTGATTGTCCAATTTAAGTTGCTCGTAAGCCATCGTTCAATTTATATCGTTCACGATGCAAAAATACAACTTATTTTTATATCGCAAGCGATATTTTTATTATTTTTGCAAAAAAATCAAATCACACACATGGAAACCAGAAAACACAAAGCAGCAGAGAAATTGCAAAACGGTACGCACAACTGCGCACAAGCCGTTATTTGCACCTACGCCGACTTGGCCGGAATCGATGAAGAAACTGGCCGAAACTTGGGTAATGCCTTCGGATCAGGCATGGGCAACATGGATGGCACCTGCGGCGCACTCGTTGGGGCGGGCATCGTGTTGGGTTTGGCCACCCAAGACAGGGCAAAGGCAAGAAAAGGCATGAGGCAAGTCATGACCGAGTTCCAGCAACGCAACGGTGCCACCCAATGCAAGATGCTGAAGGGCGTCGGCACAGGCGTCATCCTTCGCGAATGCACAAGTTGCGTGGCCGATGCGGCGGAGTTTTTGGAGGAACAGTTGTTATAGAAATCACCGCTCGAGTTTAGTGATTACCTCCTGAAGCCCGTTAAGAAAGCGCGCCGCCTCGAAACCATCCATCTGGGCGTGATGAAACTGGAACGAGATGGGCAAAACCGTTTTGAAAAGTTTGTGGCGATATTTGCCCCAAGCCAGAAAAGGATTGGTGAACAGTTCGGAGTAGACACTCACCACGCCGTCAACCTCGCATTCCGCCAAGGCCGAAGTGTCGATGGTCATATAGTCGTCATCAATGAGGTGGTCTTCGTTTGTGTCGTGAACCTGGCGAGTCAGCCGCAAGTAATCCTCATTGAACTGGCGAATATCCGACGAAAACGGGATGTCGCAAAGGTGAGCATCCCCGTTCATGGTCTTCACGACGGTCATCACTGCCAGACGGTCGTACAGCCATAAGCGCCCTTCGGCAGGCAGTGTATAAAACTCCTGGACACCGCTGGCCGCTTGGCCGATGCACCAGCACATCAACATGTTCGTCTTCATCCCACTTCGTTTGGCGACCTTAACCAATCGACTGATATCGAAGGTCTTGAATATCGTCACCTTCGGCATGACAGCCGTCTTCCACAGCTCGAAAGCCCGTCCGCGTGGTGATTCTTTAGGGTCAATTTCTTTCCTCATTTCTGCTGCTTTGATGGGTTCATTTAGACGAATGCGCTACCATGACAAAACGCGAAAATATAGCCAAACTATCCAAATCAGTTCTGAACATGTACTCAGGATGCCACTGGATGGCCCAGACGAAACGCTTGCTCGGCATTTTTACCGCTTCGATGATGCCGTCAGGGGCGACGGCCATTGCAGTCAAATCATTGCCGAGGTCTTTGATGGCTTGATGGTGCAAGGTGTTCACCTCGATGATGTCTTTGCCCAATAGCGACTGCAAATCTCCGTTCAGTTTGACCTTATGAGTTGGGACTCCATACGGCTTGCCTTGTCGGTGGACAATCTCCGAAGGGTGCTGCGAAGGAAGATCCTGCCAAAGCGTGCCGCCCAAAAACACGTTGATAAGCTGAAGGCCACGGCAGATGCCAAGTATGGCCTTGTCGGCTTGCAAGGCTTTCGAAAGCAGCAACGTCTCCAACTTGTCGCGTTCCGCACTGGAAACGACAGAAGGTGCGACCTCCTCCCCATACAGCTCCGGCGCGACGTCTTGGCCGCCCGTAAACAGGAATCCGTCACAGGTTTCCACAATCTGGTCTGCGTCCTTTTCTGACATTTCAATGGGCAGGACGACAGGAATGCCTCCGGCAGCCCTGATGCCGTCCAAATAATCCGGCAGCATCCAAACGCTTTTGCGCTCCACGTCCCAAAGCGGCGTGACGCCGATAATCGGTGATTGTTTCATAGATACCTTATTATATAATCAACAACCAAGGCGGCAAGGATGCCCAACAGCATCCCGACGAATGCGCCCTTGATGCTAATCCAAATCCACCAACTTATACTGCCGTGAGCCAAGGCCTATCTTCTCAGCGTGCTCAATGGTATGGACGCCATGCTGCTTGTCGATGCGGTTGAGCAGGTCGGTGGGATCGTTAGTGGCCGTCACTTGCTGATTGTTGATGATGTCGACGCAGGCCTGGTCGAGAGCCACGGGGTCGGTGGAGGCCAGAATGCCATAGTCTTCGAGCTTCACGGGTGCGGGATGGTCAACGCAGTCGCAGTCGATGCTCATGTTGTTCATCACGTTGATGTAGATGATGCCCTCCTTCTTCTGGAAATAGTCCACCACGGCTTGTGCGGCAGCGGCCATGCTTTCAAGGAAACCGTCCTGGTCACCGATGTATTCTTCCGTCCAAAGCCTCTCCATGTCGAGCACTTCCATCTTACCTGAGGAATGGATATAGGCCTTGCCGTTCTGACTGGCGCAGCCGATGCTGAGGTTCTTCAACGCGCCGCCATAGCCACCCATCGGATGACCCTTGAAGTGGTTGAGGGCAATCATGAAGTCGTAGTTGGCCATGTGGTCGCCCACGATGTCGTACTTGAGATGTGACGAATCCTGCACGGGGATACGCATCTCGCCTTCCTCGTCCATGATGTCCACCTTGAACGTGGGCGTGAAGCCATGCCGCTCGATGACCTTCCAGTGGTTGGCCGATGAGTCACGATTATCTTGCTCGTCGCCAGGTCCATTGCCGTAGGCGGTGTTGCACTCCACGATGGTGCCGTCCACCTCGAAGACCAGATTCTTGATGAGTTCAGGCTTCAGGTAGTTGGGATTGCTGCCCTCGCCGGTGCTCATCTTGATGGCCACACGCCCTTTGGCAGGAACGCCCAGCGCCTTGTAAATGTTGACAAGCCCTTCGGGGCTGATGTTCTTGGTCAGATAAACGACCGATTCTTTTTGGGTGTTTTCCATATTGTCAATAATTTGATTGTTGTCGGTTTGACTTTTGTTTGATTTTCCTGTGCAGCCCACGGCAAAAAGCAGGGTTACGGCTGCGAAGATAAGGCTTTTTGCTTTCATAATGATTTGTTGTTTTGATATTTGCGGCAAATTTACAAAAATTCCTTATTCCGCCAATAAGGGCCGAACTTCATTTTCAAAAATGCCGCGCTCCACGATGCGGTAATGCGGATGGTAGGCTTCGTTGTAGGCTCGACTATGATGAACGGCCTGACGGTTTCGGCTCGCTTCATTGAGCATTACGACATCCTTGTCAAAGCCGTTTACCTGAATACCATGCTTCGTGATGACACCAACAATGCAATTCCATTCCGCTTCCCAATCCACATCTGCCCCTTTGTCTGTGTTTGCGCTACGCACAAAGGCATCCAACAATTGCTCGGCTGTAATCAGACTGTCGGCAACAGCGGAGAGATACACCCTGACATAGCGCCCTTCGCTTCCTGTAGGCTCGTAATAGACTGCCGAGGTATTAGTCATTTCCGAAAGTTCACGCATCAAATAGCTCCGTGCTGAAGCCGTGTCCGTTATCATGTGCCCTGGCCCGAAACGGTCTTGGTAGAAGCTTTTGTAGATGTCCTGCAAAGTCGATTCTGGATAGGCCGCCATCTGATGTTCAATCGCGGCGCGTATCGATATCGTGTCGAATTGCTGACCAAAAAGGCCAAACGAGCACGACAAGAATAGGATTATCAATGCTTTTTTCATAATCATTTCAATTTTCCATACCATTCATCATCCACAGCCTCCAGCCACTCGGTGCTGTTGTGGGGCTGCACGTCGGTGTGGTAGGTCAGGTGCTGCATCCAACTGTCCTTGGCGGCACCATGCCAGTGCTTCACGCCTTCGGGGATGGCGATGACCACGCCTGGAACGAGTTCCACGGGCTCCTTGCCCCATTCCTGATACCAGCCGCGACCGCTCACACAGACCAGCACCTGCACCATGTTGTGATGGATGTGCCAGTTGTTGCGGCAGCCCGGCTCAAAGGTAACGTTGGCCATACCGCCGTCCATCGGAGCGAGGTAGCTGTTGCCGATGAAATACTGGGCGTATGCCGTGTTAGGCTCCCCGATGGGCCATGCTGATTGTGAGCACACCACATCCGTCTTCCCGTCCACAGCGGCGGCAATGGCGGCTTCACAACGCAAGGCCTCGGCTTGCAGTCCGTTGGCTTTCAAGGCCACTGGGATGTTGCGCAGTTGTTCCTCGGTAACACCCATGTTCAGGGCACCGCGCACGTGCGCCTGCAACTGCGGCATCACATTCTCCAAGCCGCTCAGCGCACTCACGGTGATGAGCTCGCGGTCGGCGTGAGTAAGGTTGTCGCGGGCGAAGATGTCGCCGAAAAGATGCGCTTTCAAGTAGTAATCTTCAGCCGGACTGAAGGCATAATCGAAAGCACGACCGCTCACCTTCGTTTGAACTTCGGTGCCTTGCGCCAAAGCATTGTAATTGCTCGGCAATGGCGATGCCTCAATGCCTTCTTCCGTAGCCTTGCCTTCGCTCTGGCGCTGTTCTAACACCTTCTGTAAGGTGCCGAGAGCATTCAGCGAGCGCGGAAAACCTGTGTAGGCATAGAGGTGGCTCAACGCCTCCTTGACTTGGCTGACGGTGAGGCCGGCATCCAAGCCCTTGTCAATGGTCTGCGCCAAGGCGGTGTAGTCGGCTTTGGCCTCGTTGCAGGCGATGGCCGACATCAAGGCAGCCTGCTCGGTAGTGAAGGTTAGGGTGTTCATTTCTTTTGAGGTTTCTTTAGTGTGTTGTGTTCCACAGGCAGCCAAGGTTAGCGTGGCTGCGACGATGATTACCAATTGCTTCATTCTTATGATATTTGCTGCAAAGAAACGAAAAAACCGCAATACGGGACTTATCCATTTTGCGGTTTATTTTGCACAATTTGCGGATGGATTATCAATAAATCTTTTCTCAAACCCTAGTGTATAATATGTTGATTCGGCAGAATAGTTGTTTTCAACTGTTACCATAGAATCATCTGAACAATAGTGCTTGTGTTTGTGTATTTCTTTGAACAAGTTTCTTTACTTCATCTGCCATATTACCTGAATCTATCCGAATTACACGGCTATCTTCATTAAGTATCTGTCTGTTAAGGTCATACATCGGATTGTTAAGATGTTTCGTCTGGTTGTAAATCACCCCTCTTTTTATCCCATATTCTTGAGCCTTACCCATTGCATGTCGGGAACCACTATCATTCCCCAAATTGTTTTGGGCATAACTTGCGGCTAATAGTACTGCATCAGAGAACAAGGCCTGCAATCTGTCTCGCACAACGAAACGGCTAATCATATCATTCCTACTTTTGGGACTATCATAGTATTCGCTAACCAAAAGGCCATCTTGAGCAACAATTTCATTGGCTAATTCGACATTTTCTTTCGGTAAGATACTATCGAGTGGACTTGGTAAAATGGCAATTGTTTTTCCTTGGTTTTCTATGGCGGTTTTATGGGCAATACTATCACATCCCAAAGCCAAACCACTTACGATAGTTGCACCATATTTAAGAATCTCTGTTGTTACCATTCTTTCAGTAATCTCGACTTTCTCATCAGGATTCAAGACTCCTATAACTGCTATATTCAAGTTTTCCTTTTGGAGCAAGTCAAGATTTCCTTTATAAAACAATGCAAATGGTTTGTCGGCTGCTTTTACGTTACCCCTGATTTGCGGGAATCCTGAATCACCAAGTGCAACAACGCCATCAATGGAATCTTCCAGTTTTTTTATGATTGATAGTATCTTGTCTCGTTTTTTGCAGAATTCGTATTCGTGAGTTTCAAGAATACGGCAGAGTTCGTTTATCGACTCGTTACCTTTTAGGTTTTTATGAATCCATGCAGGACCTTTTTGGGGAAAAGTTCTGACAGTTAGAATGTTGATTGTGTTTTCTGTGTAATTCATATCTTTTCTGTTTTGCAAAAATACTGTTTTTATTGGTATATGCTGACTGTTTTTCCAACAGCGTAAAAACAAACCGAATCTGCACCATTATCCAACAAAGCCTGAATTGCATCCTCATCGATATTCACTGTTCTTGTGTACAAATCGTCTACCAACAAGATGTCTTTTCCTTCTATCATTTCGGAAATATCACATGTATCCACGGTAATGCCTTGATAAGGCAAATCTCCTGTTCCTCCATGCCCACTTCTTGCTAAATGGGTTGTTCGTGTGTCAGTATGGCGGATGATATAATGTGTTCCGTCTTCAAAGATAGTTGGGTAATTCTGTGCTACTCGTTGTACAGTTCGTCGAAACAGTTTTTGATTATCTCGATATGTATTTTCCGATTTTGCTCTTGGAATGACACATACCGTAAGTCTTGATATTCCAACACTTCTTCTGTTTCTGCTGATTTGTAAAAAATCATCATTAAGGATGTCATATAGTCGCGAAGTTGCGGCTGACAAAACAATAGGCGAATACGGAGTGATGTCGTTTTTCAAAGTACAAATAAGGTTTTCAATTGTACCTGACACCCTCCAATTTCCACCTCCATGATAATCAGAGTGATAAAACCCATTAATGTCTAAATCCAAGTAATTGTTGGATTGAATTGTAAATGTATTCATTGCTTAAAGTATGTTGAGTTGATAATAGTTTCTACACCAATGTTTTTCGCTTTTTTGATTTCTTCTGATTCGTTTTCAAATGCTATCACATTTTTTGGGGATATTCCCAATTGTGTAATTGCAATCTGAAACTTATTGTTTGTTGTATTGTTCTCTTGAAAAAAGAAACAATGGAATTTATCTGTTAGACAATGATAATTCAGCGTTTCCATCGCTCTGCTTTTTCGACTATTAGTTACCAATATGGTTTTGTTCGATTTGTAGTATCGAAATAGAAAATTAGCAATGTCACTAATCAGTTTTGTTTCAGACAATAATCCAGAATATTGCATTTCCTTCAACCTTATTATTTCAGAAAACTGACTATCGCTAATTTCGTTGAACACTGTTTTTAGTTGGGCGCGGTTAAATCTTTGTTGAGGATTAAAAACGATGCTTTTACCTATAACTTTCTCAATTGCCATTTTATATGCCAAAAAATTGGCGAAATCTGTATCAACAAGTGTTCCGTCCAAATCAAAGAAAAACACTGTTTCGGATGTTACTATTTCTCTCAATGCTACCATATTGTGCTTGCGTTGTATAAGCCATTTTGCTCTTTTATCCGTAAGCCAATAGAAAAGGCGTTCACCGTTCGTTTGTCTGCCTATTATCTTGTCGAGGTACCCCTACCTTTGTGTCTAATAAGCACGAAACGGTTCACGCCTATGACGTGAACCTTCCGCGAACTTATTCCGACACATTGTTTTCTTGGGGTATTTCGACAAGCGGAATAAGAGCGTAAAGCCCAGTTTCTTAATATGTTAGTTTAACTACTTCTCCTTGTCTGTTTCGTTTTTATTGTTTTGATATTCAATTATTTATAACTACTATTTCTCCAATATTCTTCGGGCTTCAGTCAGTTCGGCTTGCAGTTCCTCCTCGGTGGGCAAAGTGAGTTTGTATTTCGAGGCAAACATTTGCTTGGCATCGTTCAAGACCGAATAGCGGGCGACGGCTTCGTTTTTTTCGGAGCAAAGTATCAGCCCAATGGTGGGGTTGTCGTCGGGTTGTTTCATCAGGTCGTCAAACATACGAATGTAACTGTCCA
>Ga0310690_10003242_pt1 | contig 24768 bp, 18 predicted proteins | sample AusTroGonzalo_MG_2_FD_207661 | JGI IMG/M metagenome (GOLD analysis project Ga0310690, IMG submission 207661) | Bovine rumen microbial communities from tropical cattle in Woodstock, Queensland, Australia - Gonzalo_04 (v2) (version 2) | ecosystem: Host-associated > Mammals > Digestive system >... | reverse complement strand
CTTGACGGCAAGGTGCTGTGCCTGCCCGAAAAGACACACTTTAACGGCAACCTTGCCGTCTACGGCGCCAGCGGCTCGAAGAAAACGCGCTCGTTCTGCATGAACATGATCCTGCAATGCGCCTCCCGCACGCCCATGACCTCGCTTATTATCTGCGACCCGAAATCCGAACTCTATGAGAAGTCCAGCGAATATCTGCGGGACAAGGGCTATGTCGTCAAGAAGTTTGACCTTGTTACGCCGTCCAGCTCCGATTCATGGAACTGCCTCGCGGAGATCGGCGGTCAGGAGCTGATGGCGCAGCTATTTTGCGACGTTATCATCAAGAATACGGGCAGCGGCAAGGGCGACCACTTTTGGGACAACGCCGAGATGAATCTGCTCAAGGCGCTCGTCCTCTATGTGGAGCAGAGCTATCCGCCGGAGAAGCGCAACATCGGCGAGGTGTATCAGCTTCTCTCCATGTGCAGCGAAAAGGAGCTGAACGCGATCTTTGACATGCTCCCCATCGAGCATCCCGCGAAGGCGCCGTACAGCATCTTCAAGCAAAGCGGCGAGAACGTGCGCGGCGGCGTCATCATCGGCCTCGGCTCCCGATTGCAGGTGTTCCAGAACCGTGATATCCGGCAGATCACAAGCCACGACGAGATCGATCTTGAGCTGCCGGGCAAGAAACCCTGCGCGTACTTCTGCATCACCAGCGATCAGGACAGCACATTTGACTTCCTCTCTTCGCTGTTTCTGTCATTCGTATTCATCCGGCTCGTGCGCTATGCGGACCAGCACTGCGCGGGCGGCGCGCTTCCTGTCCCCGTTCATGTGCTGGGCGAGGAGCTGTGCGCCTGCGGCGTGATCCCCGACCTCTCGCGCAAGATCAGTGTGATTCGCTCCCGCAACATCAGCATGAGCTGCGTGTTCCAAAACCTCGCGGGGCTTCAAAACCGCTATCCGCTCAACCAGTGGCAGGAGATCCTGGGAAACTGCGACATCACGCTGTTTCTCGGCTGCACCGACGCGCTGACGGCGGAGTTCATCAGCGACCGCACCGGCGAGGCCAGCATCAACGTAACCAGCAAGGCGAAGCAGCTCAACACATGGCGCGTTTCCAACTACACGCCCCAGTACCGCGAAACAAGCGGCGTCGGGCGACGGAAGCTCTACACGATGGATGAGGTGCTTCGCCTCGATTTGGACAGAGCCCTCGTTATCATCCGAGGAAAAAACATACTGGAGGTGAACAAGTTTGACTACAGCAAGCATCCCGAATCGAAAAAGCTGCGTCCGAGCAAGGCATCCGCCCATGTCCCGGATTGGAGAAAATCGTCGCAGCCCGCTCCCGCGGTGAAAGAAACCGCTGAAAAGCCGGCTGCGCCGAAGAAACCGAAAGCAGCGCCGCCGCCAAAACCGCGTCCGGCTGCTCCGGCGCCCGATGATGCGCCGAAGCCCGCTGCTGCGCCAAAGCCAACGCCGAAACAGCGTAGCGATGCGCAGAAGCCCGACGAAACGCGCAAGCCGGTGCCTCAGCAGACGCCGCCCCAGCAGAGCGCGGCAGTTACGGGCGCCGATCAAAAGGACGCCGTACCTTCCCGCACGACGCCGCTGGGCGGCAGGCGTAAGGTCGTGACAGCGACCAAGGAATCCATATTATCCAAGCCAAAAAAGGAGGAATGATCGATTTGGCGAAAAGAAAGGCAACACCCAAACCCGTTGAAGAAACCGAACTGGCCGAACAGGCTGAGACCGCGGAGCAGCCCGCGCAGGAGTCCCCGCCCGAGACCGAAAGCGCCGAGGTTCAAGAGACCGAACCGGACGCCGCGCCTCCCGCGGAGGAAGAGCCGTTTTCTGAAACGGACACGCCGTTTCCCGAATACGACGGCGCGGACGCGGCGGAGAGCGCGCTTGAAGCAGAGTCTCCGCCCGATCTGCCGCCCGAAAGCGGCGAAGTGGATGAAAGCGGTCTCGATGCCGAGGAAGACTATGACGCGCTTCTTGGCGAAACGAGCGACCTCGGACTCAACGGCCACGAAAACGCAGTAGAGCCGTTGACGCTGCCTGACGATGCGGACGAAGCTGACACATTCGATTCTGTCGCCGTAGATAGCGGCGAGCTGACCGCGAACGAGCAAAAAACACTGGACGAATACGCGAGGGATTCCGGCAGCGCCGTCCCCCAGCGTGGGCGTGATCGTATCGACCGCACCGCCGCGGAAGTAGAGATGCCGCGCAACGAGCGCATTTTGACGATTGACGCGCATGACGACGTTATGACGGAGGCTGAGCGCGAAGAGATCGTGTGGCACGAGATCCGTAACTCTCATATCTCCCAACAGATCCTGACCGGCACGCTTGACAGTCTGGAACAAACGCCATCCGGCTTTACAGTCGCCGTGGCAAACTATAAGGGTTTCCGTATTGTCATTCCCTTGAAGCAAATGCTCGTATTCCCCGGCAGATGGCCGTCCTTAGCTGTATATGAGGAAACGATCGAGCATCTGCCGCGTGTTATCAACGCCCGAATGGGAAGTGAGATCGACTTCATCGTTAAGGGCATCGACAACAAGGATCGCAGCGTTGTTGCGAGCCGCAGGGCCGCTATGCTGCGTAAGCGCCAGACCTTTTACATGGACAAGACGGACACGGGCAAGCCCATGATCTACCCCGGACGCATCGTACAGGCGCGCGTTGTCGCCGTGGCGGAAAAGGCGTTGAGGATCGAGGTGTTCGGCGTTGAGTATTCTATCCGGGCTTCCGGTATTTCTTGGGAGTGGATCGGGAACGCGAAAGACTTCTACTCTGTAGGTGATCGTGTCCTTGTCCGCATCTTGGAAGTGAACCGTCCCAATGTCAGGGACATCAGCATCAAGGCGGATATTCGCAGCACATCGAAAACCACGACCCTTGACAATCTGCATAAGTGCAAGCCGCAGAACAGATACGTCGGCCGTGTGACCGACAACTACGGCGGCGTGGTCTTCATCCGACTCAACAACGGCGTGAACGCCATCGCGCATACCTGCAAAGACCCGCGCAGGCCGGGCAGAAAAGACGACGTGAGCTTTTTCGTGACAAGGCTGGACGAGGAGAAAGGCGTCGCCATCGGCATCATCACGAAGATCATCCGGCAAAACCTGTAATTCAGCGAGGGGAAGGATGCCGAAACGCGCCCTTCCCCTCGACTTTCACGAAATTAGGAGAAGTCTATGAGACAAGTCAAGCATATTCTGTTGTGTTTGCTCCTGTGCTTATCCCTCACAGCGGAGGTTTTTGCGGCGGATGTGCCGGAGAGCTTCGTCTGTGAGAACCTGAACGGCCAGCAGCGCATCATCAAGACCTATGTGCTCCCGGCGAACGGCGACGCCGACGCCCTGCGGGAGGCGCCCTTTACATATGAGGGCTACCGTTACACCTGGGCGTACACGACCAAGGAAGAGCACCCATATTCCATCGTCAAAACGGTTACGGAAACGGTCGAGATCGAGACGGCGAAGGACGACCTCGCGCAGATCCTCGCGCAGCTTGCCCCGTCGATGACCTATGACGACGGCGAGTACGTCGGCGAGCTGGCGCTGGATCACACGACGCTCAAAACGGTTGCGGCGGGCTATGAGACCCGGTACAGCTCGATCAGCGAGACCAAAACCATATCCGGTCTCGCTTCCAATGATATGTCCTACGTTCCGGGTACGACGGTCAAGAACGGCAAGACCCTGAAGCTCGCCAATGTCGAGTGGCAGGTGACGGCGACCGGGCTTGTCGGCGAGGAGCTGCTGCCGTGCGAGTATCAGGCGGTTGCGACCTACACGGGCTCCAGCAGCTATCAGGCTGCGACGGGCTATGCGACGACAGCCGAGTACACGGGCGAGGTTACGGCTTCGGGCATCGAGAGCATCACCTATACCGTCGTGTTCACCGGAGAAAAGCTCGAACCCGTCCAAATCGGCCCTGCGCCGGATGAAGATCCGGCTGCTGTGCGCTCCCATTCCGCGGGAAGCTTTCTCGCGTGGATCGCCTGCGCCATTTTCGCCGTTGGCTGCGCGTTTTTGGGATGGCTGCTGTGGACGCGCCGCAAAAACGTCTATGTCTATGTGCCGGGCAATAAGCCCCGCGACTACAAGCTGGTTGCCAAATACCGCGTCGAGGAGAGCGAGCTGTGCATCGACATCACAGACGCAGCCGTTGCCCCCGAGGGCAACGTGGCCGTGGAGATCAAACACGCGCTTGCCAAGAAAGTGCTGGGTAAGACCTTCACCGTCAACTACGCGGGAAAGCGGTATTGCTACAATGTGCAAAACGACCGTCCGGGCGACTGGCATGAATTCAATTTGAAAACATTTGAGGAGGTACAGCTTGAATAAGAAAATGAGACTCTTTGCGCTGGTTCTCGCACTGGGGACCATGCTTTCCGTCTGCGCAAACGCCGCGGATTACACGTTTGACGACTCCGATGAGGACGACGGTTATTACCAGTCCACGTCCTATGAGGATGTCTACGGCTCGCAATACAACTACGGCGGCGCCAATGCCGTCGATTATCAGGGGCAGGAACTGGAATACGGCCAGTTCAGCACAACGCAGACCGGCGTGATGGAGCGGACGCCGCTGCCCGGCTTGCAGGCGTATGTTGGCGGCGAAGCCAACGGCGGCGCTGCGCCGACGATGGGAACCGCGGATGGCGCGGCGCCGGAGCTTCCCAATATCGAGAGCACCGCGCAGAATGACAGCAACGTCACGGTCACGAGCAAGCCGGTCTGCACGAAGCTGACCGAGAGCTTCAAGCTGGAAAACGGCGCGGTCGGCTACATTTCCATCCCCGCCATCGGCGTGAGCAAGTATTATGCGTGGGAAGGCGAAACGACGGAGAGCATGAAAAAGGGACTCGGCCATTTTACCGGCACCTCCGTTTGGGACGGAAACTGCTGCTTCTGCGGCCACAACCGCGGCGCGAAGTATGTGATCGGCAGCATCAAGGATCTCCAGCTCGGCGACATCATCGAGTACACGACCTCGCAGGGTACGCGCACCTATGAGGTGCAGGTCGTCGTGGCGATCCGCAACGACGACTGGAGCTACATCCGCGAGACGAGCGACAACCGCGTCACGCTCATCACCTGTATCGCGGGCGATGCCTCGCAGCGTTGGTGTGTGCAGGCGGTGCAGGTAACGAAGTGACCCTGCGCTGCTGTTGAAAAAAGGCGCCTCCTTCCGTATAATGCAATAAGAGCGAAAAAGAAAGAGGTGCTCAGCATGAAAAAGTCGCTCGTATCCATGCTCACCGGCATTCTGCTGGGAGCAGTCCTGCTCGGTGGCGCGCAGGCCGTGGCCGAAACCGTGACCGGGCAGCGCAGCACCCAGCGCATCTACGTCAACGGACGGCAGGTGCAGATGGAGGCTTACAACATCAACGGCAACAACTATGTTAAGCTGCGCGACATCGGCAAGGAGGTCGGTTTCGCGGTGGATTACGACGCCGCGACCAACAGCGTCTATGTCGGCGAGCGTCCCGCCGCAGCTGCGACCGGCAACGTCGAAAAGAGCCATGACCAGTACATCCCGGAGGTCGGCGACCGCATCATCTGCGACGACGGGTATGCGTATGAGATCCTTGATATGTCGCGCTACGATTCCAACGTCTTCGCGGCTGGGCCTGTGGGTGAGCTGCCGGAGCCGATCTGCGATTGGAGCGCGTTCCCCCAAAACGCGGACCCGCGCATGGAGAAACGCCACTTCAAGACCGATACCGGCGACGACCTGTTTATCCGCAACGTCCGGGAGACCCGGCGCATGGAGTACACGATCTATAACGCGCTCGGCAAGGAACCGAGCGCGTGGCAGGATGGCAAGCCGCTGGCAACGGTCTCGCTTACCATCCCCGCCGACAAGGAGGTGTACGCGGCGGCGTTCTGGCCGTGGGACGCGAGCAATATCACGGATCTTGTCCACAGTCGGCCCAACAGCCGCTACGCCGTGGAGGCTTGGGACTACTACCACAACGGCAAATTTATGTACGTTCGCTATATCATCCTTTCCCTGTAACTGAACAACCCGGCTGACAAAGGCACGCTTTCGGGCGTGCCTTTTGTCATGCCATGAAATCAAGGAGGACATTCCATGTATAAACGCATCATTGCCATGATGCTCGCACTGGTAACCGTGTTCGGCCTGCTCGCGGTTCCCGCGTCCGCCGCCTCGACGCTCGAAGAAGCGATGGCGGAGGTCGATATCTACGCCCGCGGCGAAGAGCTGGTGTACCTGACGATGAACGGTCAAGTAAAAGGCCAGCACTATACCTATTACAATTATACATCCGTCCAGACGGGCGAAACCACCGAGATCCCGGCGTACTGCGTTGACCCGAGGCTCTACGGCGTCCCGTCCGTCGTCCCGGAAGGCACGGCGGTCAAGTACTCGTCTGACGGCAAGAACACTGACCCGAAGATCATGGGTATCATCGCCAACGGGTATCCGCATATGTCTCTCGACAGTCTCGGGCTCAACAGTATCGAGGAGGCTTATTACGCCACGAAAACCGCGCTGTGGTGCTATCTCCTCGGTACCTGGTCCGTATCGGGGCTTGGGATCAACCCAAGCCTCACCGGCGCGGACAAGACCGCGGCCGAGCGCGTGCTGAAGGCGACAAAGGACATCTACACGCGCGGCATGTACTGGTCTCAGCTCGTTGAGCCGAAAATGACGGCGGTTCCCGACCGCGACGAGGCGTACCCCGTCACGATCAACGGCGAAGCCTGCTATCAGCAGGTCTACACGCTCAAGACGGAAACGTGGTCGATCACGCCCATCAATATTGAGCTTGCGGCCGGCGCGCCTGCCGGGACGAAGATCATGGATATGGATAACCATGAGATCAGCAGTATGGTCGTCACGACCGCGGCGGCGTCCGGCACGGGCTTTGAAGGCCAGTTCAAGGTCGTGTTCCCCGCGTCGAGCGTGGAGGGACAGGAAGGCACCGCGCAGATCAACCTCAGCTCGACCGTCGTGCAGTATGAGATCTACTACGCGCGCAGCCTCGAAACCGATAAATACGGCAACATCCAGGACTATATGCTGGATACCGACCCGCATATTCCGATCACCGCGAACGCCATCGCACGGTTCTCCTCCGAGCATACGGATGAGACCGAGCTTTTGATCGTCAAGCTGGAGGAAGGCACCCGCATCCCGCTCGAAGGCGCGGTTTTCGACGTCTTCTCCCCGGACGGCGACCGCGTAGGCAGATACTCCACGGACGCAAGCGGCAAGATCCGCATTCCGCTGGTCATCACGGGCAACTACACCGTAAAGGAGGTCAGCGCCCCGGCGTATCACCTGCTTCCGACCGACAACACGCATAACATCACGGTCGAGCACGGCAAGACCGCGACGCTGACCGTCACGAACGCTCCCTACGGCTCCCTGCGCGTGCTCAAGCGCAGCGACATGGGCGAAGGGCTCGCCGGTGTGAACATTGAGATCCGAAATGTCGTCACGGGCGAGACTCGTACCGGGCGCACCGGCCCCGGAGGCGTCGTTGAGTTCACCGAGCTGAGCGTCGGCGCGTGGGAGGTCCGCGAGACCGCGGGCGTTCCCGGCTACGTTGTGGATACGGAGAGCGTCAAGAACGTCAGCGTCGTCGCCGGCGAGTGCGCCACCGTGACCTTCATCAACAAGGAAAAGCCCGGTTTGAGGATCGTGAAATACGATTCCCAGACCATGCGCACGATGCCCGACGTCACGTTCCGCATCTACCGCGATACCGAGCTCTTTGGCGAGTATGTGACCGACCAGATGGGCGAGATCGTGCTGACGGACTTGGAGCCGGGCGTGTATCTCGTGCAGGAGATCTCCGCCGATCCCTCGCACATCGTCAACTCCACACCGCAGGAAGTCAAGCTCGAAGCCGGCTGCGGCATCGTTGAGCTGGTGTTTCTGAACGACCAGAAGCCGGGCATCCGGCTCAAGAAAGTCGATTCGGTCACCTACCAGCCGCAGGCGAACGCGCGCTTCCGCATCGAGGCGGTCGGCGGCACGTTCTCCAAGGAATACTACACCGACGCGAACGGTGAAATCGACCTCAAAGACCTGGAGCCGGGCAGCTTCAAGGTAACGGAATTACAGGCCCCGGACGGATACCTGATCGACGACGCGACCCGCGTGATCAAGATCGAGGCGAACGAGCAGGCTGTCTTCGTGTTCACGAACACGCGCAAGCCCAGCTTTGAACTCGTGAAGCTCGACCCCGCGGGCAACCCTGTTGTTGGCGCGACGTTCCGGATCGCAAAGATCGAGGACGGCAGCCACTATTTGGATCGCGTCACCGACACGCAGGGCAAGATCCGCATCGACGGCATGGAGCCGGGCATCTACTCCGTGCAGGAGATGTCCGTACCCAGCCCCTACATCCTCAACAGCACCGAGTACCATGTGGAGCTGTTCCCCGGGCGCGTGAGCGAGCTGGTCGTGACCAACGACCGCAAGCCCGACCTCAAGATCGTGAAAACCGACGCGATCACGGGCGCGCCCATCGAAGGCGCCACCTTCACGATCCGCAAGGTGGACAGCAGCACCCTTATCACCGAGACCACGAACGCAGCCGGCGAGATCCTGCTGCGTGAGATGGACCCTGGTGTTTACGAGGTGACGGAGCAGTCCGTTCCCGACGCCTACCTGCTCGATCCCCGCCCGCAGCAGATCACCTTGTTCCCGAACCGCTTGGGAGTCGTCCAATTTCAGGACTACAAGAAACCATCTTTGAAGATCCTGAAGGTGGACTCCGCAACCGGCGACCCTGTTGAGGGCGCGCGTTTCCACATTATTTATGCGTCCAACCATACCTTTACGGGCGAGATCAACGACCTCGGCACCCACTATACCGACGCCAACGGCGTGATCTACCTCGACAAGCTCAAGGACGGCTGGTACCGGGCGACCGAGGAGGAGGCTCCGTCAGGCTACCGTATCAAGGATACCGGCGTCTATGAGTTCTACATCGAAGCCGGGCGCGACAAGGTCATCACGGTCGAAAATGTGCCGTTAAGCACCATACTCATTCAGAAAATGGACGAGGAAACCGGCAAGCCGCTCGCGGGCGCTTGGTTCCGTATGCGCTATCTCAACGCGATGACGAGCATGGACGGCACGACCATCGGGGAATGGGCCACGGATGAGAAGGGCCAGATCGAGGTCCGCAACCTCGACGAAGGCACTTATGTCATCGACGAAATATCCAGTCCGGCAGGATACGTCCTCAACCCCAATAACACCCGCACGGTCTACCTCGCGGGAGAGAGCCAGGACTTCGTGACGATCACCTACGGCAACCAGCGCATGGGCGCGCTGCTGATCGTCAAGAAGGACGCCGTAACCGGCGAGCCACTCGCGGGCGTCGAGTTCTCCGTTACAGACAGCGACGGCAGCGTCGTCGGCAACGGCAACGGACGCTTTGTGACCGATTACGCTGGAACGATCACGATTGCGAACCTCGAACCGGGCAAGACCGTGATCGTAAAGGAGACCCGCACGGTGCCGGGCTACATTCTCGACGACACCGCGCAGACCATCAAGATCAAGGCGAACGAGACTATGACGGTCGAGTTCCGCAATCAGCCCAAGGGCGGACTCGTGATCCGCAAACTGGACAGCGTGACGCGCCAGCCGATTGCCGGCGTTGAGTTTCAGATCACGAACACAGCCGGCGAGTACGTCGCCGACAACGAAGGCCGCACGTCCACCAACGGCATCTACCGCACGGACAGCTATGGCGAGATCCGTCTGCTGGACCTCATGCCGGATTCCTATACGGCGGTCGAGGTGTCCACCGTGGCGGGCTATGCCATCAACAGCACGGCGCAAACCACGAAGGTCGGCGCTGCCGATACGCAGACGCTGACCTTCCTCAACGATCCCCTGCAAACGCTCGTCATACAGAAATACATCGCGGGAACGCAGAAGGGGCTTGCAGGCGTCACCTTCCTCGTGACGGACGGCGCGGGTACGCCCATCGGCGGCAGCAACGGCGAGTATGTGACCGACGCCAGCGGGCGCATCACGATCACGGGACTGACGCCGGGCATGGCCGTGGTGGTACGCGAGGTACGCACGGTACGCGGATACGTGCTCAACACGCAGCCGCAGACGATCATCATTGGCAAAGCCTCCGGGCAGACCACGGTTTCCGGCTGCACGACCACGGCGACCGTCGCAGGCGCGACATCCTCCTCCGGCGGCACGGAGTCCGGGAACGAGGTCGTTTTCTATGACGATCCGCTCGGCAGGCTCGTGGTGCAGAAATACATCGAAGGCACCTCGACGCCGATCCCCGGCGTGCGCTTTTTGATTACGGGCAGCAACGGCGGTGCGGTCGGGAACACCAACGGCGAGTACACGACGGACGCGGACGGCCGCATTGAGATCAGGGACTTGGAGCCCGGCCTTGTCGTGACCGCGAAGGAGATCCACGCGGCGGACGGATTCGTGCTGGACTCCACGCCCAAGAGCATCGAGATCAAAAGCGGCGACACGCAGGTCTTGACCTTCTATAACCAGCCCACGGGTTCGCTCAGGATCATCAAAAAGGACCGTGTGACGGGCGCGCTGCTCAAGGACGCCGAGTTTGAGATCAGCTTTGCAAGCGGCGGTTTTGTCGGCAATAACGGCGGCACGACCACAAGCAACGGCGTCTATACGACGAACGAGCAGGGCGAGATCCTGATTACCGGCCTCCAGCCCTCCATCATCGAGGTGCGGGAAACCAGAGCCCCGGCAGGATACTCGCTCACGGCCGCGCCGGTCACGGTGGAGGTCGCCGCGGGCGACGCGCAGACCATCACAGTTTACAATGACCCGCTCGGCAGCCTCATTGTCCAGAAATATGTGGATGGCAGCACGACGCCGATCCCCGGCGTCCGCTTCCTTATTACCAAAGGCGACGGCAGCCCACTCGGCAACGGCAATGGCGAGTATGTGACGGATGCCAACGGCCGCATCGAGATCAAGAACCTGGAGCCGGGCATCACGGTCAAGGCAAAGGAGATCCGCGCTGCGGACGGGTTCGTGATCGACGCAACGCCGCAAACCGCGGAGATCAAAAGCGGCACCGCGCAGGAGCTGACTTTCTATAACAAGGCAACGGGCGCGCTCGTCATCGTCAAAAAGGACAGTGTGACCGGCGCGCTCCTGCAAGGCGCTGAGTTCCTTGTTATGACGGACAGCGGCGAGTACGTTGCGAACAACGGCGGCGCCACGTCCTCCAACGGCGTGTATGTGACCGACGACAAGGGCCAAATCATCATCAGCGGGCTTCAGCCCTGCTCGCTCGTGGTAAAGGAGACCAAGGCTCCGGCAAATCACGTTCTCGACAACAGCCCCCGGATCGTCAAGGTCGCAGCCGGCGACACGCAGACTTTGACCGTCTACAACGACCCCTGCGGCACGCTCAAGATCATCAAGCGCGACCGTGCGACGGGCGCTGTACTGAAGGGCGCGGAGTTTGAAATTTGCTACGCCAACGGCGAGTTCGTCGGCAACCTCGGCGGCACTGTTACATCGAATGGCAGGTACGTCACCGACGAGCGCGGCGAGATCGTCATTACGGGTCTCCAGCCCTCCACCGTCGTAATTCGGGAGCTTCGGGCGCCGGACGGCTATATCCTCGACAACGCCCCGGTCACGGTGGAGGTCAAGGCGAACGACACCCAGACCATAGAGATTTTCAATGATTCCACGCAGACGCTCACCATCCAGAAGTTCATCACGGACACCACCAAGCCCATTGAGGGCGTCACGTTCCTCATTACCGACAGCTCCGGCGCGGTGCTCGGCTCGAACAACGGTATCTATACCACGGACAAGAACGGCCGTATCAAGCTGACCGGGCTGACGCCGGGAACGACCATCACCGCGAAGGAGACCAAGACCGCCGCGGGCTTTGTGCTGGATACAACGCCGCAAAGCATCCTTGTGAAGCAGGGCGAGGCGCAGACGTTGACCTTTTACAACAGTCCCGAGGGCGGGCTGGAGATCATCAAGGTGAGCGCCGCGGACAAGACCAAGCGGCTCAGCGGCGTCACGTTTGAGATCCGCCGCATGGACGATGCGCTGGTCGATACCGTCACGACGGGCGACAATGGGCGCGTCCACGTAAACCTCGATGCAGGCGACTATTATGCGCTTGAAATCGAGGGCGTGAAGGGCTTTAAGGTCGATACGACCCCGCACTACTTCACGATCAAGGACGGCGAGAACACCACGTTGACCGTCGCCAACACCCCGTACAGCGGCATTGAGATCCACAAGATCGACGCGAATACGGGCAAGGGCATCTACGGCGCCAAGTTCCTGCTCTACGATGCGGAAAAGCACCCGGTCGGCGAGTACGTCACGGATCAGAACGGATATATCTATATCGACGACCTGACCCGCGATGGCAAATATTTCATTCGGGAACTGGAGTGCGAGGGCTATAGCGTGGATACGCAGATCAAAACGGTCATGGTGAAGGCGGGCGAGGTCATTCAGATCGAATGGAAGAACAGCCCAATCACAGGTCAGATCCAGGTCTACAAGTACGCGGCGGAGTACAACCCCGTGACCTTCACGGCGGCGGGCGCTCCGCTTGCCGGCGCGGTCTTTGAGATCGTCGAGGTCCGCAGCGGCAAGGTCGTGGACTATATCACGACCGACGCGCGCGGCGTCGCCGCCTCCAAACCGCTGCCGCTGCGCCGCTATCAGGTCAAGGAGGTAACGGCGCCCGCCTACTGGCAGATCGACCCGACCGTGCATGACGTGACGCTCGAATACCCCAGCCAGATCATCAAGGTCTCGTCCTACGACAAGAGCGCACAGCTCGGCGTCAGCATCACCAAGCGCGGCAACGCGCAGGTGCAGGCCGGCGAGCAGATGCGCTACACGATCACGGTTGCGAACACCTCGAACGTGCCGCTGGAAAACTTCTTCTGGCATGACCGCATCCCGACCGACGTGGCAACGGCCATGACGCTCACGACCGGCACCTACAGCGCGCGGCTCACCTACCGCATCCTCTATAAGACCTCGGGCAACAGCTCGTATCAGGTGCTTGCGTCGAACCTTGTGACGACCAACAACTACTCGTTCTCGCTCAACGCCATCCCGACGCAGGCCGGCGAGCGCGTGACCGACGTGTACTTTGACTTCGGCAAGGTGCCTGTCGGCTTCCAGAGCACCGCGTCCCCGACGCTTACCGTCTGCGTGGACGGCAACGCCGCGAACAACTACACGATGATCAATCGCGTGGAGACAGGCGGCAAGTACGGCGGGACGTGGGAGACCGCCACGGCAAGCTGGACGACGATCATCGTCAACCTCAACACACCGCCGAAGCTCCCCAAGACGGGGTACTAAGGCAATATAAGAGCAGTGCAGGGGGTTTTTCGTAACTCTCTGCACTGCCTCTCAGCGCGCTGGAAAGCGGCTCAGCTCATACGCACTAAAACCGGAAGAAACGGTAGACCGATAAGGTATTTCAACAGAAAACGACAGCATAGAAGATCAAAAAAGAACAACGACACTTGAAAAAAGAGCGGTCCGCTTAATCACGGATCGCTCTTGACCTATTATGCGTTGCGGAGCATCGCCCGCGTCTTGACGCGGAGCTGCGTATAGTCGCGGTAGTCTTCCTTGTGAAAGCTGGTGCATTGGCCGGGATCGGCAAGCTCCAGCGCGCTTTCGATGCGCTTTAAGTCGATGGCGCAGACGCTGCCGGACACCAAATGCTGGTGAACGGTCAGGTATGCGTCTTGCAGCGACGGGTCGGCCATCCTCGGATAAAGCGTGCCGATAACCGCGTCGATCAAGGTGATCTCCTCGGTGGTATAGCGCAAGGAATCGCTCATATTGTGGTTCCCTCCAGTTCACATAACAAACACTGGTGTCAGTATAGCAAAACGACCATACGGAGACAAGGAGGCAAATTTGACAAAAAACGACGGGCAAAATCGTGGAATTGACGAAGCGGTTTCGGTCGGACGCGGCGCGTACAAGGCGGCGCGGCTCGCCAAAGCAGCCTCAAAAGGCGCAGCGGCGGGCGGTATCTGGGGCGCTGCGGCGGGCGCGGCATGGGAAGGTCGCAAGCACATCGGCAAGTTGATCGCCGCGGCGGTCGCTCTTCTGATGCTGCCAGTGCTGTTCATCCTCATGCTGCCCGCGCTCATATTCGGCGGGCTCACGACGAGCAGGGCCGAGGGCGCGGAGCAGCCGGTGCTGAACGACGCCGCTGCCGTCACGCAGAACATCACGGACACGACCTACGCCATCAATCAGGTGCTCGGCGAGGGCATCGACGACGTGACGGCGCGCATCGCCGCGCATTTCGCGGAGACGGACGGCGACAACTACGAGATTGTCAACCCCTACGAGGGCAACCTTGTCAGCAACGCGGACATCTTTCTCGGCGAATACTGCGCCGCGAAGGACGCCGATTGGCAATCCATCTCGAAGGACGACCTCGAACAGATCCTCCGGGACGGGAAAGACCAGCTCTATACCTATACCTTTACGACCGAGACGCGCACAGTGGAGGCGGACGATCCCGAAACGCCCGACGTTGTGGAGACGAAGACCGAGAAATGGTACGTCTACACGATCTCCTACAACGGCGAGCAGTATTTCGCTGACGCGGTATTCCATCTGACCGACGAGCAGAAAGCGCTCGCGGACGACTATGCGCAGAACCTCAGCGTGTTCCTCGGCGACGGCGTGTTCCAGGGCATCTTCACGGATGAGGCGTCTGCGGGCATCCCCAGTCTCGGCGACGTTCGCTTTACGGACGGCGTTACCGAGGTCGTCTATTATAATCAGATGGACGAACGCTACGCGAACAAGCCCTACGGCACGGACGACGTCGGACACTACGGCTGCGGCCCCGCGTCTATGGCAATCGTGGTCTCCTCGCTCACGGACGACATGGTAGACCCCGCGCAGATGGCGAAGTGGGCGTATGAGCACGGCTACTGGTGCAGCAAAAGCGGCTCGTACCGCTCGCTGATCCCCGGCGCGGCGAAGGCGTGGGGGCTGACCGTCGAGGGCTGCGGCAAAAACGAAGCCCAGCGCATCGTGGACGCGCTGAGCGAGGGCAAGCTGGTCGTCGCTATTATGAGCAAGGGCCATTTCACGGAGCACGGGCATTTCATCGTGCTGCGCGGCGTGAAGGACGGCAAGATCATGGTCGCGGACCCCGCGAGCCGCTCCCGCAGTGGGCAGCTTTGGGATTTGAGCCTGATCGTCAAGGAAGCGAGCAGCAATACCTCGGACGGCGGGCCTTTCTGGATCATCGGACGGCAATAAAACAAGCCCAAGACGCGGAAGATCGTATGATGCGGTCTTCCGCTCTTTTTTGTTTACAAATAATTCAAAAAAATCATGCGCAAAACCGCTTTGAGCGGAGCCTATTAAATCGGAGGTTGAACAATGGACACGATCACAAAACAACTCAGCAATTTTCTGTTTTCCTGCGGCGGGAACTGGCGCAATACGCTCTTTATCCGCGATGATTCGCCCGGAGGCGGGTATCTGATGACCGCCGACCGGGACGGAATGCCGCTTATCATGGAGGTAAGCGCGTTCAATCGGCTCACGGGCGGCAGCATCGACGCGGCGGAGTGCTGCGGCGAAATGGCACTTTTCGTCTTTGAGACCGTCTACGCCAAGTACCTGCTTTGGCGATGCCCCTCCGCACAGGAACACTCGCTGCGCTCGATCTGTGTGCAGAACCATGAAAGAGGTGATGAAGCACAATGAAACGTCCCAACATCAAATGCCCCTACTGCGGCTCACAGGCATTTCTGCGCCCCGCGTCGGTGCTTGGCAAATCCGGGCAGACCTACGACGGCAAGCAGTTTTACGTCTGCGCGAGGTATCCGCGCTGCAACGCCTATGTTGCCGCGCATGAACACAGCAGGCTCCCGATGGGAACGCTGGCAAGCCCGCGCCTGCGCCGGCTGCGCCATGATACGCATTTGGCCTTTGACCGGCTCTGGCAGGAGGGCTACATGAGCATCGACGAAGCGTACCGCTGGCTGCAAACGCAGCTCGGCCTTCCCGCTTCGGAGGCGCACATCGGGAAGTTCTCGGAGTACCGCTGTACGGAAGTGATCCAAATGTGCGAGGGCTTTCTGTCGGCCGTCCGCGCCGCATAGAGGAGGCTCGCATGGAAAGAGAGGTGAGAACCAAATGAGACAACATCATCCGCTGAACGACGACCAGCGCCGGCTTGTGGAGAAGTCCCTGCCGCTTGTGCGCTGGACGATCAAAAGGTACATCAGCAGCAACGAGAGCGTCGTCGGCCTCGGACGCGACGATCTCTATCAAGAGGGCTGCGCGGCGCTGTGCCATGCCGCGGCGTCCTATCTGCCCGACCGGGGCGAGTTCTCCACGCTGGCGGTGACGGCGATCCGCAACCATCTGACCGAGTATTGCCGCAAGATCGCCGCGGACACGCGGAATCTGCCGACCCTATCACTGGAGGCGATGACCGAGGAAGGTCGCGAGATCGAGGCAAACGGGACGGGGCCGCCCGCGCCGGAGGAGGAAACGCTTGCCCGTATCAGCATCGAACAGGTGCTCGGCAGCAGGAAGAGCCGCTACACCGGCTCCGCGAGGCTCGGCGTCGAGGCGCTGGAGCTGAAGGTGCTGGACGGCTGCGGCGTGACGGAGATCGCCCGGCTCTATGATTCCAAGCCGAACGAGGTCGGCGCGTGGATCGCACGGGCGGCAAAGAAGATCCGCGAAGACGCAACGGACGGAGAGCTGTACGCGCTTGGCGCGCGCAGCGCATGAAATGAAAGAAGAAAGAGGGTTATGAACATGAAAACGACGATCTACACGGCGGTCGGGCATCTGCTCCGCAAGCGGGGCGAGGACGGCGCGAGCTATCCCATTGTCCTGCTGGGCCGCAAGGAATACGGCATGGACGTGCAGGAGCTGGTCGTGTGGGCCGCGCTCTGCTGGCAGCTGCGCACGATGGACGAGATCAGGGCAAAGTACATCGAGTACGCGGACAAGCTCCCGCCCGAGCGCAGGACGCTCGAAGACTGCGTGGCGCGGCTCAAGACCCGCGGCTTGATCGCCTGCGGCGAGGGCGACACAGGCGCGGAGGCGCTTTACGACCTGCTCTCCGAGCTGTATGTCATTCCCGTTTCGGAGAAGCTGACGCTGCGCTTCCTCGCGTTCTGGAAGCTGGTGCTTGGGCGCGGCGTGGCCGTAGGCAAGGCAGCCGAGCTCTTCCACGGCGACAGGCGTGACGAACAGGAGACGCGCATCATGGCGCTTGTGCGCCAGGCCGTCCTTTCCACCGCGGAGCTGATCAAGTGCGTCGAGGTCGGCGCGTCGGATATCTCGACGGACATGAAGCTGCTGGAAGCCCTCTACGTCGATCCCGACGTCACCTGCGACAACCTGCCCTGCCTTATGCGAAGCGCAAAGAGCCGCGAGAGAGTGACGGTTGCCGTCGCCAATCTGTATTTGCGTAAACAGGTTATCTTGGATAGGGTATAAGCGGAACAAACTAATGCAAGTCCGGTGTAACCGAATAGTCAAAAATCACCGTGGAGTCAGTTTAAAAAAGTGGCTCCACGGTGATTTTTATATCATTGATGGGACGAAGATGTGCGAAAGCGCGACAGAAAAGTTGAAATATTCCAACACAGCTTGCATTAGCTACGGAAGAAGACTTTCAATCAGGGCATTATCTACCTCACCGTCTTTTATCGTCCAATTATAACCATCTTTCATCAAGCCTGTCACGGCACGATTTTTGTTAAAATTGATTCCATATGCGATGCTTTCCAGAGCATTACCCTCTTTGTCATACCAAGTCACGCTATAAGCCCATCCGTCTGTGCTTATCTTCTTAGCTCTTTGCAGCTTCAAAGAATTATAATTGTCGGTAATATGCTGGATTGCCGCTGCATCCATAACTTCCACTGATTCACCTGTAGTGCCACTTTGAATAATTATCATATTCACATCTGAATTTGATATATTGAGCCCTTTTGTTGCACTACACCCCACAAGTATAATAGCAAATCCTACAATAAGGGATGCCGTGAGGACGGCTCTTTTCAACTGCATAATCGGCACCTCATAATACCATTATTCAACACGGAGAAATGGATTTATCCAACATAAACGACTTGGGCAAGGTTAATGCTCGAATACGAATACGCAATTCTGTTCGAAGTCATACCATTCTGTACATAAAGATTATTTCCAGAATAGCCTGTAATAACAATAGAGTGCCCTCCCGTTCCTCCATTCCAGTTGTTAACGCTTCCCAGCAGTAGCCAGCCAGAATTGAGGTACCTTTTAATATTGTTCATGGAAACAAAACTCATTCTTTCTGCTGTTATCGAACTGCCGTTGTTGCTTGCATACCACCGAATTCCAATCGCAATCTGATCTCTGACTGTTCCTCCATCATTACCGCCAATAGTATGATAGCGGATATCATTAGTATTCAGCGCAATGTATAGTTTGCAAAACGTAGCTGCACTTGTTTCCCCAGATGTGCAGTGAGTCTTACCGATATGGTTGAAATACCTTATTATGCCGGTCGCAGCTGTAGGAGAACAATGATCTTTTAACGGTGCATAATGTGTTTTGTTATTATAGGTTACGCTAACATTACTAGAATCATTGACCGTCGGCCATGTATAGTCATCCTCCGATCCTCTGAGAGGCGTTGCCGAGAAACTGTCCGGAATAGCCTGCTGAGATGCGTTCAGATAATCCTGCTCCTGCAAATTGGAAACTGAACTATGAACCTGCTCAAAGTAGGCAGATTCGAAGGCGGCAAGAGTGCTTGCTTCCACATTGACAATCTGATTATCGGCAAGGTTTAGATATCCGTCATCAGATTGGATCATATACTGGAAGCTGCCCAAAAAGTAAATTTTTTCGCGGTCAATGTTGCGATTCCAGTAATCAGCCATGCTTTGGACTTCGCTTTCGCCTTCAAACGCATAGCAGTACAGAGAATACTCTGCAAAGTTAAGCTTAATAATCTGAATAAAGCCAGTATCAATACCGTCTGTTGCCAATTCATAGATATAGCCATTCGGTCTTTCGTCTAAACCATAGAGCGTCGTGGTCTGCGTAATTTCCGTAGATTTGTTCCACGGGCATTCAGGGTCATCATGTGATATGGTGCTGACTTGATCCAAAGCATATCCTTCAGGAGTCGCCTTAAACGTGGATGCGTTACTTGCAAACGCTGAAATAGTCATGCAAAGCACAAGAAGCAATGCAGACAGAATAGCAGAGATTTTTTTCATATGTGGCCTCTTTTCTTGTTATTTATCAGTTTCCTTTGACGTTTGTGACAGAAAGCGAGCGTTGCTTGTGCTATTGCAGATTAAATTGTGATTTCCGTGGAATATTTGCTGATGCTATCTGTGCCGACAGTAGCGACAACCTTGGTGCGGTAGGTGGCGCCGCTTTTTCCACTGTACATATAGTTTTCCCTGAATTTGCCCGTACCGTCAAAAGTCCATGACGTTACCGTCCTCCATCTGCCGCCGTTGTTTTCCTCCAAGTACAGAGTTCCCGACAATGCAGTTGTGTTTTTCTTGGCCCTGATATTCAGTGTCGCCGTGATTTTTTTCCCTGAACTAAAAATCCCGGGAAAGACTTGATCGGCGTCCACCCACATTGGACTGATTGCATATTCCGCCGTACTTATGGCGGGAGCTTTGTTTGCGGTGGCCGCCGCAGGAATTGCCTGTACTTGAGACGTCACCAGAATCGCCGCCGCAAGTGTCAGAATTGCCTTTTTCCCTTTGTGCATAATAAAATCCTCCTTGTGCTTTTTTAGGGACTCTACCCTTATAACGCACAAGGAGGAAAACGGGGACACACTTTTTTGCTATTTTTTTGCGACACTGCTTGCAACCTTTATCAGTTCCTCAATATCTACCGTTCCGCATACCGAAAACTGGCAACCGTCCATCTCAAAGCAGACATAGCGGAGCGTATCTTTAGAAAACCAGTAACCTTCCAGATCGCCTACCTGCAATGGCCGAATTTCAGCACCCTCGGTATCCACATAGACTTGCTGACCTACCGGAAAGATCAAAATATCAATGTATTGAGTGCCTCCTACGTCATATTCGTATTCTGCGTAGAATTCATCTTCGACGGAATCGGTCAGTTCTGCTCCGCCAGGCAAATAGGTGAAGGTGAAGCTGCTCGGACTTGCTAAAACAGGATCGTCGCCGCTTTCTATCTTAAACATACTATATTGTTCATAGGTCTCGACGATCCACGCAATCACGCGCTCGCGGAAGTCCGCGCTGGCGGCCATGAGCACTGTGAACATCAGCGCCGCAACAAGCGCGGCGATTGCGAGCGTGCGGCGGATCGTTCTGAACGCGCGCTTGCCCTTGAAGGGAACCACCTTGTTCGTCTCGTCGGCGTCGCCCATCTCATTGCGCAAGTAGTCGTCCATTACGATTTTGCAGGCGCTCTCCAGCGAGACGTCCGAAATCTGCTCGTTTTCCCGCAGCCCCATGCAATCGGAAAGCAGGCGCCGATAATAGCGGAACCGCCCTTTTGCGTTCTCAAATCCATAGAGCTGCTCGGTATCAGCCGGAGAAAGCTCGAAGCAGTACTTGCTCAACATGAGGACGACGCCCTCGTGCGGGAGAAAGATCATTTTCCGGCTCAGTTCCTTGATTTTGTCCTCCGGCAGGTCCATCGAGAGGATCGACGCCATATCGGAACGCTCAAGATCAGCGAGATCTTTCTGCAAACTGATCCTGGTCGCTTCCCGCAGGCAATCCCGCAAGGTCATATCCATGGTCTTACTCCTCCTCTCCGTACTTTGCTTTCAGCTTCTTCACAAGCCTTTGAGCGCGCTTTTTGGCGTTTTCCTCCGAAATTCCAAGTAACTCACTGATTTCCGAAAAGCCCAGTTCCTGTTCATAGCGCAGCTGGAGCAGGCGCTTATCATCGTCGGACAGTCCGCTGACCAGCTTGGCGAGCTTCTGAACGTCGGCGTTGCGGATGCAGATGCTCTCCACGTCATCCTCCGGGTCTGTGCTCTCCATCTCCAAATCGTCGGTGCTGACCAGCTTTTTTGAGCGCCGGATCATATCGATGGAAGTGTTCTTTACCATAGTAACGCAGAAGGCGGCTATTTGGGGACAGGGTAATTCAGAAATTTTTTCAATGTTGTCGATGATTTTGATGTAGACCGCGGAAACGACGTTCTCCGCATCCGCCTCGGAGTTGACAATTTTAAGGGAAATCCGCTGAAACTGCTCGTGGTGCTCTTGAAACAGCTTCTCTACAAGTTCTCGCTGCTGCTCGTTCAAGACAGCAAAGATGATAATAATCATATATCTCTCTTTCTGTATCCGTAAAGTACGGTAAAACAACATGATAGATTGCCAAGTGTCAACAAATATACATTATTTTATAACAAATTGGCAGTTCATGGCAAGTGTTGCTTTTTTGATTCGTGGCTGTCGTCGGTGTGGCGGCGGCGCTTTTCGTTATAGTGCATATATCTTTGCGCACGGTTCTGTTTCGGTTGCACAATATTGCTGTTGTTCTGTTTTTTTCTTGTCCCCGTTTTGCTTTTCGTGCGTTTACCTTATAGAAAATGTAAAGGAGGGCAGAAAAACAGACAATCCATAGGGTGAGATGACACCCGTGCAACATCCGTTGAACCCGCAAAAAGATTACAAAATGAAAAGGAGACAGCACAATGAAACGATTTTCAGCAATCCTTCTGAGCATGGCGATGGTTTTCAGCCTGACGCTCAATGTGTTCGCAATCCATGACCACGATCACTGCGGCGAAACGGGCAAGCCGCTTTCGGAGCTTCTGCAAGAGGAAGTGACCGTCAAGGAAATTGACGGTTTCAAGGTGACTGAGGCCAAGCCGATTGATCTGTCCGGCTTTGATCCCGATTGCATTTATGAGTTCCCCGTGCAGGCAGAAGCGCCGGAGACTTCGGGTGAGTCCGGCGACACGCTCCCCGACGAGCCGCTCCCCGAATTTCCGCTTTCTGTTCTTGATGGCGCGACCAGCCTGAATCCTTCCAATGGGCGGCGTATGCTGAGAGCTTCGGCTGCACCCTATCAGCTCGCTACGGTTTCCGACGTGATGCCCGCTGACGGCTCGCAGCAGGTCTATACCATCAATGTTGCCGACGGGTCGATTATTCAGGCTGAGCTTTGCATCCCGGAGAATCTGTCCCTTGACTACACCCTGTATCTCTGCGAACTCAATGAAGATCAAACGGGTGTGAACGTACTCAGCTATTCGGCATATGTTACCACATCCGACTTCCTTTCCGAGTGTGCGGCCGCTATCAACAACTCCGGCGACACGAAGCTCTACGTTATCATCATTGATCCGAACGGCAACGGCAGCACTACGGATTACTATACGCTGCGTGTCAGCATGGGCGGCGAGCATGATAATTTTGAGCCGAATGACAGTGCGTTTTCGGCCATCGGTTTTCCTTCGATGACCGTTTCACAGAGCCTTACGGTTCCCGCAAATTTGAATTCGCCCATTGACAGCGACTGGTTCCAGCTCACCCTTCCGAGCAATCCCGATTACTCCACGCTGAATATCTCCAACATTCCGGCTAACGTAATCGTCGAATCCTATATTTTCAATGGCCTTCAGCCGACCAAAACCGGCTCCACCGTCAACGGGAATACGTTGCCCGTTTCTGCCGGGGCAAACTTCTTCCGGGTCTTCTACGATCCCACTCATGCCTTTTCTCCTGTTTCCTATGCTGAAATGACATTTGCGCCTTCTCAGCCGTTAAGCGTAGAGAAAGTGACATTCCTCATTGCTGTGAACGGCTATTGCCAGCGCCAGTCCAACCTGTTTGCAGATCGCATTACCCGATTCCTGTTTGTCCGCGGCGCCACAGTAGAAGTTCATGTCGGCTATATGACGAATGATGGCGTCCTCGTTCCTACGAATGATACCGTTACTGTCACGATTGAAAATCCGCAGTGGGACAATCCGAATATGCGGTATGTAAGCAACTCGGGCAGCGTTCAGAACGGGAGCTATTGCCATGTGTCGTTAGAAGTTCCGAAAATCCGCGGTGTTGATGCAAAGTATAATTTTGTGTATACGACAATCGTATCGCAGAATTATGGAACTTTGGTTGACTACGTTCAGATGGCACTGCTCGATAAATATGACAACGGTGAACTGTCGAAGCCGTGTAGGCACAACGGAGCCTGCGGCCTCCTGTAAAAATATCGGCACTATCATCTTTTTGAAGTTATTGCCGATATAGTATATGGCAAAATCTGTTTTGCGTTTGACTAAGGAATGAGCCTCGTGGTTTGAATGTAACAACCATGAGAGGTTATTTGACAAGGAGGTTAATCGTATGTCAAGTCAAATCAGCGGGATGCAGAACTCCGGCCATTGGTACAGCGACGCCGCGTATGTGGGTAACGGCACGAACAAGCCCGCTCCGGGAATCAACGAGGGAGCGCCCAGCCCCTATCTGATGCGCCAGCAGGACTTGCAGCGGGACAATGACCGAATCCATGCGGCTCCGGGCGAATTTGTCGCCGCCAAGCGCGCCGGACTGCAAATGGACGCCGAACAGCTCAAGAAGGTCGAAAGCAGCCTCAACGCGAAGTTTGCCGACGGCTCTTTGTTGAAAAACGCCGTCAACCTCAATGATTGGTTTGAGCCGAGCAGTCAAGCGGTATCCGATGTGGATGGTAAGAAGATCATCGACAACCGCGACGATGTTTACGGCTTTATCGTGCGTACCAACAACCAGCCCGGATATACCCCCGAAAGCGCAAACGAAGCCGCGAAGAACGGCGCTTCTACGCACGGCTTTTTGTATCGTGAAAGCGACTTCCTGTTTGATGCGGCAAACAGCTATGCCAAGCTCGCGGACGACGAGGACTTCCGCTATCGCAACATCCGAGACGAGGGCTTTGTCCGGGACTCGCTGGACTTCTTCACGAACGGAACCTACACCGAGGACGACGTGCGCAAGATGCAGGATCAGATGACCGACCTTGTGCGAGAGATGGCGAAACAGGTCAGAAGCGGCGAGACGCCCGATCTTGACAAGCTCCAGACAAAGCTGACCGTGGGCGGCGCAGACGTGACGATTTCCGAGCTGATCAATATGCAGACGACAGGCCGGAAGCTCTCCAGAGTTTTGAATGACGTCGGCATCGGCAACCAAATTGACACGGTCGGTTTTGGCAAGGTGGGCATCGCAAAGGCGGTCGGTCATAACTACGGCGCCTCGCGCGGAGAGATCGGCGCAAAGTTCTCCGAGGCAATAGACCGTATGTATGATAAAGCCTTATCTCGCGTAAGCCGTATTGCCACCGAGGTCGTTGAGAAAGCAAACGACGGAAGCGGCATCTACTGGCGCAAGACCTACAAGGAAGTGGAAAAGAGCGACTTCCAGATCGCAGATCTGCTTTCCAAACTGGACATGAGCAGCAAAGCGGCGGCGTCCAAAGACCTTAACGCAAAGATGAAGCAAGTAGACGGTATCATCGAGGACTATTGCCGTCAGCATGATATGCCTGCTGATTCCTTCAAGCGCGCCGGCGACAAGGACGCGCTCATGAAGTACATGGAGTCGTGGCTGAACGGATAGAGTAGCCACGCAAAACCGCATACAGCAGTCAGCCACCCCGCGCCGCCGTTCTATGGCAGCGCGGGGTGGTTTCGCATGACAAAGATTCCTCTGCGAGACAGGCTTGTGATCTGCACTCGCT
>Ga0310690_10003241_pt1 | contig 24769 bp, 21 predicted proteins | sample AusTroGonzalo_MG_2_FD_207661 | JGI IMG/M metagenome (GOLD analysis project Ga0310690, IMG submission 207661) | Bovine rumen microbial communities from tropical cattle in Woodstock, Queensland, Australia - Gonzalo_04 (v2) (version 2) | ecosystem: Host-associated > Mammals > Digestive system >... | reverse complement strand
AGCAGTTTCCACATTGTTCGAAACGCCTTCAAGAGAAGCCTTGAGGGTCGTAGAAATGCCGTTCAATTTTTCGTCGAGCTTGCCCGGAATCAATTCCACAGAAGCGGAAAGACTCTTGATATTTTGTTCCATCGGCGTAAACGCACCCGCCAAGGAATCCTTGACCGAGGGACCAAGATTTTCGACAGCCTTGTTCATGTTCGTAGAAACATTGGCAAGGGAATCGTTGAGTTTCGCCGTCATGGCAGAGAGTTCATCGCTAACCATGGAAACAACGCCCGAAAGGCCTTCCTTTACAGAAGAGGCAACAACAGACAGATTCTTTTCAACAGAATCAAACAGACGTTCCAGTTCCGTTTGAGCTTGAGCTTCTTCGCTACCATCGCCTGCAGCGCCCTGCAAGTCAAGAGTCATGGCATCAAGGCGAGCGACAAAGGCTTCGCGTGCAGAAACCATCATGTTTCGGCTAGCATTCAAGATCAAGGCAGCAAACAAACCGCAAAGGCTAGTACCGAAAATGCCCTTCATGTTCTGGAACAAGAGCTGAATGGTATCGAGGGTACCCTGAGTCGTAGAATTATCGATTGCACCGCCGGCTGTTGCCACAGAATACATAAGGCCAAAGAACGTACCCATAAGGCCCAAAAGAATCACCGTACCGCCGGCGCTCTTGGGGACTGCGATTTCGACACTATTCGAGAGCACTTCATAGGCCATCGAAGAATCCAGACGAATATTCTTGGCGAGCAAATTACGAGCAAGGGCAACACGCTTTGCAACCACACTGTCGCCTGTCACATATCCGCCACGCTTTTCGCAAGTTTCCAGAATATCCGTTTCGACGGCAATCTGTTTCACCATCTTGAGGGCGACAAGTTGTTCTCCGATAAACACGGCAAAAATGGCCGCCATGATAATCCAGCCAAAGAGCGGAGCGCCAAAATAGAAGGCGGCAACCACAAGGGCAAGGAGTCCTACGATGGTAAGCGCTAAAATTATCTGGAATGCATTTTTCATTTCATACCTGCATCTTTTAAGACCTTGTAGGGCCTGTTGTTTCGAACAAATTCAATTGACCGCGCGAGAACCCGCGCAAGAATAGTGCCCACTTGCTCTGGTACCATTCAATAATCTGAATGGTAAGCCCGCGGGCGTAATCACAAAAATCATCGGTAAAGGCAAGGAAACCGTTTTCGTAAGCGTAATGCGGATTCCAGAAACGGCCCACATTGCGTGCGCAAGAAGCTGCCGAGCTGTAGTAGTGCGGAGGATTCTTGGTGTTGAAGGCGGCGGCAAAGCGCTTCTTTGCAAGCGTGTTCAGGGAACTGCGCAAAGAGACGACCATGGCATTTTCTTTATCGCGGAGCGACGCTTCCAAACTGGGGAGCAGTTTGGACACCGCATCCACGGCGCTTTCGGAATGCCAGTACTTGCACAACTTTTCTTGCAACTGCATGACGCGGCCGTGCATGCGGACGAACAACGGTTCGGCGTCGCTCACCAGCAAGTGAATCGTCGCAGAATAAAAAGCGTTAATGTCCTGCTTGTTATTCTTGACCGTCAGCGCCCAGCCCTTTTCTTCGTCATGATGCAAAAAGTCACCGCCTTCCAGCAACAGGCGCATCACTTCGTCCGTCGAAAAACGCTGCATCCACTTGGTGCGGAATTCATCGTACAGCTTGTTGGCGTCAGCAATAATCTGCGGAAAACTGGAATCCGCCAGTTTCCAAGCCGTCTCACTGAAAGAAATCAGTTCCGTCGTTCCGACGTTTACCGCCGGATCGTTCATCATGGCATCCAAGTGTTCATGCAAAACAATCGACCAGGTCACCATCATCGACTGCGAAAGTGTCGCCACCATCGTCGAGCGGTTCGGGCATACCGATAGACGGACGCTGTTGCCCGTCATCTTGCGTATGGACCTGCGAAAAGCTTCTTGCACTTAAATCAACCTCTTAGAAAGCTGTTTCAATACGATGCCAAATATTCCTGTTCACGCGCTTGCCCTGTGCGGCAAGTTCTTCGGCTTCGTTACGCACGTCGGCTTCAAGGTTATCCTTGATCAAGGTCTTGTCGCCATCGAACTTTCCACCGGGTTCAAGATAAAGGCCATAAACGTTGTCGCTGATCTTGGTATCGGCAGAGACCACCTGGCCTGCGCGAATCGAAAGAGCGAAACGGTTGCGCACGAATTCGCAGCGTGCCAAGAAAACTTCGGGCACATCGTCAATCCAGAGGCCGTAGTAGTTGTTCACGAACTTCACGTTTTCGAAAATGCCCTTGGAACGGAACACCGTATTGCGGAAGGCGTTTTCAATAACCAAGTTCTTGATTTCGAAGGGGCGGTTGGCCGAAACAAAATGAACACCGTTCCAGCTCTTCACGGAATCTGCGCTCTTGAAGACCACAGGAGCCGCATCGGTACCGATAATCTTTACCGAGCCACGGAACATAAGCTTCGCATATTCGCCCATCAGCACCGTGACACCCGGTTCAATTTCCAGGGTATCCTTTGCAGAGAAAACGGCACCCTGTTCCAACAAGTAAGGGCTATCCGCCACCACTAGTTTTACCTTGCCATTTTCAATTGGCGGAAAGGGCATCTCCCCTGCCACTGCAACGCAGGCAAACAAGAGCGACGATAAGGCTAACCCCGACCATTTTTTAAAGCCTAAAATCAAAATTCACTCCTCAGCTTGATTTTCTGAATCACATGCATATCGGGAATCACGTTGTCGGCGACAATGTCGTTAACACTCAGGTCGCCAGTCAATTCCATTTTCACACTCGAAATTGCACCATGCGTCATATCGAACAGGATTGTACCTGTACCCACGATAAAGCCCTTGCTTTCCATGCGCAAGTCAGAGGTAGAATCGGCGATTTCCCTGTACTTCAGGTTCATACCGATCTTTGCCATCTGGACACCGTCATGCACGTAGTGGTCTTCCAAGGTGAAGGCCTTGTACACGACCGTCTTATTCACGGTACCCGGGATTTCCACCTGGCGGTCCCAAGTTTCGCCCAATTTGACCGGCTTACCCGGCAAAAGCGGCTGCACCTTGAGGAAAATGCGGATCAGGTCCAGAGCCTCGGTTCCAAGCATCACAGAATCTTCAATGACAGCATCGCGAATATCGCCATCCTTAGCCATCTTGAACTGGAAATGTTCGGTGGACATGTAGCGTTCCATGCTGCGGAATTCTTCGACCGTGCGCTTGTCGGACTTGTAGTCCACAGAGTCGATTTTGAGCTGGAACTTGGCAGAACCATCGTCGTACGCGGTCAAAAGCGAATTAGTCGCACGGACATTGAGGTGCGTATTCATCGCTTCGGGCGTTCCGGATACAGAATCCGTCGTCGGAAGGATCGCGTTCAAGGAAGATTCGAGGTAGTATGTCTGCTGAGGAGCATTCTGAGTGTTGAACGAAAGAACAAACTCATTTCCGTCACAGGCACAAAGGGCAAAAAGAGCGCTAGCGCTCGTAAAAAGCTTTAAGAAATTCATGTTTAGAATGTAGTAAATAGTCGGCTAAATTTAGCTGGGAGAACCCTGAAATTCACCCTTGTTGCCACTATCGCCTTTTTCTAGCCGCATCTTTTGAAAAAATGCCTTTAAAATGCCTAAACATTCGTCGGCAAGGAGCCCACCGACCACTTCGACTTCGCGTTTGAGCGCGTTGTTCGAAATGACGTCAATGGTAGTGCCACAGCCACCAAAACGGGTGTCCGGGGAACCATAAACCACACGGGAAACTCGGCTATTGAGAATGGCTCCTGCACACATAGGGCAAGGTTCCAGAGTTACATACAAAGTACAGCCATCCAAACGCCAGTTTTCGAGGCTGCTTGCCGCCGTTCCGATAGACAAAATCTCGGCATGGGCGGTGGCGTCCTTGAGCATTTCAATCTGGTTGTGACCTTTACCGATAACCACCCCATCTTTCACGATGACGCAACCGATGGGGATTTCCTTTTCGTCAAAAGCCTTCTCCGCCTCGCGGAGTGCCATGCGCATGAACTTTTCGTCTTCGGCAGTGAAACTCACAAGCCTCTCCCGTAAGCGCAGTAGGAGTCTTCTTGCATGTAGTCGCCGTCGTGGTAGTAGGCAGCACGGGCGCGGCAACCGCCGCAGCGGTCATTGAACTTGCACTTGCCGCAAGCACCGGCGTAGGCCTTGGTGCGGAGCTTCTTGAAGATATCGGCATTCGCCCAGATTTCGTCGAAAGGCGTGTCGTGCACGTCGCCCGCCTCTTCCATCATGTAGGCGCAGGGGCGCACCTTGCCGATGGGGCTCACGATGCAGTAGTCAAGGCCAGCGAGGCAGCCGCGGCTATAGCGGGTCTTAATGTCCAGCTGGTCAGCGATGCGCAGGAACTGGGGCGCACAAGTGGGCTTCACAGGGATGCCCAGCGTACGGCTCTTTTCCATAATCTTGCGGAGCAAGCCTTCATATTCGGCGACGCGGAGGGCGTGACCTTCAATTTCCTTGCCGCGACCCACAGGGATGAGGAAGAAAATCTGGTGGTTCACCGCACCGATTTCCTTGACCCAGTCCATGATGTCAAAAATTTCGTTCTGGTTCCAGTCCATAATGGTGGTGTGAATCTGGAACGGGAGGCCTGCGGCCTTGCAGTTTTCGATGCCCATCATGGTGAGTTCAAAAGCATTCGGGAGACCGCGGAAATCATTATGGCGGTCATGGTCAATGCTATCGATGCTAATGCCCATGGCCATGGCACCGGCCTTCTTCAGTTCGAAAGCCAAGTCGTGGGTAATGAGGGTGCCATTGGTACCAAATACCGGGCGCAGACCCTTGCTAGAGGCATGAGCCACCAGTTCCACGATGTCCGGGCGGGTCATGGGTTCGCCACCACTGAAAATCATGATCTTGAATCCCGCCTTCGCGATTTCGTCAATGAGCTTGAGGGCTTCGGCGGTCGTGAGTTCGGCAGACTTGTTCTCGCCCGCATCCTGATAGCAATGCTTGCAAGTCAAGTTACACTTGTTGGTGGTCATCCAAGATACAATCATTCAAAACCTCTTTAAATCAGCGGCGTAAAAATATAAATTACAGGGACTTGAAAACCTTGCGAGCAGCTTCGATGGTTCGGTCAATATCCGCTTCGGTATGGGCCGCGCTCACGAAAATCGCCTCGAACTGGCTGGGAGCCAGGTAAATGCCTTCATCCAGCATGCCGAGGAAGTAGCGACGGAACAATTCCAAGTCGGACTTTTGCACGTCGGCAAAGCATTCCACGGGGCCTTCGGTAAAGAAGATACAGCCCATGGAGCCCACCTGATTTGCAGCGAGCGGAATTCCGGCCGACTTAGCCGCATCCTGCAAGCCCGCGATCAACTTTTGGGTACTTGCTTCAGCACGCTTATAATATTCCGGATGCGTATTCAATTCGCGCATGGTGGCAAGCCCAGCAGCCATAGCCACCGGGTTACCGGAAAGGGTTCCGGCCTGATAAATTCCGCCGAGGGGAGCAATCTGTTGCATCACATCCAAGCGGCCACCGTAAGCGCCCACCGGCATGCCGCCACCGATAATCTTACCGAAGGTAGTCAAGTCCGGCTTGATGCCATAAAGACCCTGAGCGCAATGAATGCCCACGCGGAAACCGGTCATGACTTCGTCCACAATCAACAAAGCGCCATGCTTCTTGGTTTCTTCGGAAAGGGCCTGCAAGAATTCCGGCTTCGCGGGCACCACGCCCATATTGCCGGCCACGGGTTCTACAATGACGCCTGCAATTTCATCGCCAATCTTGTCAAACAATTCACGGACGCCGGCCGCGTCATTGTACGAGAGCGTCAGCGTGTATTTAGCGAGGTCTGCCGGCACGCCTTTGCTGCTGGGCTTACCGGTGGTAAGCATCCCCGAGCCCGCCTTAATCAGCAAGCTATCGCTATGGCCGTGGTAACAGCCCTCAAACTTGACAATCTTGTCGCGGCCCGTGAACCCACGCGCCGCACGGATAGCACTCATGGTAGCTTCAGTACCGCTATTCACCATGCGAATCATCTCGACGCTGGGCACAAGCTCCATCACGAGCTTCGCCAGTTCCGATTCCAAACCGCAGGGAGCGCCAAAACTTAAACCGTTCTGAGCCGTTTCTGCAACCGCCTTAATCACGGCATCATGAGCATGGCCCAAAAGCATGGGACCCCAACTGCCCACGTAATCAATGTAGTCGTTGCCGTCCACATCGTAAATGTGACTACCCTTGGCACGGGCGATAAACGGAGGAGTCGCCCCCACATTACCGTAAGCACGCACCGGGCTGTTCACGCCACCGGGCATCAGGCCCTTGGCTTCTGCAAAAAGCTTTTCGCTCAACGAATGATTCATACCAGACCTTTTTCCAGGGCTTCCTTGGCGTGGTAGGTAATGATAATGTCGGCACCGGCACGTTTAAAGGCAATCAGGTTTTCGCGGATAATGGAATTTTCATCAACCCAGCCCATCTTCGCGGCAGCCTTGACCATCGAATACTCGCCGCTCACGTTGTACACGGCAACAGGAACGTTGCTCAGTTCTGCGGTCTCACGCAAAACATCGAGGAATGCAAGGCCCGGCTTCACCATCACGATATCGGCACCTTCTTCAAGGTCAAGTTCCACTTCATGCAAGGCTTCGCGACCGTTGCGCACATCCATCTGGTAGCTCTTGCGATTGCCAAAATGCGGAGCGGAATCTGCGGCATCGCGGAACGGGCCATAATAGGCACTGGCAAACTTTGCACTGTAAGCCATAATCGGCAAATTCGTAAAACCGTTTTCGTCCAGTTTTTCACGAATCGCAGCCACGCGGCCATCCATCATGTCAGAAGGGGCAACCATATCGGCACCGGCTTCGGCATGGGAAAGCGCCGTCTTTGCCAAAAGTTCAAGCGTCGGATCGTTATCCACATCGCCGTCTTCTTTGACAATCCCGCAATGGCCATGGCTCATGTATTCGCAAAGACAAACGTCGGTAATCACGTACAAGTCCGGGAAATGCGCCTTGATCGAACGAACCGCACGCTGCACGATACCGTCATCGTCGTAAGCGGAAGTCGCCATTTCGTCCTTGTAACTCGGAATGCCAAAAAGCAAAATGGACTTGATGCCCAAAGCCACACAGCTTTCCAGTTCCTTCAGGATTTCATCGATGCTGAATCGATACTGGTTCGGCATCGAAGGGATTTCTTCCTTGATTTTCTCCCCTTCTACCACGAACATGGGGTAAACGAGAGAATTGGGATTGATGGCCGTTTCAGCCACCATATTGCGAATGGTTTCATTCTTGCGTAAACGACGTGGACGTATAATCATGTCCAAATAATAGAAAAATCCAGCCCGGAGGCTGGATTCATTTTTAATCAGAGTCTATTTTTCAATTTTAGAAGGTTCGCTAGGCTCCGGCACATCCGATGTCATCAGCGAGAATGCCATCGGCGATTCCTCCCCTTCGATTACAAAGGAGCCGTCCACGATTTCAATCGGCATAACCATGTCTTCGACAGTCATTTCAAAGTTTCCATTCCGGTAATCTTCACCAGAGCCGCTCCAAGTTCCTGTAGTTGAAACTTCCTTTTCAATGACGGTGCGGTCCGTTTTATATTTCACCTTGCTTTCTGTCACCACATAGGATCCGTCCTTAAGCAGGTAAACCGCAATCACCATAATTTTGGTTTGGCTCGATTCCACAAGCGTATCCAAGCCACTCGCATACCATGCAACCACATCTTCGGCATTGTAGCCTGTCGGGAAGAACGGAGTCACTTCAACAGTTTCTGCATCCGGCGCATCTACAGTTTCCGGCAGATGATCATCCTTGTTTTCAGGAACCTCAATATCAGAACCGACATCATCACCCGAAGATGCAGGAGAAGAGGTATAGCCCTCAACTTCGGTTCCCGGAGGAATAATGAAGAAAGCCTTGCTGTACAACGTCAAGAGTTTTCCCTTATACTGACCGACAACATAAGCGCGAGCAATTTTCAGGTTATCAATCTTCTGGGAAATGGTTACCGTTACCGAATTTTCTCCACGAGAGATATTCAGAAGATCCCACTCGTTATTATTCCAATCACGCGGCAAGGACTCTTCCTGCACACCAATGGCGTGTACCGGGTACTGGCCGATTCCTATCGCATTTTCAGAATCGTCAATTGCGAATTTTTCGTCATCCCAAGCTACCGTAATTGTATAAACAGCCTTATACACTACGCCAACTTGTTCCCATTCCGGTTCAGCAATTTCAAAGGCAATTCCCTCCGCAGCTTCTGCTCCGGAACCCTGAATAAGCAACTTCGCTTTTTCAAGCTGTTCTTCAGTGCCGTTGCGGCTTTCTTCCACGACTTGGCTATTGTCTTCTACACTGCTTCCGCCATTACTGGCCTTCGGCACGTCCGATTTCATGAGAGTGTAGTGCATTTCCCCCTCGCCATCGGGATTGATCGAGAACTTTCCATTCTTGATTTCGAGCGGGAGTTTATTGCCATTCATCGTGATTTCAATGATTCCATTGCTGTAATCGGAGCCGGACCATCCACCTTCAGCAACGACACCCTTATGGTAGCCTTTAGAATCTCTCAATTGACTTTCTGTCACAATAAAGGAGCCGTCCTTAAACAAGTATACCGCAGACACATAAGTCAGCGCCACTCCTTCTCGACTTTCGGTCTCGACATCGGTTGCATACCATGCCACCACATCGCTCGCATTAAGTTCCGCAGGGAAAAACGCCGTAAGGGAAACGTCACCATCTTTGACGATGGAGCTATCACCATTGCCTCCGACAGGATTGGAATTTTCGGAAGAGCTGTCGCCGCAGCCAACCAGTAAACCCATGGAGATAGCCATGGCTAAGAACAGTGACTTTTTCATATTTTGCTCCTTGTTATAATTTTTTAAAAAAAACTATACTTTTGTTGGAGAAAAAGAACGCCAACCCCTATTCCAACTCGGAATAGGGGTGATATTAATCACGAATGGTTTAGAAAGGAATCGCCTTATTTGTCGAAATTTCGCTCAATTTGCGAAAGTTCTTCGGCCCAATCCGTTTGAATTTTCTGTTTAAGTTTTTTGGCGAGCGAGGGGGCGCGGCCCTGTGTAGAGACCGTTACGGCGATATTTTCACCGAAATCCATACGGGCGGGCACGATAAAGTCGCCGTCAAGGTAGTCGCAGGCGTTATTGACCAAGATACGGCGAGCACGGGCATCATTTGACACTTGGGCATTTACCGCCGGCTTATCGGTGCAAATAAAGACCATAAAGACACCGCGGAGGTCAAGCGGCTCGTAGGGACGATTTTTCAAGACTAGAGACGATATCGCAGCAAATTCCGGATCGAACTGCGGGGCGACTACGGTAATGCGGGCACCCGTGGGCAAAAGCGTCTTCACCTTGCGCAGCGCAATTCGGCCACCGCCCACCACCAGCACATTCTTGCCTTCGAGATTCAGTTCGATGGAGAACAGGGAATGATTTTGCGAGGTCGCCGGCTTCGTTACGCTGGCATTTTCACTTTGATTCTGGGCCGTGCGAAGGCCAGAAACAACCATGTTCGAAAAAGCCTTCCAGTCGCCAAGGCAAGGCAACAAGGTAATGGGAATCTGCGGGAATTCGGCCTGGAGTTTCGCCACCACACGGGGGACATCATTCTTGGCATGCTGACCGTTCAATAGCAAGAACGGCAAGAGCGTTACCGATTCCACATCTTCACGGAGCAAGGTGCGCAAGTCATTTTCCAAATCCAAAAGGCTGGTGCTTGCCACGCGAGTTCCCGGCAAGTCATGATGCAACCTGTCCAGGATTTCTTCGAAGCCCTTGTAGGCCCCAGGCAAAATGCAATGGTGCGCAATAATCAGAATCGCTTTCATTATGCGCGCTCCCCTGCCGTGTAATATTCCACAATCTTCTTCGCCAGCGAATCCATGGTGGTTTCGTCAGAAGTGACAGTTTCAAAGCCGTGTTTCTTGGCAGAAGATTCCGTCATGCGGCCAATGCAGAATGACAGATGCGGAACAGAGGCCACCTTGACATAATTCTCGACAGCGCTAGTGCTGGCAAAGACAACCGCATCGGCACCTTCAATAGCTTCGCGCTTCCAGTCCGGCAATTCCGCCACCGGGAGCGTTTCGTAAACGACCCAGCGAACCGCCTTCGGGAGGAGTTTCAAGAGAGTATCGTCTGCGAGGTTCCCCTGCAGCAGCAAGATGCGAGATTCATCCAGTTCGCCGGCAGCGCATTTTTCAGCAAGAAGCTTTCCGAGGCCTTCGCCGGTGTGGTCTTCGGGCACGTAATCGCAGCGGATGCCGAATTCCAGCAATTTTTTCTCGGTGATTTTGCCGACGCTAGCAATCTTTTTGCCGGCAAGTTCACGAATGTCGCGGCCAGAAGCCAGCAACTGCTTGAAGAAACTTTCGACGCCGTTCGTACTGGTGAAAGCGAGCAAGTTGTAGTTCGCAAGGTCCGCCCAATTCTGAACGTCAAGCGGGCGCGTTTCAATCATCGGAGTCTCGATGACTTCGGCACCGAGGGCTGTAAGGCGGGCGGTAATTCCGCTAGCCTGCTTGGCGGCGCGAGTCACCACCAAACGCTTGCCTGACAACGGCAAATTCTTTTTCCAAGCGAGAGTCTTGCCGAGTTCCACAACGCCGCCCATAATCGTAATCGCAGGTGCCGTCACGTTTTCGCGGACAATGGTCTCCCCCGCCGTTTCAAGGGTTGCCAAAACAGTACGCTGGTACGGCGTGGTGCCTTTTTCGATAAACGCCAGAGGGGTCTTCGGATCTTTGCCGCATTCCATGAGGCGCTTGGCAATAAAATCCATGTTGGCAATGCCCATCAAGAAAATGAGGGTGCCGGGACAGCGCGCGAGGGCAGAAAAATCTAAACCAACAGGTTCCTGCTGGGAATGTATGGATTCCGTCGCCTGCGGCTCCAGAATGACATTTCGTTCGTGGCCAGTGATAATATGGAAACTGGTAGCGATTCCACGATGGCTCACGGGAATGCCCGCGTAAGCCGGCACCGAGATTGCCGAGGTAATGCCCGGAACCACTTCGAATTCCACGCCAGCATCTACAAGTTCCAAAGCTTCTTCGCCGCCGCGACCAAATACGAACGGGTCGCCGCCCTTCAAGCGCGCAATCACGCCCGCAGGATTTTCCTTAGCAAACTGCACCAGAAGCTTGTTGATTTCGGACTGTTTCACCTTATGGTGCGTCGGCATTTTGCCCACGTCCACCATCTTTGCCTTCGGATTGCACATCCCGAGAATGGCCGGCGAAACCAAGCGGTCATACACCACCACGTCGGCGCATTCCAGAATCTCTTTACCGCGAAGGGTCAAGAGTCCGGGGTCGCCGGGGCCTGCGCCAATCAAATATACCTTAGCCGAAACCGCCATCAAAACTAGTCCTTGTCGTCAAATGCCTGGGCATCTTCCGGTTCTTCCACAATCCAGTCGCGAATGTGGTCAGCAAGAGCCTTCTGGCCGTCCTTTTCGATGGCGTCAGCAAATTCAGTCAATTCATCGGCATCGAGGGTCGTCAAATCCTTCTCGTAGCGGTCTACGTAGCCCGAAAGCTGTTCGTAACGCTTCATGCCGGCGAGCAACTGCATAAATTCCAAATTGGCAGTATTGCCATTGCGGAACTGTTCATGTTCCTTGAGGGCGCGGTCTGCTTCGGCTTCGGGCAAGAATGCCACCAAACGCCCGAGGTTAATGACCTTCGGGAAGGTTTCATACAGGGTGCGGGCAATCTTGAGGCAATCGGACTTGCGGCCTTCCTTGTCGGCAATGGCAGCCTGCAAATCCAAGTAGGCTTCTTCGTCTTCGGAGCCGGGGTTGCGCACATCACCGAGCCACTGCTTGGCAAGTTCGATGTTGCCTGCCATAAACTGGGCGTTGGCAATGTCGATGAGCGTGGCGTTGCTCTTGTCTGGGTCCTTGAGGAGGGCTGCCTTCGCAAAGTTAGCGGCATCCTTGATGGAATCTGCCATATCACAAATGGCGTCCAGAATATCTTCACGGTTGCCCTGGTCGACTTCGGTGACTTTGTTGATTAACTCTTCAAGCAAGGCCTGAGCGCGTTCCTTGGGCAAGAATTCTTCGATGCTGAGGAACACCACGGAACGGCCTTCGCCGCCCACATGGCGCATCGCCAAATCATGGACCAAGTCAGCGATGTAGTTCTTGTCATCGTACTGCGTTGCAAGTTCTACAAAGAAGGTGCCAGCATCATAGAACAGGTTGTCCCAATATTCCTTTTCTTCGTCGGTGTCAGCCTTGAACGAAATAAAATCGGCGCGCAACGTCCAAGCCAAAAGTTCCAACTGGTCTTTGGGATTCTTGAAGTTTTCAATATCGTCAAGACCGTTTGCAATGGCCTCGTACAAGTCTTCGGGGCGGTGCAAAAGTCTGCTCTGTCCGCTCACAATCTGCGTGAGGGTTTCGCGGAGTCTGTCTTCTTTGCTGCGCATGGCCTGTGCCATGGCCGGAGATTTCCAAATCTTTTTCTTCTTTGCCATGGGCACAAATTTAGAAAAAAGACGTCAGTCGTATTTAATGGCGGTCCAGCTTCCGTTTGATTCGCGCTTGTTTCAGCTTGTTTTTACGGCGTTCACGACGGCGCTCCTTGCGGAGCCTGCGGCGGAGTTCCGCCATTTCCTCCACTTGGTGCAAAACATCCCTGATTCGTTCGGCAGCAAAAGCATTCTTCCACTTTTTGCGAGTCACGTAATCAAGCAAAAATACGCAAAGGAGCAAGCAACCCACAAATAACGCCAAAGCCACCGGCCACACAATCACAGAAAGCTTACTGGCCACAATTCCAAAAGTCGGCGGCATCAAGATTGAGCCCACATAAGAGCCCGCCATTTGAATACTGATGGCGCGGCCCGAAAGTTCTTCGCCAAAGCGGGCAGGCGTCGCATGAATCAAGGACGGGTACACCGGCGCACAACCAAGCCCCAGCAGACAAATACAAACCGGCGTAAACCAGAGCGGGAGCGGCAACACCAGCACAAAGCACCCCAACACCACAATGAAAATGCCTGCATGGACCAAGCGCATATCCGTAAACTTAATGGCGAAAAATCCGCTCAGAATGCGGCCCACCATCACGCTCGCAAACATTAGCGAAACCGCAAGGGCTCCGATTTCAGGCTCAAAACCGCGGGCCACCGGGTAAGTACCGCACCATAGGCTGGTGGAAATTTCAAGGGAAGAATAAAAGAAGAACACCCAGAACGAAAGTTTCATTCCCGGCACCCGCAAAGCTTCTCTCAGTGAAATATCTTTAGGTGCTGCAGCCTGTGGCAACACCCCTTGGCGTTCCATCTTTTTCCAAATCGGGAAAGTTACCAACGTCATGACCGCAATAGCAACTAGCAGCAAGGCCACCATATCGTAGGCGCCACGCCAACCCACACCTGTAAACACCGAAAGCGAGAACAATGCCGGGCCAAGGCATGCGCCCACACCCCAACTGGCATGCAACCAGCTCATGTGTTTAGATTCCAAATGAATAGCCGCAAAATTATTCAGCGAAACATCGATGGCGCCCGCCCCGATTCCCATAGGGATGGCAAACAAGCACATCATCCAAAACTCGGTAGAAATACCGTAACCAAACGATGCCACCGCCGTAAGGGCAATGCTCACAAACACAAGTTTGCCCGTCCCCATCAAGCGAATAAGCGCAGGAGTCCACAAGCTCGAAACAATCGTTCCGGCACTTACAATAATCGACAAAAGCCCTGCAGCCGAAAGAGATGCATTCAAGTCCAGCTGCATCAAGGGCCAAGCCGCCCCAAGCACAGTATCAGGGAGACCTAGGCCGATAAAAGCCGCATATATGACAATCAGTAAAAGCAAGCGCTACACCACGGGAATTCTATTTTTTCTCGCGAATGCGCTTGTACAGGCATTCGGCTTTCTCGGTATCGCCTGCATTCGAGAACACATGGCCCACGTTTTCGGCACCGATGCGTCCTTGCGAATTACCCGCAAGCCAAGCCTTCATGTAGCAATCAAACGCTTCATCGTAGCGTTTCTGGGTAAAGTAAATTTGTCCTAAATCAAGATTCAAATCCGCCTTACCCTTATTGTGACGCAAGCCTTCTTCAAGCGTAAAAATGGCCATCCACGGCGACTGATTCTGCACATACATCTGGGCCAAATAGCGGCGAGCCGAAACGTTTTCCGGATCCATCAAGATTCCGTTTTCCATTTCGTTCAAAGATTGACGCGTAGAATCCATGCTGCGGTAGTAATATGCCATGGTAAAATGCACATCGGCGCCTGCGGTAGCCGTCATCTGGAGCGCATTCTGGAGCGTCTTGATGGCATACTCGTAATCGCCAAGCTTCTCGTAGACTTCAGCAAGGCCATACCATGCATCCATACGATCCGGATTCAACTGCAGAGCCCGTTCAAAATTCTTCTGGGCAAGGGTCCAGTCGCGGCCCTTCAAATAGCATTCGGCAAGTGCAAAATGCACATGGTCCGATTCCACGCCCAGTTCAACAGCGCGCTGATAGGCTGCAATGGCCTCGCCCACATCGCCACCCAAATAGTAAAGGTCGCCGAGGAGCATCCAGGCTTTTTCAAAGGTGGGCAAAAGTTCCACCGTACGCTTGTAAGCCACCATGGCCACCTGCTTACGATCCAGCTGCACCATGGCATTGCCCAAATTGAACCAAGCAAAGGGTTCGTAACGGCCTTCATCAATCGCCGCACGGTACAGCGGTACTGCCTCTTTAAACTTTCCCTGGTCATAAAGCTCGTTTGCCTTGAAGAAATAATCTTCGGCAGCAAGCAACGGCAACGCCAGCGACAACAAAAGAATGGTAACGAGCCTAGTTAACAAAGCGGAACTCCTTTGTGGCCTTTTGTGCCACGGGGAAACCGCCCAACTGTGCCGGGCTAAACTTCCACTGCCTTACAGCTTTCAGAGCTTCGTTATCAAATCCATAACCGGCAGGTTCCTGCGTCAACACTTGAGCCTGCGCCACATCGCCATAAACGTCAATCACAATCAAGACTTTCACGTAACCCGAAATGCCCATGCGTTTCGCCTTTTCGGGGAACTTGGGCTGGATTTCGCGCAACACTTGTGCCTGTTCATCCACTTCGCCAGCTTCATACACCACGTTTTCCATGGAGCCGGTTCCAACAGCCACGCCATCGCCAGCGGCGCCGCGGGCAAGGGACAAATCCATCTGGAAATTCTGACTGCGGGAAACACCCATGTTCGAGGTAATCTTGAAGGGGTTCGGGTTCACAATGGTACGGATCACTTTCTGCTTGACTTCGGGTTTCTTTTCGCTCACCAAGACTTCCACTTCGGTGACCGCTTCCAGTTCCTTTTCACCCTTGACTCCCTTATCCGACATCAAGGCATTGATTACCGGAATCGCAAGGAAAAACACGGCGCTAAACACAAAGGAAAGCACCAGTGCTATGGGGTAACGGAGATATTTTCCAACAAAATCAAGCATATTCGCGAGGGCTATTCTTCTTTATTTGCAGAAATGGAGACTTTGCGGACTTTGGCCAGGTTGCATTCGTCAAGAATGTCCACCACCACGCCGTTAGGGGCATCGCGGTCGCTCACGATAATCACCGGGCGATCCGGGGCCTCGGCCATCATCTGGCGAAGAACCGTATTCAAAGTCGAAAGATTCACCTGGGTTTCGTTAATGTGAATCGTGCCTTGGCGCGTCACGCCAATCAAAATGCTTTCCTTGGCCAAGTCCTTTGCAGAACTAGCCTTGGGCTTTGTAACATCTACACCGGTTTCGCGGGTGAAAGTCGATGTCACAATAAAGAAGATAAGCAGGATAAAGACGCAGTCGAGCATCGGCGACACGTCTATCTTTCCTGTATCATGGACTCGTTTACGAATAAAACTCATTATTTGACCTCAAACTTTCCTTCTTTAAAAACATAGCTTTCGAACTTCAGCGCTTCGCTCCAAGCCAGTTCTTCAATTTTTTCGATGCGGCCCGCCAAGAAGTTATAGGCAAGCATCAGCGGGAAGGACATCAAAAGTCCCGCCTGGGTCGTAAGCAAGGCTTCAGAAATACCGTCGGCAAAAAGCACCGGGTTGCCAAAGCCAAAAAGCTTGATGTTTTCAAACGTATGTACCATTCCCGAAACCGTGCCCAAAAGCCCAAGCATCGGAGAAAGGGCTGCACAAGTCGAAATCGTCTTCAGCGACCGAGACAAATTCAACGATATACGGTGGCGCGTTTCTTCCATGGCATTGCGCACGGCGACAGGCCCCTGGTCGCGATAAGTACGGACATCGCGGGCAAGCGCATAGAAGTATCCGAAACGATGGCGAGAAAGCTTTTCAAAGGCAAAGTCTTCGCCCTTCTTTTCAAGATTCTTCCAGAATCCGCCATCGACACCGTTTACGGTACCGCCCCTCAACATAAAGTAGTAGGCGTAACGTTCGATCATCAAAAACCAACCGAACCACCCCAACACAAAAATCGGGGCAAGCACCCAGCCACCTCTAAAGAGGATAGCCATTGCGGCTTCAAGCACGGAATTTTGATCTACCGGCGGCACTACTTTTCCTTAATCCAAAGGGCGTTCAACACGGCAAGACCAGCCTTTTCCATGCGACCGCGCAAAGCTTCAGAACGATTGACCAAGAACGTGTGGATCAGCTGCAAGGGAATGGCGACAATCAAGCCTGTTTCCGTCGTGACAAGGGCAATGGAAATACCGCCAGCCAAAAGCTTCGGGTCAGAAGTACCGTGCATGGTAATCACATCGAAAAGTTCTATCATACCCATCACCGTACCCAAAAGACCAAGCAACGGGGCAACAGCCGCAAACACAGAAATCCAGTTCAGACCAAAGTCCAGCTTGGGAACTTCGGCAGAGAAGAGTTCTTCGAGAGCGCGTTCTGCACTTTCGCGGTCATTGTAATTCTTGGTAAGCACCGTCTTCAAGACCTTACCGACTTCGCCGTGAGTCTTTGTAGCAAGCTTGCGAGCGCCATCGATATCGCCGGCCTTCAAAGCCTTAATCACGCGACGGGCGGCAATACGGCCAAAGCCCTTGACCGAGAGCCAAATAAAGCGCCACAAGGCAATCAAGAGACCAAGCGCAAAGAGCACCGACAGCGGGTACATCAGCAAGCCACCGTTCTTGAAGAATTCTCTCAGGTCGTCCTTCCAAGTGGTTTCCTGATGGTTCGCCATTTCAGACGAAAGTTCCGTACTCAAGAGCACATCCACAGGGACCATCACGTAGCTGGAATCGCCCACGTTGGTGAACACCTTCGCAATGTCTCTCTTGGTGTCGGGAGTCAAGTTTTCTTGCCAGCTGTAAACGCGTTTCTTTTCGCCAGCTACCGGAAGCATCAAAGCCGCCGGATGATACCCGTTGATATCGACGGCATTTGCCATCTGCATGGCAAAGAGGCCACCCAGGCGCATGCGGTCACCCTGGGCGACAGACTTTCCGAACACGAGTTCAGCCTTTTCGACACCGCTTTCGCGAGTAAATTCCATTTCTGCACGAGCCGCATTCAAAATGGACTGGGCAATGCGCACGGGATCGTCCCTGTAAAGGCCCATTTCTTTCTTGACCTTGTTCAGGCCTTCGATACGATCAGAAATCTTGAACGGGATACCCTGTTCCTGGAATTTCGAAAGGGTTTCAAGACGTTCGGGACCTGCAGCCAGCGATAAGTATTCGGCGCGAGCCTTTTCGGCCTGCAGCTTGACCTGGGCCAAGTCTTCGCGAGCGACGCGCACGTCTTCGAACAGGCGGGCACGTTCCGACATCAAGGCGTCGACCTTTTCCTTGCTTTCGTTATACTTTTCGTTAAAGAGTTCGCGTTCCTGGTTGGCCGTTTCGCGGTCCTTCCAGCGGGCGGCTACCGCCATGTCGCGCTTTTTGCGGGCTTCTTCCAAGTCAGCCTTTGCGCTGTTCAATGCGGCACGCTTCTTGACGGCATCGATGTCAGCATTCTGCTGGGCAAACGAAACCGGAGCGAGAGTAGCCAAAGAGGCAACCAATACGAGAGAGGATAGACGCTTAAACATTACTTACCCTCCTTCGGAACCACCACAGGAATCGTGACAAGCCTCGGGGCAGTCTTGCCTTCGGCCACCTTCATCACGTCCTTCAAAACCGTACGCATGGCAAGGTCATCGGACACATTATTCCAGGCATAACCGCCATCGCTTGTCCGGCTAAGCCACAGCACGTCGTTGCCGTCGTTGCTCACGAAAACCGAGGCGACTGCACCGTAACGCAAGAAGGTTCCCGGAACACTGCGGGCATCCACCTGCAAGAATCCCTTGTACACTTCGGTGGTGTAACCCAGGCGAATGCGGTCATAAAAGACTTCCAGCATGCGGTTGAGACCGTCATCGGCTTCAATCAGGCCCTTGTGGAGTTGGCTTGCAATTTCTTGCACGCTCTTGACAGTTTCTTCGTTGCGGTACGGGAAATCCGATTCAAATACCGGCACCAGGGAATCGATTACCAGGGCCAAGGATTCACCATACTTTGCCTTACGATTCTCGAAGTACTTGATGGTACCCAAGGACTTCTGACGGACACTAGCCAAATTCTGGAGTTCGGCCTTCAGGGAATCGATTTCGGCCTTCAAGGTCTTGTTCTGTGTCGCGAGCGCCTGCACCTTTTTGCGCCCCACCTCGACAAATTCGGCGTGGCGTTTCTTTTCGGCATCATGGAGCGATTTTTCGCGGGCAGTTTCTGCCTCCACCGCCTTAATCTGGCGACGGACACTTTCTACCGTTTCCTGCGCCTGCGAAACAACGCCCGCAAGGCTCAAGCAAAGGAATATCTTGGTTAATAAATGAAATTTCATATGCGAAAAATACAAAGAACCGCGGCCTTTAGACCACGGTTCTTCTTGAAAAATGCGTTTTTTTCGCAATCAAGACTACTTTTTGGAGTCCTTGAAGTATTGCGGAGTATTCTTGGCGCCAGCCTTCTTCAAAGCCTTGATCAAGCGAGTGTAACCTTCGTTGGTTGCCCAGTCGAGAACAGAATAGCCCTGACCGCACTTGGCGTTCACATCGACACCCTTGTTGATGAGGAACATCATGGCGTCATAGTTACCGTTCTTCACAGTCCAGTGAATCGGGAGGTAACCGTCAGCGCTACGGGAATCCAGCGGAGCACCGGCTTCAGCGAGCACTTCGAGCATGTCGACCTTACCGGTCTTTGCGGCGAGAAGCACAGCCGTTCCGAGAGTCTGGGGTTCAGCACCTTCGGCCTTGAGCTGAGTCAAGAGGCGGTTCACCACTTCCTTGTTGCCCATCATCACGGCGTTGTCGAGCACAGCTTCGCCGTTGCCGTTCTTCACGTCGGCCTTAGCGCCATGTTCAAACAAGTAGTTAAGCACAACCATGTTGCCCTTGTTAGCGGCAATGGCCACAGCGTTGTTGCCGTTGTCGGCCGGAGCGTCAATTTCGAAAGAAGCCTGCAAGAAGAGAGTCATCTTGGCAGTATCGCCGTTCACTGCGTAAGAAACGAACTGGTTCGGGGTAAAGGCAATCTGCTGCTTGGTCAAGTACTTGCGCACGGACTGAGGATCATTCGGGTCCATTTTGCTGTCGCAAGCGGTCATGGACATCATCATAGTGGCGGCGCAAAGGGCCAACAACTGCTTTTTCATAAAATTTTGCTCCAAATGAGGTTTTTCTTATTTTTGGTCTAAAAAATAAACAATTTTTGGCCAATTAACACAAAAAAACTCAAATTACAACTTTTTTTTACCAAAATATCCCCCGCACCTCCACAGCCCTTTTTCTCGGTTACAGATAAACCTTTTATATTTAAGACATGAGAAAGAGAATTTTTACCCTGATTTTGCTTTTTAGCACCCTCACTTTCGCCGACCGCGTGGTCATTGACACCACCATGGCCGCCTCCACCGACAGCGACTACAAGGAATTCGAGGACCGCGGATCTTTTGGTCCCTATGTCGAATTCAACAACATCAAGATGAAAAACGTGGAATACTCCTACAAAGTAAACGGGAGAAAGCACGACATCACGGTGGACAACACCTACATTTACGGCGCCTCGGGTAGCCTCCCCCTTACGGAATGGTTCGACATTTACCTGATGGCCGGCTACCAGTACCTGGGCATAAGCCACAAGCCGCGCAACAAGGATGCCGCCTACAAGGATCTGGAAGATTGGGACGATTTCTTTGAAGCCCCCTTCGATTCCAGCGACATCGAAGGCCGTCACGAAATCCACACAGCCCTATTCCAGCTGGGTTTTGACTTTGCCTTGCCCCTGGTGATGAACTACAAGCACCAATTCATGATCAAGCTTTACGCCTTTGGCGGTGCGGTTTTCGGCAAGACCTTCTTTGCCGACGACACCAAGTTCACCTCGCCCGCTATTTACGGTTACGCCTACGGCGCAGGCCTGCGTACCGCATGGCACGGATTCTTCTTGTCGGGCGGATTCCGCAACAACCACGAATATTTCCACACTTATTTCGAGCGTAAAACCGGAGTTGACCGCGAAAACGACGAATTCATGTTGGATTACAGCACCTACTTCCAGCCTTACGTAAGCCTTGGAATTACGCTGTTCTAAGGAATGGTCAAGCAGTCTTACTGCTTGATCTTCAGCTTTTCACCGACTTTAATCTTGGTGTCCTTCAGATCATTCCACTTGACGATTTCTTCGATGGTCACATTGTATTGGCGAGCGATGTCCCAGAGACCCTCGCCTTTTTTAACGGTATGGACCTTGTATTCGGCTTCCGGAGCAGAAGCAACCTTCAGCTTTTGACCGACACTCAAGCTCGTGGACTTGCCCATGTTATTGAGTTCCTGGATCTTAGCCACGGAAGTTCCGAACTTGCGGGAAATGCTGCTCAAGTTGTCGCCCTGCTGCACCACATAGACAGAGACCTTTTCGTTGGAGGCCTTCTTGGCGGCGGGCTTAGATTCTGACTTGGCGGGTTTCTTTTCGGCCTTTTTGCGCACGTATTCCGGAATCACCAAGGAATCGCCCACGGTAAGGCGGCGGCTAAAGCCCTGGTTGGCCTGCATGAGCATCACGACCGGAACGCCGTAAGACTTAGCAATGTCAGCAAAGGTGTCGCCTTCGCGAACGGCATACTTTGCACCCTTCGCAATCTTGGGACGGTCTTTTTGCGGGCGTTCGCTTTCAACCTGGGGTATCGGTTCGGGTTTAGAAACCACCAGAGTATCGCCCGCCTTTACGACAGCGGCTGCATCCAGGGAATTCCATGCGCGGACAGAATCCTGGGAAATGCCGAACTTGCGGGCAACGGAGGCAATATTGTCTTCCGATTGTACCACATAGGAACGCACCTTTTGCGGCTTTTTGCCACGATTGGCCTTGGGCTTCGGAGTCACCTTGATCGGAATGAGCAAAGTCTGGCCGGCACGAATGCGGGTGCTCTTCATGTCATTTGCCTGCTGCAGTTCAGACACCTTGATGCCGTACTGGCGGGCAATGGCGCCAAGGTTTTCACCCTTGCGAACCTTATGGTGGTGCCAGCTGGAGAAGCTGTTCTTTTCCATCTTGTCGTAGCCATCGACAAATGCGGCACGGGTTCCCACCGGCAAACGCAACAGGTAAGATTCCTTGTTCGGCGGCGTACACCACTTCACCAGTTCCATATTCAAGCTGCGCAGCGTATCTTCGGAGACCTTCAAAAGCTTTGCCACTTCTTCCAACGGGAAGGAATCAAAAACAGTCACGGTATCGAAATCGGGGCGGTAGGTTTGTTCAACCGTCATTTCGTACTGTTCCGGATAATGACCGATCACCATGGCCGCCAAAATTCTCGGCACATAGCGCATGGTTTCTTTCGGCAGTTCCAAATCCCAGTAAGTCACCGCCACCGAAGTATCGCGGGTAGAATCTTCCTGCATTTCGCGAAGGAGCCTGCGCACGCGGCCTTCACCGCAGTTGTAGGCAGCCATGGCCAAAAGCCAGTCGCCAAATTCATCGTGCAGGCGATTCAAGTACTTGAGGGCAGCCATTGTCGCCAGTTCCGGATTGCGGCGCATGTCGACCCAATAATCTACTTCGAGGCCGTAGCGTTTGCCCGTCTCCGGAATGAACTGCCACATGCCAGAAGCCTTGGCGCGGCTGTAAGCCTTGAGCTTGAAACCCGATTCCACAAGGGCCAGGTAAATCAAGTCGCGAGGCATCTTGGCCGCATCGAGCTGGGCATAAATCAACGAATCATAAGCCGTTTTTCGGTTCAAGGAGCCCGACATAAAGGCGCGAGCCGAATTGGTCATGTAGTAGATTTCTTGCAGCACGCGTTCGTTAAATCTTACCGGAAGCGTAAACTGCGACACATCCAGCGTATCCAAGAAGCTTTCGATCACAAGCAAGGCGGCGCTGTCGGCTTCGCTTTCGTCAAGGGCGTCCACGCCTTCAATGGAGACTTCGTTTCGCACAAAATTTTCGGCATTTTCGCCAAGTTCTGCCACGTTGGGGTAAACTTCGTCGAGGGCGCGCACAATGCGGAGCGGCATTTTGGCACGGTAGGCCGAATCTTCGGCGGCAGAAACATTCTTGTAGGTCGAATCGAAACGTTCAGAGACCAACTGTCTCAGAGATTCATCCAGGTAATGCCTGGCCAAGAGCCATTCCTGGTTATCCATGGCCTGCAAGGCGTACTGGTAATAAGTCCAGGAGGGGCGAATCGCAAGGGAATCCGAGATTTTTTCTTTGAGGGCCCGTTCCGAAAAAGATTCCGTATCAGACGGGTTTGCATCAACCTTGGGCGTCATATCGGGCTTGCTTGCGCAACCGGACACCAACATCACAAATAAAGATACTATGCCAAAAAAGAAAAATCTCATCAAAAAAATTCCAGACACCTATTTACAGGCCACTTAGTTGCCAGTCACGCGTTCTACACCGAACCAGATGACACCTGCCAAGACAAACGCTGCAACCATTTGCAAAATAATGATAATGCGGTTTACGCGGTAGGCCTTTTGCGATTTACGGTGCCAAGACGGCAGTTCCTGCTTTTCATTCGATTCATTCATTGCGGGGTTAAATATAACAAATCGCAATTTCTTTATCCGTTAAATTTCTATGTTATACAGCGGATTATGAAGAAGCTGTTTGCCGCATTAAGCCTAATGTGTATTCCTGCCTTGGCCCAGGTAGGAATCGTAAGGTCAACCAGCGGCATTCACGCCCCCTCGGCAAAGACGCTTCCACAAGGATTTCTTTACATTTCGGGTGCCTTCGAAATGGTAAGCGACGGAAACCCCTTGAGCATGGACGGCGGCTACACCGATGCCAAAGGCAATTTTGTCACCCTCGAAAAGAACACGCCCTCCAACGATGAAACCTTTTACGCGAGTTTCGCCGTCTTGGACAACTTGGAATTAGGTCTTTCTTTACCCTTCCATTACGAAGGTGATATCAACGGAACCGATTTGGACGGATTCGGTCTTGGCGACTTGCATTTGTCCGCCAAGGGGTCCATTCCCGTAAACGAATGGTTTTACTTGGGACTTAGCGGTGAAATTTTTGCACCCACGGGTTCTACCGAAAAAGGATTCCGCCCCAGGCACCGCTGGTACGTCAAATCTGACGGCAATGCCTACGCCTTCACCTCGAACTATGCGGCAGCCAACGTAAACGTTCATTTTTCGTTTGACCTTAGGCGATACCTGACCTTTAACGGATACGCAGGACTTCTGAGCGATTTCGGCGAAAAAGCGAAATACCTCCTTTGGGGTGCGGGCTTCAACATCTTCCCCGAAAAAACTCTGACGCTGATTTTGGAAGCTTCGGGCGAAACGCCCATGCGCTCTACGCGAATGAGCTACCATTTCTTGAATAGCCCCTTCAGGCTCACTCCGGGCTTGCGCCTGCACTTGCCTTACGAAGCCTACCTCACCCTTTCGGGCGACGTGGGATTCCATTACTTCAAGGACCTCGATATCGACGACGCCTTGTCCGTGGACCTCAAATCGGGCAAAAACAACCTGCATTACAAGACTTCGGGCTCGCCTGAAGTCGCCATCGCCATTAGCCTGAGCAAGGTATTCAATTTAAGCTGGGGCGACGACGACAACGACGGCATCATTGACCGTAAGGACATGTGCCCGAACACCTTCAAAGGCCAAAAGGTAAACCCCCGCGGATGCCCTGTTGACGAAGACCAAGACGGAATCCTCAACATCGTGGATCTTTGCCCGAACACCCCCACCGGCCTTGAAGTCGACTACAACGGTTGCCCCCTGGATCACGACAACGATGGCGTTGCCGATTACCTCGACAAGTGCCCCAATACCACAAACGGCTTTGCCGTCGATTCTACAGGTTGTATGCTCGACACCGATGGCGACGGCATTGACGACAACAACGACAAGTGCAACGAGACTCCGCGCGGCGAACCCGTCGGAAATGACGGCTGTCCCTTGGACCAAGATAAAGACGGCATTCCCAACGAAACAGACCAATGCCCCGACACTCCCGAAGGAATTTCTATCGACAAGCATGGATGCCCGCTGGACTTTGACGGCGACGGCGTTCCCGACGACTTGGACAAGTGCCCCAACAGTAAGCTGGGCGAACAGGTCGGCGAATCGGGCTGCCCCCTCGATTCCGACAAAGACGGCGTTCCCGACACGAGGGACGAATGCGCCGACACCCCCGAAGGCGTCTTGGTCAACATCCTCGGCTGCCGCATAGACCAGGACGGCGACGGAATCTTTGACGAAGAAGACA
>Ga0310690_10003239_pt1 | contig 24780 bp, 22 predicted proteins | sample AusTroGonzalo_MG_2_FD_207661 | JGI IMG/M metagenome (GOLD analysis project Ga0310690, IMG submission 207661) | Bovine rumen microbial communities from tropical cattle in Woodstock, Queensland, Australia - Gonzalo_04 (v2) (version 2) | ecosystem: Host-associated > Mammals > Digestive system >... | reverse complement strand
AAGTCCTGACGACCGTGTTCGTCTCGCGTCCAAGCGCGTCCATGAAGTGCTGCGTCACGCGATAGTGATTGTCGCCCGTTGCGTAGTTTTCGTAAGGCGCGTATCCCGGCGTATTGCCGTTGGCGTTCGGAAGCTGTCCAAGGGAGACCTCCTCCATCGCATAGTAGAGGTGGTCTTCGCCGGTCACCGCGCTTCGCAGAACCTTTCGCCCGGTGCGATCCTGACTCCAGAGGAGACGGCAGCAGGAGTAGGCGTTCGTGGTGAACGAGCCGTCAGAGTAAACCGTCGAGCGGAGTCGGTTCTTGCCGTCATAGAGATGCCGCTTCTCGTCGAAGGCGATTCCGCTTGCCGTGTGGACGCTCCATTCGCGGAGGACGTTCCCGTATGTGGTGCAGCGTTCCGAGACGCTTCTCGTAGGCGCTTCAATGCCGCCTTTAGATTTGCGCTCGGTGGTCGTAAGAACGCCGGATGCTATCGTGTAGTCGTATGCGGTCGTAATGCCGTCCTCGTCCGTGGATGTCACCGTCGCCCCGCGCAGCAAGCGCGGAATGCCGGGGGCATCGCCGTCGTAGCAGGTCTCCGTGCGATGGGCATTGCGGACGTCGGCTATCGTCGCGTCCTGCGCGCCTGCGGTTGTCGTCTCGACCGTCACGGTCGCGTATCCGTTTGCCGCGCCATGCGTATAGCGCGTCCAAGTGCGACCGATGAGCGTGACCGTTCCGTCCTCTATGAGATAGCGAGCCTCGGTGCGAACCTTGTCTGCATCCGCAGATGCTGCATCATCTCCTGCAAGCGGAGTGTAGTCATAGACTGTCGCCACCGCCGTGAACCACTGGTTGCCCAGCCACTGGACGATGTCCTGGCTGTCAAACGCATCGGCATCCATGTAGTCAAGCGGCCACTCCGGGCAACCCGAACCGTCGTGCTGGTCGAGCGTCAGTATCGTCCTGCCGTCGGCGTCGTATGCGCTGAACCGCCAAGCGCGGGCGTTGCCACGCTCAAGGCGGACGTTCCCGTTGCGCTTCGGGTTTTCGTTGTCCGTGTAGTACGAGGCGAAGGACTCGTTCCAGTTGTCGTCGCCCCAGCTCTTTTCGGCGTAGTAGGTCTGGCGAAGGACGGCATTGGCGAACGATCCGAACCGGCGCGACTCGGTTATCGTGTGCGAGAGAACCGCATTGTCCGCATCGCGCAGGATGCGCTCCTCGCGCTTGTACCCGTCCTCGTTGATGTCGCCTGTGGCGACGAGTTCTTCGGACGTCTGCGATATGTTGTCGAACTTTGTCCAGTCCCCGTCGTCGTAGATGTACGTTTCGTCGCTCATCGTGTTGTTGAGACGGCTGATCTTCCAAAGCCTGATTCGCGACGCCGAGCCGTTGACGTTCAGTATTCTCCACGTATGCTCCAGCTTGCCGGAGTCCGTCTCGGTGATCGTCACCTCGATTCCGTTGGCGACTGGCTGTATTGAGAGCGTCCGTCCCCTGTTGTCGCCGCAGACGATTGTCCTCACGCCGCCGACGGACGTCTCGCTCACTTGCGCATCGTCGCGGCTCAACACCTGCAGGGTGTCGACGCCGATGGTGAGCGGCTCCTTCGTAAGGAACCATGCAAATCCGCTGATCTGCCCCTTGCGCGGGACGCCGAGGGGGATGCGGAACTTGAGCGAGCCAAGTCCGCCGCCCTCAAGGGAATCGCAGTTGCCTTCTTCGCAGCCGCTGCATTCATCGCAGCCGTTGTCCGAGAGAAGTTCCGGACCGCTTCCGGCCTCCGTCGAGACATCGTGTGTCGCCGTGCCGCTCCACACCTCTACGTCTCCAATGTAAATCGTGCCCGTCACGGTCTCTCCGTTCACGACAAGGTTCGTCGAGATGTCGGCATAGCCGCTGAAGTCGAAGCCAACGGAAAGATCGGGAGCGCAGTTGCAGACGTAGCCACCCGACGAATCGGAGTGCCACTCGCGCCACAGGCAGCCGGAATCGAGCGGATATTCGTATGTCTCCGAGTAGCCTCCGCTCCACCAGTCATAGGCAAGGCCACCTCCGCCTCCGTGATGTCCTTCTCCATAAGAAACGCAGGGGGCCAGAAACGCGAGGTAGCAGTTGTTCGTCGCAGATGGCGACGGGGAAGCGAGACGCAACCTGCCGCGCAGAACTGGCTGGGCATACGCCGAGAAATCCATTGTCGGTATCGGATAGACGCCGGGAGCGTTGACCCGCAGCGTCCCGTTCCCTTGGAACTGGAGTCGCCCGTCATCAGTCGAGAGTTCAGCCGTTGTCTCCTGCGGATAGAGCGCGGCCTTGCACGGACGCTCCGAACGGTCGATTGAAACAGGCACCGGCCCCTCCTGCTTGATCTCCGCAACCGTCCAGACGCCGTTGGATGTCGTTACCCGCTGTGCGTTCTCGACCTCGACGTTTGGCGAATAGGCAAGGAGGTAAAGCGGAGAGCGGCAAGACATCGTTGTCGCCGTCTGGCGGAGGCGGATGGTGAGGTTCGCCGGGCTGTTTGTTGAGACAGGCAGATAGAAGCTGTCTCCTGCGGGCGACGCCGTCTGCGTCCCAGATTCGCCTTCGGAATCCTCCCAGTCCAGCGCAAGCCCCTCAAGGCGCCACCCTCCGGCCCGGTTTGGTTTTGACGAGAGGAAGAACTGCTCCCAGCCGCCGTTGCGGGCGATGCGGAACGTCCGCTCATAGATGTTGCTCGCCACGGTTGGGCTCTGCGCGACGAATCCGTCCGTGATCTTCCAGGCCGCTATTCGGTTCGTGGACATGAACACGGCCTCCGCCCCGTTTGTCGGATTGATGCCGGAGGCGAGCTCAAAGCCGACATTGAATCCGTTTGCACCGAACGCATCCGTCGAGTCAACGACGTTCGTGTCGCCGAACCAGTGGCTCTCGTAGGCATCCGGGACGCCGTCGCCGTCGAGGTCGTCAAGCGGAGTGGCGGAAGCTGGATCGGGGTCGGAACCGTCCACGAGACCATCGTTGTCGCTGTCGCGCCCTGCGGGATTGGTGCCGTTGGCAACCTCAACGCCGTCCGGCAGACCGTCGAAATCAGAATCCCACAGCATCGGGTCTGTACCATATACAAAAAGCTCGTCGATAAGCCGCAGTCCGTCGCCGTCGCGGTCTTGGTTTAAGATATCCTCTTCCGAAAGCGGATAAAACGCCATTGAGGTGACGTTCGTTGGCAAGGAGTTGGTAGCCCATGTGTTCCCAGCGAAGGACGCACCGGCGAGGATGTTGGTGACGGAGTCAACATCGAGCCGCGAAAGGTCATAGCGGTAGATGAACTGTCCGTCGGTCTTGAACTCTATCTGGAACGAGATCGGCTTGCCGGTGTCGCGGTCGAGGAGCGCGTTCTGCCATGTGATGAGCAAGGAGCCTTCCGGCGTTATAACATACCACACCTGGCTCGGCCTGTCGGACTCGTCGAGAAGGTTCCAGTTCGCCTGCGGGACGATGCCGAGCGAAGCGATGAAAGGAGCGAACCAGTTGTTCGTGGCGATAGCCCCGTTTACCTCACGAATCAGCGGCTCAATCTTGCCAAAGGAGTAGATGCGCAGACGCGAGACATCGTTCGTGGCAACCTTGAACGTCCAGTTCGTGAATGCGGCGTAAATCCAGTCGGTTGCAGCTCCGAACGCCCTCCAGTCGTTGACGATGGTCGCGTTGGGCGGCGGCGTGAAGTCGAACTCCTCGTCCGTTCCGATGCGGGTCATCACGAATCCGCGCTCGAAGTCCGCCGCCTCAATGGTATGAGTCGTGTTCGTCGAGGTTATTGGCTCGAAGCCGGTGAGGTTGAGAGTCGCCCCGCCACCCAGGGGCTGGTTGGCAGGATGCAGGTCTGGGTTGAATTGCGCCTGTCCCTGCACGCCATGTATTTCACCGCCTGGCAAGTTCATCGGCTGCAAGTTCCCGACTCCCGGCCCCGGCACCATCTGCGGCACGTTGTTCGTGCCTCCGTCGCCGCCGCCGCCACTGCCGCCGCCGTCGCCAGGCTTTACGCTCGCATAGACCCACATTCCAAAGGCGAAGACGCCAAGGAGTATCCGCCCGACCCAAGACTGCCCCTTGAAAAGCCTTACGACATCGCGAAACGGATGAATATCCTTCTCATGCGCAACGGCAACCATCAACGCCACGAAGGAGGCGAACAGAAGAAACAGCAAAGAGCCTGTCCATATCTTCATCAGCATGACGTCACCTCAATCTTATGGCAAAACCGCGATGCGATGCACTGTACTCAATCCAGTCCGACAGCGGTTCCATGCCGCGTCGGGTCGCCCGCATCAGATTCCACTCCCGCCGCCATATCCACGTCGGCGGGACATTCGTCGCCAAAGTACCGAACTCCGCCGCATTGACACCAGCAACAACGACTTTCCTAACCTGCTGAGAACTGTATCTGACCTCCAGATGCAGATCAACGGAGAAGCTTTGTGACGAGTTCAATGCATCCCAGTCAAACATATCGCCTGTCGACGTGTTCTCGATAAAGTAGCGTCCGGCGCGCCAGCCGAACCTGGCACCCACTTCCTCTGCCTCAAGGACGCCATTCGTGTTCGCGTCCGTCCCGAATGCAAGTTCTAGATTGTTTGTCGGAGTTCCGTCAAAGCGGAAGTTCAGGTCGGAATAGCTGATGTCGGCCTTGTTGATGGGAATGTTCGTCGAGACCTCCGTGTCGGCGAACGGCGACACGGGCATCGTCGGCACGGAGACCGTCCATGCCGATGCCTGCATCCCCGCCGCTGCGACGAGGATTGTCAACAAGCTTCTCATACCTCTCCTGTTTCGTTGTGTCATCAGAAGCACCTGTTTGCTATGTCCGTCGCCGTGTTCTGTGCGCCACGGCGGTCGGACGGGGTTTTCGAGATCGGAATGCGGACGTTGGCGTAGTCGAGCTTCCAATGCTTGTTCCCGGACACGCACTTGAAGCCCAACTTCTCCAGCGCGGCGATGGCCCGGGCATCGACGAACGAGCCAGTGTCCTTGATTATCTGCTTCAGCTCCCTGCGGCGGCATTCGAGTTCGGAACCTGGCATGTTCGCCGCAAGCACATCTTCCAGAACAGCCGCCCGCCGCTCGCGCTCCGAACTCTGCGCCGCCTCCAGTCCCTCCGACAGCACGGCAAGTATGTGTTCCCGCACCTCGCCGGGAAACGTCTCCGCCGTCGCCGGCGGCTTCAGCAGGCCGGCAACCCGCACTTCTCGGATTGGCTCGGCTTCGACAGGCTGCGCGCACGGCGCAGTGAGGGCATCCTCCAGCTCGTTCTTAAGGCGCAGAACCTCGCCGCACAGCCGGTCGCGCTCGATCTCCGCAGAAGCTCGCGCCTGCCGTTCTGCGGCCAACTGCTGCTCAAGATCGGCCGATTTGCGCTCCGCTTCCGCCTTTGCCGCACCCAAAGCCGCAGATTCGGCGCGAAGAGCCGCCACGTTCGCTTCGAGCGACTGGATGCGGCCATTGTCCGCACCGCCGCCCTGAGCGCACGTAGGGGCTGCTGGCGCGTTCAGTCCAAAATAGGCAAGAGCATCATCGCCCGCCGCCTTCTTGGGCGGCAACGGCTTGACTTCCACCACGGGGTCGCTCTTCCTGAACATCCCCTTGGCCAGCTGCGAGAAATCTGTAAGCGTTCTGCCCATTATGACTTCGACTTTCTCTTAAGCGCATCCTTCAGCGTCTCGTATCGTGCTTTCTTCTCCGCCTTGGCGAAATGCGTCTCGCGGCTCTGCGGGAAGGACATCGTGTACGCAAGGGGATGGTCGAATTGCTCGCTAGTAAGATCGAACAAGGCATCGCCAACAACATTGAAACAATGGTAGTTGCCGTCACCGTTCGGCACGCCATACACTTCGCCCCCGAAGATGTCCTGCACCAGAAACGCCGTGATGGAGCATTGTCCGCAGGTTGGGTTGGTCTCACTCCATCTTTCCTGCATACGCGGTGCGCACGTCTCTCGCCGCCAGCAACCAAGCATCAGCTGGTACAGATTGCCAAGCGACTCGACGAACGCATACTCGCGGTTCGTCGGCCTCAAGTCCGAATGTTCGCTTCCGTAGAACATCGTCACAGCTCTCCTTCCACTTTGCGCCATCTGATTCTGCCGTCCCTGGTTTCGCTCTTCTCGATGCGGAGCGGAACCGTCGCGGTCTTGGCGATGATGTCCAGCAACTGCGATCCTACCGTCGGCGGATCGTGCCCTTCGTCGCCCAGCTCGACATGGCAGCATCGGTTGTCTCGGCAGCTCCACCCTCTTACGACAAACGTACCAATCGCCCCAGTGCTGGCGCTACTGTGCGAATACGTCCATATGACACGAGTGCATTCATCAATGTGTTCAACATGGATGCAACTGAGATGCCCTCCAATATCGCCAATGCAGACATAGTTCCCGTTCGTCCAGAGGCATACATCGTAGGAAAGACCGCCCGATCCTCGCTGGCTGATCGGCGCGGACATGATGACATCCTCGTGTCCGTCCTGATTTAGATCGACGAAGATCCTGTATCTCTCAACGTATTGCTCTTTGGCTCGGTCGTTGCAGTTCGTTCCGGTGGCATCGTACATCCAGTTCGTGACAATGGTGTCGAAGAGGTATTCCGGTGTCGCAACGGCATCCTTTATGCCCAGAACGGACAGATCGTCGATAATCGCGGCCTTTGTCGTATCGCATTTTGGATAGTCCGCATACGCGACCGTGCCAGCCAATCCTGCCACTACAATGGCGAGGCACAGGGGCGTGCGCAAATATGCCGCCCTCATCCCACTAGTCAGCTGCGAGAAATCTGTGTATGTCTTGCCCATTTCGTATTTGGATTTACGCCGCCAGCTCCTGAACGCGCTTTGAGGCGTCAACCTTGAGTCGAAGCCGAATGTGGTGTGGTGCGCGGGTGTTGGGAATCTTCTCCTCGTCCCGAATTACCTCGACATCGGTTCCAAACTCAGCCTTGGCAAACGCCTGTGCGCTCTCCAGCGCAGCATCCTCGTCAGACGAGCGGATCGGCCCCTCGCCAAACTTCTCGATGAATAGCGTCGTGTTCTCAGGCGGCATCATCGCCACAGAGACCACCCAGCCGTCCTTTTCGCAGGCGGCTTCCATCCGCTTCTCGATCTCGCGCTCAATCCGCGCCATTTTGTCTAAGTTGTCAAGCATGGTAGTTTGCTCCTTGCATGGTTACTATGATATTATCTTACACTATTCACAAGATTCATGACTGCAGGCTTCACTTTAAGAAGAGTGTCACAAAACCACTCAAACGCTTCGTTCCAGCGATCTTCAGAGTTCTCAACGTCAAAACTTTTGACGATTGAAAAGGTCTTGTCTTTTGCCGTCCCACATTCAAAGGAACACCCCACCTCTTTTTCGACTTCACCATATCGCTCGAGAAAGGTGTCGAGATAAGGTGAATGCTGTGAAACGTACACTTTTACGATTATGCGCTTGTAGAAGGAGTTTGCAACAAGAGACAAATGACAACCAGCTGCGAAACTCGCAAAAGCCATCCAGTTTTGCGGGAGAGGCTTTGTAGTCCTGAAGAGGTTCGTGAAATCTGGCCTCTTTTGCGCGTGGTTAACAAACGCTGTCCAAAATCTTTGGTATACAAGATTTATTTCGGAAACCCCAGACTGTCTCTTCACCGCCCTTGCCCATTCATTTGGCTGCTCGACGATGTTGAATTTAGGAGCGACTGCCGAATTGCCTATTTTCCACACTTCAATTTCAAGAAGGAAAAACGCCAAATCGCCATCTGTCCTTTCATTAAGCCATTCAATGGCCTTGCTATGCTCTTCGTTTGCCTTGCGCACTATCCAGACAACAACATCTGCGCCCTTGCCTGAAGCGTAAGTGATGCACTTGCCTAAATGGTCGTGATCGGAGTCCTCAAGTTGATTTTCGATTATGACTTTCCGATCCGTATCAACATCTTTCGCAAATATGTCTGCCGAGAATTTACCAACCTTAGATTCAGGCTCTATCGGTTCAAGTTCAAGGCCTATCGTTTCTCCCAAAAGACGAAGGTTCTCTGGCTTCGCCAACCACTGAGTAAAGTCCTTTGCTTCATGCTTCCATACATCACGTATGTCAACAGATTCCAGTCTGGCAAGGTCAACTTTCATTGTGTATGTTCCTTTCCTATCACAAGTCGTCTTCGTCGTTGCAATCCAACAAATTCTCTCGAATCTCAAACAGCGGCACTTCTTTTCTCCGCACACCCACTTGGTATTCGAGCATCAAGTTCAAAAGCTCCTTGCCGTCAATGAGAGCAATAGGCGCTTTATCCAACTTGCTCGCCTCTTCTCTGGCCCCGGCACTAAAGTCGCTAGTTGTTACAATGCAACCTTGCTCATGCGCACCCAGGCTTCCTCGGACTTGTTGGACTATCGGTGCCTGTACATTCGCCTTCCATCGCTTGACCTGTATGGCAAGTTCTGTCCGAATAACCCCGCTGCCGATAGTGACCATTGTCCCTCGCACATCTATTCCGCCATCTCCGCTTAGACGTGTACGCGACACCTCCCTGAACCCTATCTTCCTAAAGAGAACCGAAACTAGTTCTTCAAACTGTTCAGCTGAAAGTGCCATGATTTTCTGCTTTAGCTTCTTGCGGACGTCTTCGTGATGCTGCCGAATCTGATAGTCTACGCCTGCTTTGTCCCATGCCGACAGCGCGACTTTCCCTTTGCCGCATTGCACAAACCTTGGCACCTCGCCGCGCTTGCGAAGGCGTTGAATTTCTTGGATGATTTGTGCATACATGGTTGCTTCCGGGGTCTTCCCGGATGTCGCAAGCCAACCATTATCAAGCGCAATCTTGGTAATCGATTGATAATGCATTGGCGTATGACTGCCTTGGCTCCGAAGCACTTTCTCCGCACAATCCGTAAACGAAAAGGTTTTGCAGGCAAGAAGTGTCTCTTTGGCTTTCCGATGGTTGACCATCTCAGGTTCTTTGATGGCCACAGGTGTGCCCGCAAGTGCAAACATTCCTTTCCCAGCCTTTATGAATCGGGATGCACTCCCGTTCCTTTTGATGTCCATATAAATCCTGGAACCAAGAGTAGCATCAGGAGTCTTACCCTTAGGACCCCAAGTGCCATTCCCCAACAGAATACTCGCCATGTCTTTCGCAGACATGGGATGCCCGCTGGCATGTAAGACATCATAGGCGGCATCAAGAATGTTCATTTTCCCCTCCTGGCAGGCTTTTGCTGGCTCTCAGCAACATCAACAACATCGTTAGGATTGCACTTGAGAAATTCGCAAATTCGGCGGAGTGTCCCGTTCCGGATCTTCTCGCCTTTGTTCATCCTTGCAAGTGTAACAGTCGACAGCCCCACGGCAAGACGCAGCTCCGTCTTTGTCATGTGGCGATCAATGAGCGATTTCCACAGCTTGTTGTAGTTCATTTCCATGAAAAAAAAAGCTTTTCAAACTTTAGGCTAATATTATATCATTTCGTGCGTCCGATAATCAAATATAATGTTTGATTATTTGCCGCCAACAACAGCACGACTACAGCAGCTCGTTCAATAGGTTCATGCAACGAGTTTTTTGCTGGAGGTTGGCGCGGCCATAGACGTTGAGGGTAAAGGACACATTCTTATGGCCGAGGATTTCCGAAAGCGATTTGATATCAAATTCAGGGATCTCCATCGCTCGGACAGCAAATGTGTGTCGGACTTCATGGAAACGCATCTTCGCCAGACCGTGTTTCTTCAGGAACCGTGCGAAGAACTGCCGATAGGTGCGCGGCTCTGTGGGCTTGCCCTTCCCCGTAAGGAAATAATGGTCGGGATTGTCCGTGATGAACTTGCCGAGCGGAATGGCCAGCATCGACGGAAGCGGGATCGTGCGCTCCGAGGTGGCCGTCTTAGGCGGGCCGATGTGCAGACGGGTCTTTCCGCTTTTCGCGTCGTAGATGCGTTGGATGGTCTTGCCAACGGTTAGCGTCCTTGCCGTTAGATCAATGTCCTTCATCTGGAGCGCGCAGAGTTCCCCGATGCGGAGGCCGGTGAAGAGCGCAAGCAGAATTCCGGCCGAACGGCGGTTCATGACGAGATAGAGCCGCTGGATAAGCTCGCGCTCCTGATCCTGCGAGAGTGCGGACACCTGATGGGGCGTGTCCGGCTTCGGGTATTCGATGAGCGACCAGTTGAGGAGCGGGATGATGCGGAGCTTGTAGGCATATTCCATCGCAAGGCGAAACACGAGGATGATGTCGTGGATCGTCTTTACGCCGACACCTCCCTTGCCATCGAGTCTACCGCCCTCATGGAGGTTGAGGATATACGACTGAACATCCGCCTCGGAGATTGAGGTGATCTTCATGCCGCCGAACTGCGGCACGAGGTGGTTTTCCGCAATCAGCGTGAATGCTGCGTGGGTGGACGGGGCGACCATCGGCTTCTTGGCCTTGAGCCATTCGCGCACGAGGGTCTTGAACTGTGTATTTGCTGTCATTTGTTTGACCTTTCTTTTTGTGTTTAGACAATCACAGACACGCACCTTGCGTACCGCTATGCCTATTGAAATCTATCCTTTAGAAGTCATCTTAGGGAGTGTACCCCCCGCTTGCGTTTCCCTGGATTCGAGGGGGCGTGGAGTGCCGAATACTTCGATGATGTTGCGACTGGATTTGAATACGGGCTTAATGCTGCGGCCGTAGATTTTGATGGAGTACATAAATACATCCGTATCACAGACATTGATGACACATCTCACAAGTTTATAGGCAGTCCTGTTGTCTCTCCTGCTGGCGAAATAGATGAGAAATATCGTGTCCGCCCAAACGACATACTCCTTGCACGGACCGGTGCATCGACAGGGAAGAGCTATCTGTATGACAGCTCTGACGGAGAGCTTTATTTTGCGGGCTTCCTTATAAGAGCAAGTGTAAAACCAGAATATGATGCGCGATTTGTTTTCTACTCCACTTGCACTCCACCTTACAGACGTTGGGTTAATATGATTTCGATGCGTTCTGGGCAGCCGGGAATAAATGCCGATGAATATTCGCGCTATAATCTGAATATTCCCACACATTCCGAGCAAGTCCAGATCGGCACCTTCCTTGCTCTTCTTGATTCCAAAATCACGGCCCAGCACAAACTTGTCGAACTCCTCAAGAAGCATAAAAGAGGATTGGTTCAAGACCTTTTCACGGGCGAATTGTCGAAATTGCCACGGCGCCGTTTCGGGGGCTTCAAAGACGCATGGATAAGCCGCTCATTTGACGAAGTGTTCTCCTTCTTGAAAAACAACACCTTGCCGCGTTCCGAAATGACTACAGTAGGTGGAATAATCAGAAATGTTCATTATGGTGATGTGCTGATCAAGTATGGCGATGTACTCGACTGTAACCGAAATCAGATCCCTTTCCTGGTCGGCGACAAACAGTCAGACGACTGCAGGCTCTTACAAGATGGGGATGTCGTCATTGCCGACACGGCAGAGGACGAGGCTGTTGGAAAGGCTGTTGAATTGGTAGGCGTGGCCAACAAGTTGATTGAATCTGGCTTGCACACCATAGCCTGCCGTCCAAAGATACCTTTTGCCTCTCGTTTCCTTGGGTACTACCTCAATTCGACAGCATACCGCCGTCAACTGTTGCCGTTGATGCAAGGAATCAAGGTTCTATCTCTTTCCAAGTCACAACTCGGGAAAACGCAACTGCACTTCCCCTCAAACATCAACGAGCAGAAGCGGATTGCGGAATTACTGGCTGGGATAGACGCACTCATCGTTGTGGCGGAATTACATCTTGATAAGATGCAGTCTCTGAAAACGGGATTACTTCAGCAACTGTTCGTTTAAGCCAAAGCGTACCAATCTAGCAGTTGACGCCCCTCAAGAAGTCATCTTGGGGAGCATGTGCCGCAACTGCGCTTTCCTGGATTCAACGGAGAGTGGAACTGCCTGAAACTAAACGACTTTGCAGAAAGAGTGACGCGAAAAAACGGTTCAACCTCTGATATTCCACTAACGATATCAGCCCAACATGGATTGATTGATCAGCGCACATTCTTTTCAAAGGCGGTAGCAAGTGCAGATATGAGCGGCTACTACCTCTTGAAGAATGGAGAGTTTGCCTATAACCGAAGTTCATCTGGGGAATTTCCATTTGGTTCAATCAAACGACTGGATCAATACAAAGCTGGCGCGGTTTCTACGCTTTATATTTGTTTTGGCCTGCGTGATCAATCCCCTGTGTCGGATTTCATAAAGTGGTATTTTGATTCTTCCAAATGGCACAGAGAGGCGGGATTGATCTGCGCAGAGGGAGCAAGAAATCACGGCTTGTTGAATGTCCCTACGGTGGGGTTTTTCAACACAGTGCATCATATTCCAGTAAATAAGGACGAGCAAGAAAAGATTGCAGTGTTTCTTTCTCTTGTTGATAGGCGTATTACTGCACAACGCCGTCTCGTCGAACTCCTCAAGAAGCATAAAAGAGGTGTCATTGAGCAGATTTTCGGGCGGCGTCTGGATATGGGTGAAAATCCCGAGAAATGGAATGTCGTGGAACTCCGCGACCTTTTCTCGAAGGTAGCGCGCCGGAATAGGGGCGGGAAAGTCAAGAACGTCATTACGAACTCCGCAGAATTCGGGTTGATACCGCAAAGAAACTTCTTCGACAAGAGCATCGCCGTGGATGGAAATACGGACGGTTACTATGTCATCCGTACAGGGGATTTCGTGTACAACCCCCGTAAGTCCACAACCGCCCCATTCGGACCCTTCAACAGATACACGGGCACAGAGGATGGGATAATTTCGCCGCTTTACACCTGCCTCGTCCCGAAGGGTAAAGCCAACCCTGAGTACCTCGCATGGTATTTCCGAAGTACGGCTTGGCATCGTTATGTGTATGACAACGGCTCCCAGGGCGCACGGCATGACCGTGTCAACATGACTGACGATCTGCTCTTCGGCATTCCGGTACTTCTGCCGCCTATTGCTGTTCAGGAGCGAATCGCGAATGGTCTCAACGCCATCAATGCTCGTTGGTCTTCTGCAAACATAGTGCTGGCGCATCTTGAAAAGATGAAACGCGGATTACTCCAGCAGTTATTTGCATGATTCAAACGAACAACTGTTGAAGAAGTCCAGACTTCAATGTTGTCAGACGATTCAATTCCGTTTCGGCGTGTTCGCACCGAGCATCTGCCAACGCCATGAGTGTGGCTATCTTCTTTCGTTCATTCTTGTCAGTGGGGAGTTTGTGTTTCGTGTCAAAAAAACCATCTGTTGGTACATTCAGCAAACCGTGGTTTCGCGCACCTTCTGCGCAGATCATGCCGACCTCTCTGTGCCATGCGAACGAGTCAAAGTACCATTTCAAGAACTCAGCATCGTCTTTGTCACCCAACACCTCAAAACAGATGTAAAGCGTAGAAACCGCACCTTGATTATATCGCTCAAGCCTCTTGATAGAGCCAAATGGATATTCACCAGACGAACTTCTGTTGTAGGCAAACTCTCCCTGCTTCAAAAGATAGTAGCCACTCATGTCCGCGCTTGCCACGGCCTTGGAAAAGAACTCCCGTTGATCAATGAGACCATATTGAGCCGAAATCGTCAGCGGCACATCAGATACCTTACCGTTCTTTCGCGTCACGCGACGTACAATGTCGCCCAGACGATATGTTTTCCACTTGGCGTTTCTTGCCATCCGCACTTTCCCGGAAAAAAGAGCATTAGACAATCCTCTTTTATGCTTCTTGAGGAGTTCGACGAGTTTGCGCTGGGCGTCAATCCGATTGCTCACAAGAAGCAGCAAATCGGCGATTCGGCGTTGCTCGGCCATCTCCGGGAAATGAAGGTAAATCTGGGACAACGCCTCTTGGCCGATATTGTAATGCTGTGCGCCCGCACCTGCTCGTATGACCTTGCGTCGCGCTTCGTTGCTGTACAACAAACACTTGAAGAAGTACGGGTTGTACTCACCTATCTTTTTGCCGCGAATTACAAAGCCTCCAAATGTCGCCGTCCGATTGTCGAGATACACATTAGCGCGGCCAATATCTTCTACGGTCTCGGAACTGCGCTGGAAAACCATGTCACCATTTTCGACAGAGTACCTCTCCAATGTCGCATCGTCGATATCAACGCACCCCACGATATTGTCATAGGTCACATAGTCGTTCTGGATGATGTCAGAGACCGAGACGAACTTGACCCCTCTGCCGTACTTCTCCGCTGGAGCGTTTACGCCGTTTTGAAATCGCAGGAGCCGAGACAATGGGGTCGTTTCCCAAGGAGTAGTAAAGTGTGGGAAGCGTAATTCCGGTACGCATGAAGTATCCCCAAGATGACTTCTTGAGGATACTTTTAAGGCGGATTTCGCCTTTTCAGATGTAGGCTTGATTTTCATGTCCTGCCGCCCTTATGCAAACGGGAAATCGAGGCCGAGTTCCTTGAAGTACGGCTTCAGCTTCGCATCGATGTCCTTGATCTCGCTCTGAAGGCCGCGTATCTCCTTCGCCACGGCGTTGAGGTCGATCTCTGGCTCCGGCTCGAACGTATCGACATACCGAGGGATGTTGAGGTTGAATCCGTTTTCGGCGATCTCATCCATCGTGGCGACGTGGGCGAACTTTTCCACATCCTCTCGCTTCTCGTAGGCGGCGACGATCTTGTCGATGTCCTTGTCGCGTAGGATGTTCTGGTTCTTGCCGGACTCGAACTCCTTTGATGCGTCGATGAAGAGGATGTTCCCGGCGTTCGCGCCACGGTCGCGCTTCAGCACGAGCACGCACACGGGGATGCCGGTTCCGAAGAAGAGGTTTGCCGGAAGCCCGATCACGGCATCCAGCACGTTCATCTTCTCGATGAGGTGACGGCGGATGACGCTCTCGGCGTCGCCTCGGAAGAGAACGCCGTGCGGGAGAAGGACAACGGCTCGTCCGTCATCGTCCATGTGCCAGACCATGTGCTGGACAAACGCGAAGTCGGCCTTGCTCTTCGGGGCGAGCTTGCCGTACTCGTTGAACCGCTCGTCCTCCATGAAGGATGGCGCACTCGACCATTTGGCGGAGTACGGAGGATTGGCGACCTGAACGCGGAACTTGCGCTCGCCGAACATATCGTTCTCCAGCGTGTCGCCGTTGCGGATGTCGAAATGGAGATAACCAATGCCGCGCAGTATCATGTTCATGCGGGCGAGGTTGTAGGTGGTTGAGGTCAGCTCCTGCCCGTAGTAGTTGCGGACGTTTGCGTACTTCTTGAGGCGGAGAAGGAGCGAACCGGAACCGCAGGTCGGATCGGCGGCGTCCTTCACGTCCGTAAGGCCAAGACAGGCAAGGCGGCAGAGAAGTTCCGCCGGGCCAGACGGCGTGTAGAACTCGCCGGCTTTCTTGCCCGCCGTGGCTGCGAACTGGCCGACGAGGTATTCGTATGCATTGCCGAGGATGTCGATGCGCGTGTCCTCCACGGAGAAGCCGATGCCGTCGAGCGAGGAGATGATCTCTGCCATCACCTTGCTGCGATCCTTGACGGTGTGGCCGAGCTTCGTGGAGTCGAGTTGCATATCAGAGAACAGCCCCTCGAAATCATCCTGTGACTCCGTACCGAGCGTCGATTCCATGAGGGAGTTGATCGCCGCCTGCAGGAACTCGATGTCGAAGGAGCGATTCTCGACCATCGCCACCATCTTTCGGAAGAGGTACTTCGGCTCGATGACGTAGCCGAGCGATTCCTGGGATATCTGCTTGAGCGCATCGCGGTATTCGTCTTTCCCCCAGGCCTCCTCGTATGACAATCCGTCGTTCTTGAGGTTCTTCTCCATGAACTTCTCCGTGCGGTCGGAGAGGTAGTAGTAGAAGATCATGCCGAGGATGTAGTTCTTGAACTCGTATGCCTCCATGTTGCCGCGAAGCGCGTTGGCCATCGCCCACAGTTTCGTGCAAAGCGCCTTCTGGTGTGCCTGTATCGTCTCTTCCATTGCAGGTGTTCCTTACTGGTATTTCTCCGTGAGAGTGAAAATGAAATCCGCGATCCGGTTGCCCAGATCGATCTTCTTCAGAAGCGGAAGCGGCTTCTCGATACGGTCGCGAATGCCGCCGACGCTTATCACGCCCGAGAACTCGAACTCCGCCACAAGGTCGGCAATGAGGTCGGGCCGCAGATCCTCCGCCTGGGCGAACGCCTCGATCTCCTTGCGCTTCTGCTCGTTCTCGAAGTCATTGTAGGCGGAATCGACGTCCTCGGCGTTGTCGAGTCCGACGACGATGCTGTCGAGAAAGTTCTTGAGGAGTTCCGACTTCTTGCGGAGCTGCGGATTGTCCGTGCGGTCGATCTCCTCCTTGATGTGTTCAATGTCCGCGTTCTTCTTGCCCTCGTTACCGAACCGGATGTTGCGGATGAGGTTCATGATGTAGGCGACGTTGATGCGGTCGGACTCCATCAGCTCGATGCAGAAATCGACGTCGTTCAGGACGGACGCGACGTTGCGAGCGTTGCGGTTCTTCTGGTAGAGCATGAGGTACTTGCTCTTGTAGTCCTCATATTCCTGCTCGGACATGACGAGCGGCGACTTGTCGATGGTGAACTCGACAAACGTCTTCAGCGACTGGAGGTACTTCGTCAGCTCTCGGAACAAGACGACGAACCGTCGCTGTTCCTCCTCGCTCTGCATCGTATCGACGTTCTCCGGGAAGAGTGCAACCTCCTTCAGCTTGAGCGCGTACTCGTTGAACTTGGCGACATAGTAGTCGAAGCCGGGCGTCACGACGCCGTCGAACGGCTTGGGGATCTTCGAGAAGAGCGCAAGCGCCTCGTCCGTCCGCCGCTTGAGGTTGCGGTAGCAGATGATGATGCCGAACGGCTTTGTCTCCTTCTCCACGCGGTTGGTGCGGGAGTACGCCTGGAGCAGCGTGTGGTACTGAAGCTCCTTATCCACGTAGAGGACGGAGAGCGGCTTGGAGTCGAAGCCTGTGAGGAACATATCCACCACGAGCAGAATGTCGAGCTGCTGGGTCTTCTTGCCCTTGACGCGATCCGAGACGTCCTTGTGGTAGGCGGCGAAGGTGTCCGTGGAGAAGTTCGTGCCGTAGCGGGCGTTGTAGTCGCCGATGATGCGCTCCAGGGCGTCGCGGCTCAACTCGTCCTTGCCCTCGGCGTCCTCGTTCGCGCCGTAGGTGAATATCGCGCCGACGGAGAGGTTGTGGTCGATGGACTTGAAGAGGTCGTAGTAGCGGATGAGCGTCGGGATGGACGAGACGGCGAAGATTGCTGTGTACTGGCAGTTGCGCGTCCGGGACTTGTGGTTGCTGATGATGTGATTGGCGATGAGCGTCAGCCGCTCGTCCGCGCCGTACACCTCCTCCGTGTCGATCCCCTCGACGAGCGTGCCGTCCTCCTTCTCGTAGTTGCCCTTGATCGTCTTGATGTACTCGATGTGGAAGCCAAGGACGTTGTTGTCGAAAATGGCGTCCTTGATGAGGTAGTTGTGCAGGCACTCGCCGAAAAGCGTCTCGGTGGTGAGGACGCGATGCCCCTCCGTCATGCCGTTCACCTCAAAGCGGGGCGTCCCGGTGAAGCCGAAGAACTGCGCGTTTGCGAAGTGCCGGACGATGTCGCGGTGCATGTCGCCGAACTGGCTGCGGTGGCATTCGTCGATGATGAACACGACTTTCTCGTTCTTGTAGGCGTCCATCACCTTCGAGTAGCGCGTTCCCTTGACGGCGATTGCCATCTTCTGCATCGTCGTGACGATGAGCTGGCGGCTCTTGTCCTTCATTTGGCTGACGAGAACGTCCGTCTTGTCTGTCGCGTCCACGGAACCCTGCTCGAACTTGTTGAACTCCTCTGTGGTCTGCGAATCGAGGTCTTTGCGGTCAACAAGGAAGATGACCTTCTTGATCTCCGGGCGGGCGGCGAGAATCTGAGCCGTCTTGAACGAGGTGAGCGTCTTGCCCGCGCCGGTCGTGTGCCAGATGTAGGCGTTCTTCGAGGTGAGCGTCGCCTGCCGCACGAGGGCTTCTACGGCATAGACCTGATACGGACGCATCACCAGCAGAATCCTGTCCGTGTCGTTCAGGACCATGTAGCGCGAAAGCATCTTCACGATGTGGTCGCGGGCAAGGAAGGACTCGGCAAAGTCCTTCAGGTTCGTGAGGCGGACGTTCTGCCTGTCAGTCCAGAAGAACGCCAGCGAGTAGAGAAGCTGCCTGTCGGAGTTGGCGAAATACTTTGTGTCCATGCCGTTGGACACGACGAAAATCTGGACGTAGTGGAACAGCCCTCCGTAGGAGTGCTTCTTATAGCGCATGATCTGGTTGACGGCCTCGCGGATGTCGATTCCGCGCCGCTTCAGCTCGATCTGCACGAGCGGAAGCCCGTTCACGAGGATTGTCACGTCGTAGCGGTTCTTGTACTTGCCGACGATTGTCGTCTGGTGCGTGACCTGAAAGATGTTCTTCGTGGGGTCGTCGGGATTGAAGAACGAGAGGTACGGCTTGGTGCCGTCATCGCGTTCGAGTACGAACTTGTCACGCAGCACCTTCGCGCTCTGGAAGATGGACTTGCCCTTGAGGAGGTTGAACACCCGCTCCCATTCCTTGTCGGAGAGCGGCTTGTCGAGCTTGTCCTTGTTGAACACCTCGAACTGCGCCTTGAAGTTGGCCTCCAGCGCCTCCTCGTCGGCGATGGCGACAGGGGCGAACTTCTGTCCGCTCAACTGCGATATGAGTTGCTTCTCAAGCTGCGCTTCGCTCTGATATGCCATACTCCCTCTCCCCGGCTCAACGCGCCTTCCCCTTGCCAGAACCTTGCCCGACCGACTTTGGCACATAGTCCACGATGTCGCCGATGTTGCATTGCAGCGATTCGCAGATGCGTTCGAGAACGCTTGCGCCGACGGACTCCCCCCTCGACATTTTGGCTATCGTTGCAGGGGCAATGCCAGTCGCCCCGCGCAGGTCTGCGCGGGTCATATCGTGGTCAATAAGCAACTTCCAGAGTTTTTTGTAGCACAATGCCATAATCGGTTAAGACACCTTTCCTTAAAGGATCACCGTGTATTATAGCATTTATGTCCTAAGAACTCAATGCGCACATGAAATAAAGTTATAGAAAAATGAACTCTTACTACCCAAAAATTCTATGCTGCACTTGCGCTACGGCTTCAGAAACTCCCTCAGATGTGCGCCACCCTCTCCTTTTTTAAGAGTCGCATTACGTAGCCAGCCGTATTCTCGCGCACCGTACCCGTCATCCATGATAACTGCCGCGTCAAGATAATGTGGCCAAGTCTCATCCGTGAACGACGGTACAACACCACGTCCGGCAAGAAAAGATGCGACATTGATATCGTGCGTGACTGCAATCAGCAGGGCCTTGCCCGCAACATTCAGATCGAGAAGCCGTCGTTCCATTTCGTCTGTAGCCTGTGCAAGTGGGCGATAGCCTTTCTGTTCACCACTTAGGTAGTATTCGTTGAGCCGATCAAGATACCGCCCCTCCGCAATCAATTTCATGCGCTCATCAAGAGAGCCGAAGAACGGCGTGTCGCATCCAAGAAGCCTATGTACACGGGCTTGGGGCGCTTCGACACAATCTGGACGTATCCCTGCGATAATCCCACAGGCAGTCTCAATCGTTCGGAATGTTTCGCTTGCAAACACGGCGACATCTTCATCAGAAAAAAACTCCGAAAGCGCCTGTCCTAAACGTAAAGCATCCAACCTGCCCTTGCTGGTTATCGGAAGCCGTGCGCCGAACGTTGTGTCGGACGGATCAAGCGGCGGACGTTCCGCATGCCTTATAAGGAGAGTGACTTGCATGCCATCCCCAATTGCGTCCTTGATCTTGTCGAGCGTGAGTTCCCCGACAACTTTCCTCTCAACGGAGGTGGTTCGACATTCCTCGCGCGCAAACATCAGTTCCGAAAAGTAAGCTGATTTCAGATATGCCGTCTGGTAAGCGAGGCGCGTGAATGCTACATCATGAGCCTTCAAGGTTGCAAAGCAGCCAACCTCCATTTTCAACAGTTCATCCCATATGCGTTCCGCCTCTGCTCTTGCCATATCGCCTTGCACAAGCGTCCCCACCCTGAATTCGGGGTTCTCCATGCAACCCGTGATAAAGCGCTCGGCGTAATCAAAGCGTTTGGGCATCATCTTGGAGATGTACTTGCGGCACTTTTCAGCTTCATCACGCGTGAAGCGAGCGAACCTCCGCAACAGAAGCACGACCTGCTCCTGATACACGACTATTCCTCTCGTCTCGGCAAGAACCTCCTGCGAGAGAGGATGACTCCAGATGGCGGAATCGGATTCATGTGTTACATCTGCATATTGCGAGAGTTCTTTCTCTCGCCACGGGCGGCTCATCGCATGGAAAGCAACAAGTTCGTTGAAAGTCAATGGAGATATCCGTTTCAGCCACTTCTTCGCAAAAGGCGAATCAAAACCGCGCACTCCAGATATATCGCCAGTCCTAATCAGCCTGAGCATGTTCCATGAATCATACGGCATAGAATCGAGATCGGGCGCATGGCCGCGAGTCTCTTGAATTAGGCTTAATGTGCGCGAGATGACATCCAACTGCGGAAGATGCGTCAAGCCGATGCTCCTCTCGCCAACAGTCCAGCAGTCCGGCGCGAGGCGATGTGTTTTCCGCTCACGGATGACATCTCTGAACCGCTCCTTGAGATAGGCAAGAGCCGCATCAAATCCGATCTTGTCCATGTCGATGAGAATCAGAGTACAGGATGGATGCGTGTTGGCATTGAGAAATCTCTCAAAAAGGAGATTCTGAATTCCTATGGGATTTATGTTTGTGACGCCGAGGGCATACGCCACGACACTCGCCCCCACCGCGCCTCGTCCGGGACCTATTCGTCCCCCCGCTTTTCTTGCGGCATCTACCATCTCCGCAGCCATTACGAAGTAATCGGCCCAGCCAAAGCGTTCAATCGCGGCAATCTCATAGTCGATATTCGTCTGCGGGACAAGAAGTTTTCCATCTGCACCGCCCCATCTTTTCCCAACTCCCGCAGCAACGAGGCTGCGCAATTTCTCATTGTGAAGATCCATCATTTACACTGCCTTTCTTTAGTGATTCAATCAGCTTGAAGAACACCCCTGCACAGGCGTAGGCATCGTCAAGGGCATCGTGGCTGTTTGCACCTTCAACGCCAAGCGTCTCGACAAGGTTGCCGAGCGTGTAGCAGTCAAGATCGGGCATCGCGAGCCGCGCAAGCGCAAGGGTGTCGCAGGTTTCGATAGCAGCGCCGTCATGCTCAATGCCGTAATGGACACAGGCATTGTTGAGCATCCTCATGTCAAAGCGCAGGTTGTGCGCGACAAGAAGCACATCCCCGCCGAGAAAAGCCAAGAAACGATCAAGCCCGATGGCTGGCGGGATGCCATTTTGTCGCAGAAAGTCGAGCGAAAGCCCGTGTGCCTGTTCTGCATACGGATTCATGGGACAAGTCGGCGTAAGGTATTCTGCCATGTTCCGACACTCTCTACCATGCTCATACTCCACGGCGGCGATCTGACATATTTCATCGTCATTCGTCATGCCGGTCGTCTCCGTGTCGAACACGACGATCCGGCCATGTGCCGCATAGCGATGAATCAATGGCAAGTTTTCCGGCTTAATTCTCATGTCTTCACATTCTTCTTTCTTGCGCCAAAAAGTCCGTTAAACCATCCGCGCAGATTCGAGTATTCCTTGTCTTTATGCCAATGGAAATCTCTTACTTCCTTTGTGATACCCGCCTCATATTGCGCCCGAACGATATCTGCCCAGGAAACGCCAAGACTCGTTACTTCATGTGGATCACAACCGTAATCAACGAGCATCTTCTCAAGTTTCGGATAGACCTTGCTTGCGCGATGCGACGTTTGAGTGCGAAAGAACGTCTGCCACAGGAGATTGTTCCCGAATGGATCCCTGATCTTTCGCATGCATCCCGGACTCATTGATTCAAGAAGATGCATGAAAGCGTATCCGTCACCATCAATCTGCCAAGGCGTCGTGTGGCCCTCAATGTGTATCTCCCCGTCCGAACACATCCTTGAAATCATCTCGTTCACCGACAAAACACGCTGGCACTCGTCAAAAGTTTCGTACAGGAATTTCAGGATATTCCATCTGTGTCCAAAAGCCAGACCAAGAAGCAACGACCGTCTGATCCGGTGCCCAGAAAGCGACATGGCAAGCGCAAATCGCGCACCATCGTCACGGTTAATCTCCGCCTCCTCCTCGGCAGTTATTAACCGTTCTTCCCATGTGTAGCGGATGCTGTAAGCCGCAGGATTGGCATCCTCTCCCGCCGAAACGGCCACATCTCTCCAGCCTTGGAGTCGCCGGTGGCAGTATTCGACACGGGCAAGGAGTGCCGGAAACAGAACATTGATCCGAGAACTGTCCTCGTCCAGAATCTGCATAAGCGCCTCACTCCGTCCGGGGGCGTTCATCGCGGGCAAATACATCATCCATGCAACAAGCTGCGCTTTCGTGGCACGCGAAATACGCTTGTCGCGCAAGGCATCTGCACAGAAACGCCATCTGACATCATCTGGACACGCCCAAAACAGTCGTGCCGGGAATTCATCCTGTCTTGACTGCCCAGAAAGAAACCGGTCAACGCTCCTGAAAATCCTTCCTGCTGCCGTGGCCATTGCGCTATTGCGCCTGTTCAAAGCATGAACGGCCATCGTTCTTTCGCTTTCACCCACAAGCTGGCGGTGAATTTCATGCTGCCTGTCGGCATCAACGAAGGCTTCCGCCTGTTCGAGACGCAATGCCTCTTGCGCAATATGTTTTTCTGCGTATGACATGGAATTCTACTTTCGCTTGCATTTCCTGATCAGGGATTTCGGCCAATAACGGGCAAACGAGTCGAACCGTTCGGTCGGGCGCGGGAACTTTTCGTCACGGTCGAAATGCGTGTCGGCATCCTTTGTCGTCTTGTTACGTACATTCCAAGCAAAATTCATGTGGTGATAGGCGTGAGCAAGCGACACTTCAAGACCGGCCTCGTTGAGATTCCCCCATGCGTCAACTTGCGATGTGCCCGCCTTGTCCAGTCGCCCAAGCATGAACTGGATGCGGCTCAGTAGCGAGTCCAGCTCACCAACCGCCTCACGTATGTGAAACTCCAGAAGTTCATAGTTCAACTTGTTATTCATCTGTTCAAGTCCTCTTTTATCTTTTCAACATATACCATATCATTACCGAAATTGAACCAGACCTCATACTGCTTCACCCCATGACGATAATTCACCTTGGCCAGTCCGTCGAAGGAGAATATGTGTACCGACTCCTCGTCAAGGCGAAACCCCGAATGTCTCCCCGCCGCGTCTCTGGCAATGTCATCGGTGTATTCCTGCCACACCCTGCAAATGGCATCCCCGTCAACGCTGCTGCCGCGATTCTTGATGAACGTAAGCGCCATTCTGTCTGGCTTGATAAATTCCATCTTGACTTGGCCATCCGATGTCATTCCACACTCATAGATGTTTTTCCACACGACCTGACGATATCCGTAGAAATCATCGGGGATTTCCACTCGCGGCACCCAGTGATGCCCTCTGTGGTAAGCGATGGATTCCACCTCCTTTCCTTTTGCCGGAAATGCCACCTTGGCCTGCACCGTCAGACGCGTCATTGAGCGCCGCGACGATTCCTGTATGGAAGAAGCATCATCCCAAGGCTTCGGGATAAGAGACTTGAAAAACGGCCACTTCCACTTGGAGGCGTTTGCGGCGACATCCTTTATGATGCTGTCGTTGTCAGATGTCATCGCTGACTCCCGATGCACCTGTGCTTTCAGGCTTTACTGGCAACGCTGCCATTTTTACAAATGCCGCCATCTCTTCGGGCGTGGCACATGGTCCCGGCGGAACCAGCAGTCCTTCAGCAACGCACCGCTCGACCTCATGCGCCGCATCCAACTTAGGGGAAGATGACGGTTCGACACCTTCATCCTCGGCTTCTGCCAGCCATCCCTCGGCGGCAACGACCAGAATATCTCTTAGCTTTGGCCTCAATGTCGGGGCATTCCATATCACGCAAAGGACATCTTCCAATTCCCCGTCAATCTCAAGCCGATTCCGATACGGTGGCTGAGCCGTTTCCTGCAACCAGCGCAAAGAATCTGCCGGGATTTCCGCACGAAGTTTCGCCACAAGGGATTCATGTGTCAGAAACACATGCGCAGTGGTGAAAAACGCAGGATTGATACAGTATGACTCCCTCTTTTTCAAGAGGTTTGTCCAGTAGATTACTGCCTTGTATTGAAGATAGTTTTTCATGGCGATCAGAACCCAATGCGACGCCCGCCGCCTTTCTTGAGCGAACATTCCTTTTCAAGTTCGTTGAGACGGGTCTCGTTCGACACCGAGCCGCCAAGGTAGTAGAGCGACTGCCTGACCGTGCGGAAGTCGCCTGGCGCAAGGTTGGGAATTGCGGCAAGTCGCATCGCCTCGGCATCACCAAGGCGTGTCTTGAACATCCGCTCGAAGAATGCGCGCTTGCCGTCTGCCTCAAGATAGTCGAACTGTAGCTTGAATGTGAATCGCCGCATGATCGCAGCGTCAAGGTTGTCCATGAAGTTGGTCGCCCCGACCATAACGCCCTTGAAATTTTCCATGCGGTTGAGAAGCTCGTTGACCTGCGTCACCTCCCAGCTGCGTTGCGCCCCGGAACGATCCTGTACGATGCCGTCGATTTCGTCAAGGAACAGAATCGCGTTGTCCGCCTCAGCCTCGTCGAACGCTCGCTTGATGTTCTTTTCCGTCTCGCCCACCCAACAGGACAGCAAGTCGC
>Ga0310690_10003238_pt1 | contig 24781 bp, 22 predicted proteins | sample AusTroGonzalo_MG_2_FD_207661 | JGI IMG/M metagenome (GOLD analysis project Ga0310690, IMG submission 207661) | Bovine rumen microbial communities from tropical cattle in Woodstock, Queensland, Australia - Gonzalo_04 (v2) (version 2) | ecosystem: Host-associated > Mammals > Digestive system >... | reverse complement strand
GCCCACAAGGCCGATTTCGCTCCGGCGCTGGAGGAGCTCCTGAGCACGCTGGAAGCCCTTCCCGCCAAGCCCCGGATCCTGCTGGCAACGCCCGTCCCGGCCGGAGAGAACGTCTGGTCCATCCAGGAAGATATCATCGAAAAAGAGATTATTCCCATTATCCGGCAGACGGCGGCCAGGCACGGCCTTACCGTGATAGACCTTCACGAAGCTTTTGAGGGCAGCCGGGACCTGATTCTCCCGGACGGTATCCACCCCAACCAGCAGGGCGCCCGCAAGATGGCGGAAATCATTGCCAAACAGATAGATCCGGAAGCCAAAACCGAACAGCGCGGCTTCTTCGGAAGGCCCCGTCAATAGTATCATAAACTGGATGCATGAAAGCCAAAATCCTTTTATTGCTTATGTTCTCCCTCTTCAGCAGATGCTCTTCTGACAGGAACATCATGCCGGAAGGCGCCATCACCGGATACGAATACGTCTATTCCGGCACCATGGCCCATCCCATCCGGTTCTACAAGGTGGAACGGGACTCCAAGGGCGTCCTGGGCCTGCACTTCTCCGAGCACGACGAGAAAGTGACCGTATACAAGGTCCCGGAAGAAACGCTGGGCTTTATCGACGGCGTTGTCCGGGAGGCAAAACTGCATAAGTTAAGAACCTCCTATCGGCCCCCCGTGGAAGTCCTGGACGGCTATGGCTGGTATGTTTGCATCAGCTACGAAAAAGGGCACATTGTCTCCGGCGGTGAAAACGCCTCCGCACCCAAGGCCCAGAGGGAAGGCATCGAGCGGATCAACCAGCATCTCCAGGATATAATCGATTCCTCCTCCGAGGCCGATATCCTCTCGCGCTATGAAAGGGAATAAAAGAATCCTCGCCTTCGCGGCGGCGTTTGCCGCGGGGCTCCTCCTGATGACCGCCTGCTCCAAGATTGTCCCCAGGAGCGGGCCCACGGAGTATGCCGTTGTCATCTACGGCACCGCGGGCGGCCAGATGGACGACACCATGGAAGTGATCTGGGAAGAACTCCGGACGGTTCTTCCGGACAAGGGCGTCCGGGTTTTTTGCCGATATAAATACGGGGACGGCGGAGACCAGTTTACCGGCCAATGGGGCAACCCGGGAGAAGTGGTCACCTTCGAACTGGACAAGGACACCCGGTTCCAGGATTTACGCGGGAGCGGTGTCCAGGACCAGGGTTTTGAACTCTTCCAACCCGAGAACCTTGCCCAGGTGCTCTCCTGGGCCTGGCGGGAAGCCTTGCCCACCAAGGGCTGCGTGCTGGTGTTCTTCGGCCATGGGGGCGGCTTTGACGCCTCGGCTGATTTCCCGAAAGAGCTGTACGGAACCGTTGCCCCGGCCACCCGCGGCGTTGTCTATGACGAATGGTTCCAGGGAAGGGTGGGCATGAACATGTACGAGGTGGCCCGTGCCGTGGAGCTTTCCCATGTCGGCCGCCTGCAAGGAATCCTCTTCCACAACTGCCTGATGGGCGGAATCGAGTCGCTTACGGAAGTGGCCCCCTATGCGGACTATCTGATTGCCACGCCTTTCCTGCTTACCAGCGAGAACGAGCCGTTGATTCCCTACCTGGTGAAAAGTCTTCCCGGAAACACCTTTGAGGCGGCTGCCCGGCAAGCCCTCCGGGATTCCAAGGAGCGGCTCACCGATGGTTATCGGCACGAAGATCCGGCAGAATTGCCCGCCAATGTGGAACTCCTCAAATCTTCGGAACTGACAGAGGTTTGCAGGGTCACCAAGAAACTTGCAGAAAGGCTCTGCCAGCTGTACCCCACGGAACGGGAAGCCATCGACCGCGCCACGTGCAAGGTCTATCGCTTCTACAACCTGGACCCGTATTTCGACCTGCTGGACTACGCCCGCATCCTGGCCGATGAAACCGGGGACGGCCAGCTGAGAACCATAGCGGCAGAGCTGGAGCAGGCATTCGGGCTATCCACTATGGAACAGATAACCATTGACTTCGACACCCATCCGGAGCTCAGCAGCTATTCGCTCTCCGTTGTGCTGGTAGACAAGGAAACCTACGAAAAGACCCCCACCCGGGGCACCTTCTCCTATCGGCAGGCCTACGAATACTCCACTTTCCACAAGCTCACCGGCTGGGGCAACTGGCTGTACACCAACCTCCAGCCCCCTACCGGCAACCCCTGCGGCCAGGAGTTGTAGGTTTCTTGACGCCTTTGGAATAGTTTAAGAAAATGTATAACTTTGACTTCTATTTAGAATTCAACTTATACCAATATGGAGAGCAGAGTGGTTCTATCGGCCGAAAAAAAGATAGACATCCGATTCAATGAAGTGGATATGATGGGCGTTGTGTGGCACGGGGCTTATTCTGCTTACTTGGAAGATGCCAGAGAGGCTTTTGGCCAGAAGTACGGATTAACCTATACGAAGTGTATTTTCGAATACAATCATTATGCTCCCGTAGTGGATCTCAGGATCAGTTACAAGAAACCGCTTACCTATGGAATGCATCCCGTGGTGAGAATAACATACCGCCCCTCCGTCTCTGCCAAATTAATCTTCGACTACGAAATAGTCAATCCGGAAGACGGAGAGGTTTTTCTGAAGGCAAGCACGGTGCAGGTTTTCATGGATAAAGACTTTAACCTGCTTTGGGAAACGCCGGCATTCTTTAACGAGTGGAAAAAGCAAATGGGATTGGAATGACCAGGATTGTCGCAACCAACATAACATCGCCTTTAGGATATACCACCGGAGAGAATTATGCTGCCGTCAAACGCGGCGAAACCTCCCTGAAAAAACTGGAGGGCTTTCGGGGTATCCCCGGACATTTCTGCGTGGGCGTGTTTACCGACAGGCAAAGGAAGGAACTCAAACTGGACGGGTTCAGCTGGTATGAATCTCTGATGATCCACTCCGTAAGGGATGCATTAAGCCGCTCCCACATCAACCCTTCCTCCCCCAGGACGCTCTTCGTTGTGGGTACCGCCACGGCCGATATTGAAGAGCTCGGGGACTGTCCCGAACACGACGGAGATTATCTGGCGCCGGGAGTTGCAACCAAAAAGGTGGCCGATTATTTGGGTTTTGTCTGTACGCCCATTACCGTCTCCAACGCCTGCATTTCCGGCGGCACCGCACAGATGATGGCAGACAGGCTCATCGCATCGGGCGCTTACGACTCGGCCGTTGTTTGTGGTGTGGATGTGGTTTCGGCCTTTGTGCTGGCCGGTTTTAATGCCTTCAAGGCGCTTTCCCCAACGGAATGCCGGCCGTTTGACATAGAGAGGATGGGACTGAACGTGGGCGAATGCGCCGCCACCCTTGTCCTCACGCGAGACACCCCCGGAGAAGAGGAGGGATGGCACATCGTGGACGGATGCCTCAATAACGATGCCTATCACGTCAGCGCTCCTGTCCCCAGCGGAGACGGGGTCCGCCGGACGGTTGCCAAAATACTGACGCCGGAGCTGAAAGAGTCCCTTGCGTGCGTTACGGCCCATGGAACCGCCACGATGTTTAACGACCAGATGGAATCAAAAGCCATCGAGAATGCCGGCCTGGGAGATCTTTATACCACTGCATACAAACCCCATTTCGGTCACACTTTCGGGGCCTCGGGCATTGTTGAGTCCATCATTACCATGTGTTCCCTTGACGAGGGCTTAATCCTTCCGGTCCGTGGATTTGAGGAGATGGGGGTAAGCGGCAAAATCAAGATTTGCCGCGCGGTTGAAAGGACAGGGAAGAAGGCTTTTATCAAGACGCAATCGGGCTTTGGCGGTGGGAATGGTTCTCTTATTTATTCCCGGGACATTGAACCGCCGAAACCCGCACAAACGCCTGAGTATCAAGAGGTAAAAACGCTTTCCATCCGGCCCGGGAGGGTGGTCTCCGACGGTCGGACAGAATCGTACGAATCCACCGGATCGGCCCTTGTTTCGGAATTGTTCAAGAAGAAACTGTCCGACGGTTCCCGGTTTTTCAAAATGGACCTCTTCAGCCGTCTGGCCTACGTGGCAACGGGTCTGCTGGCAAAGGATTCCCTTGCCGGTTATGCCCCGGAAGACATCGCCCTTTTCATCTTTACCCGGAACGGTTCGGTGCTGGCCGACCGGAAGCACCTTTCAACGTTTTCCAACCCGGAAAACTTTTATCCCAGTCCTGCCGTATTTATCAACACCCTGCCCAATGTGGTCCTGGGGGAAATTGCCGTGATGAATACGATTAAAGGGGAAACCACCCTGGTTATGCTGCCCTGTCGGGATGATGCATGGATGGACCGGATTATCAAAGCCACCCTATCCTGCACCAGGCCCTCCGTAATGATATACGGGTGGATAGACTGCCCTGCCGAAGACTCCTTCGAGGCCGATCTTAAAATGCTGAAAATACTGTAATTTAAAGATAACACCATATGAAAACGGAAGAAATAAAAAGCATGTTGAGGGACATCCTTCCTGCTGTTGATTTCGACTCGGACTTCCTTTTTGCCGAACTGGATTCCCTGGGGATTGCCACCATCCTGTATGTATTGTCGGAAAGGTACAAGATACCGCTGGACGAGCAAGATATAACGCCCAAGAATTTCAAGAACGTAAAAGCCATTTCCAATCTGGTTTGCTCCAAGATGTCGCTTGAAAGCAGAATCCGCCAGTATTCTCTTTCTACACCCGATAAGGTGGCCGCCGTCTGCGGGGAAAACCGTTTAACCTATTCCCAGCTTTGGGACGCCATTGTGAACAAAGAAGAGGCTTTACGGAAGGAGGGGATACAAGCCCACCATGCCTATGTATACCGCACCAACCAGGATATAGATTTTATTGTCACTTACTGCGCCGTACACCTTTTGAAGGCGGTGGCCGTACCCCTTGGACATTCGGTGTCGGAGGAAGAGTTCGAAAGCGTTAAAAAAGAGGTAGAGGCAAATGTGTTCCCGGACGATGTGGCCGATGCCCTTTTCACAACGGGAACCACGGGAAAGTCAAAAGGGGTCATGCTGTCCCATACCAGCCTGATAGCCAGCTCGGAGAATTTCATGGACCGCTTCCCGTTCGATGAAGATTTGTGTTTCATTGTGAGCGGGCCCCTGAACCATATTGCCACGCTGCATAAAATCAACCCCACCCTGTGTTCCGGAGGAACCGTCTGCATTCTGGACGGAATCAAAGACTTGAATGCATTCTTTGCGGCTTTCGATCTTCCTTTCAAAAAATTCGCGGCATTCCTTGTGCCGGCCAGCATCCGCATCATTATGCAGTATTCTTACGAAAAGCTCTGCTCCCTGTCTTCGAAATTCGCTTTCCTCGAGACCGGCGCCGCCCCTATCACGAAAGCCGATATGGAACGCCTGAGTAAAGCCTTACCCAACACAAGGCTGTACAACGGATATGGCGCCACCGAGTTTGGCAGTGCCGCCGCGTACGATTTTAACGATGGAAAGTACATCGAAGGCTGTATCGGCCGGCCCTATAAGAATGTTGTCATTTATCTGGACGACGAAGGCAGGATCGTGGTGTCCGGCCCCGGCGTCATGACCGGATATATCAACGACGAGGAGACGACCAAGATTGTTCTCGCCGATGGCGGCATTCACACTTCGGATTTGGGATACTTCGATGACGAAGGAATGATCCATCTTACCGGACGCGTAGGAGAGGTCATCAACATCGGCGGCTTTAAAGTCAACCCGATTGAAGTGGAGAATGTTGCCTCTTCTTTCCATGGGATTAAAGACTGTATTTGTGTGGGTGCCATGCATCCCGTCATCGGCCGGGTACTGAAACTCCTGGTGGTGACCGATCCGGAGGTGCCCTTTGACAAACATGCCCTGTCGCTTTTCATCAAATCCAAACTGGAAGCCCATAAAGTCCCTTCCATCTACGAAGTGGTGGACCATCTGGAATACACCTACAACGGAAAGAAGAACCGGAAGGTTTATAAAGAAGAGTAGGAGAATGAAAAGAGTTTGTCGCCTTTTACTGGTTGTGCTGGCGGTGACCCTTACAGTCGCCTGCAGCCGGAGCAAGAATGACCACTATACCGTAATCATTTCGCTGGACGGAAGCCGGTGGGACTATGCCGATTACTTCGACATGCCCTTCTTTGATTCCCTGGCCATGGTGGGGGTGAAAGCGCGGATGGAGCCTTCTTACCCCTCCTCCACTTTCCCCAACCACTATACCATGGCCACCGGCCTGGTGCCGGACCATAACGGACTGGTAAACAATAGTTTCTGGAATCCGGAAACCCAGCACGGGTATGCCATCCGGGACAACGAGTCGCGGTTCGACCCCCGTTATTACCTGGGAGAACCCATCTGGGTTACGGCCCAGCGGCAGGGCGTGAAAACCGGTGTCATCTACTGGGTGGGCTCGGACATTCCCATCAAGGGGGAATACCCCACCTATTACCGGAACTGGAACGAGGAGCCGCACTGGACCTTTGAGGAGCGGTGCGACGAACTGGTGCGCCTGATGAGCCTGCCGGAGGCCGAACGGCCCCGCCTGGTGATGGGCTACTTCGACGAGCCGGACCATCAGGGACACGTGTACGGCCCCTTCTCCGCGGAAACCAAGGCCATGGCGGAACAGATGGACAGCCTCATGCACAGCCTGTACCTTCGCCTGATGAAACTCCCCTATGCCCATAAAATCAACTTCATCCTGGCCGGAGACCACGGCATGACGGAGATTTCCCCGGAGCGGTTCATCGCCTGGTACGACGTGGTTCCCGAGGGCTGGACGGAGCGGATGATCGGCTCCATTCCCACCAGTATCTGGGCCCGGGAAGAATATGTGGACAGCTTGTATGAGAAGCTCTCCGGCGTGGAGCACCTAAGTGTGTGGCGGCACGGGGAAGTGCCTGAGTATCTGAATTATGGCACCTCCGACCGGCTGGGTCAGCTGATGGTGGCGCCGGACCTGGGGTGGCAGTTCAACTTTGCCCCTTCCACCGGAAACGGCGCCCACGGGTTCGACCCCCGGGAAACCGACATGATGGTGGCTTTCCGGGCCGTTGGTCCGGACTTCAAGAAGGGATACGAAGCTCCCTTCACGGAAGGGGAACAATCGGCCTTCCATAATACAGACCTGTATCCCCTGCTGTGCCGGCTTCTGGGCATTGAACCGGCCCCCGTGGACGGCAAGCTGGAAAGGATCCAAAAAATCCTCAAATAGACGCAAATTGCGTATTATTGTTCCGGCGGATTTGTTTATCTTTGTGAGACAACAAAACTAAAACCGATATGAAACTCGAAGGAAGACGCGAAAGCACCAATGTGGAAGACCGCCGCAGGATGAGCGGCGGGCAGGCTGCCGGTCTGGGAATCGGCGGTATTGCCATCGTGGCCATCATTACGCTCCTGATGGGCGGCAATCTGGGGGATGTGCTCCAGACGGTCCAGAATGCCGGCGGAATCGGCGGTGTAACCACGGAAACCAATTACGAGCCCACGGCCGAAAACGAGGCTCTGGCCACCTTCTCCAAGCAGGTGCTGGCTTCCACGGAAGATATCTGGAGCGCCTATTTCAAGCAGGCCGGCCTGGGCACTTACCGCAACCCCACCCTGGTCCTTTACACCGGCACCACCAGCACCAGCTGCGGCACCGGCCAGGCGGCCATGGGTCCGTTCTACTGCTCGGGAGACGAAAAGCTGTATATAGACCTGAGCTTCTTCTCCACCATGAAACAGCAGCTGGGGGCAGACGGAGACTTCGCATATGCGTATGTGATTGCCCATGAGGTGGGCCATCACGTCCAGAACCTGCTGGGCACCCTGGGCCAGGCCCACAACCAGATGGCCCGGATGAACAAAACGGACAGCAACCGGATGAGCGTCCGCATAGAGCTGCAGGCAGATTTCTATGCCGGAGTCTGGGCCCATCACGAAGACCAGGTATACAACTCCCTGGACGACGACGATTTGATGGAAGCCATCAAGTGCGCCCAGGTAATCGGAGACGACTACCTGCAGAAGAAGGCACAGGGATACGCCGTGGAGGAATCCTTCACCCATGGCACCGCCGCCCAGCGCATGCGTTGGCTCAAGAAGGGCGTAACAACCGGAGATATCCGCCAGGGAGACACCTTCTCCCTGTCAGACAGCCAGCTTTAAACGGAAAATATGAGCAGACATTTTACCCTGCCGTACGAAGGCGGCCTTATTACCAAGGACCTTCCCGGCGGTATCCTTCATACGTATGAACGTATCTGGACTTCGGTGTTCCCGGAGTCCAGACCTGCTTCTTACGCCATTGCGGATTTCATTGTGGACGCCATCAACGGCTGTCAGGACCGGCTCTTCCGCCTGGGCCTTACCACCGGCTCCACCCCCACCTCCTTGTACAACGAGCTGGCGCGGCGCTACAAGGCCGGCAAAGTGAGTTTCCGCAACGTAGAGATTGTTTCCATAGACGAATACTACCCCTCTTCCAAGGACGAGGCTCAGAGCCGCAATCACCGCCTCCACGAAGCCCTGCTGGACAAAGTGGACGTTCTGAAGGAGAATGTGCACATTCCGGACGGAACCGTTCCGCCGGAGGAGCTCGGCGCCTATTGTGCCCGCTTCGACACCCTGGCGCGGGGGCTGGACCTGCTGGTTATCGGCGTGGGAGAACAGGGACAGGTGGGCTTTAACGAAGCCGGCTCCAACGAAAAAACGCGCACACGGGCTGTCCGGCTTTCCTACGGCTCCCGCAAGCGCCAGAGCCAGAATTTCGGGGGAGACATGTCTGTTACCCCGGACAAGGCCATTACCGTGGGAATCAGCACCATGCTGTCGGCCAAAAGGATTATCCTCATGGCCTGGGGAGAAGATAAAGCCGCTGCGGTGAAGGCCATTGCCGAAGGCCCGGTGGACCCGGCCTGGCCGGCCTCTTACTTGCAGATGCACGACCACATCTCCTTCTACGTAGATGAAACCGCCGCCAGCCTGCTCACCCGCAGCGTGGCCCCCTGGCTGGTGGGCCCTTGCGACTGGACACCCAAATTCGTGCGCAAAGCCGTGGTCTGGCTATGCCAGACGGTAGGGAAACCCATCCTGAAGCTCACGGAAAAGGATTATCTGGAAAACAATCTGGGAGAACTGCTGGAAGCGGTGGGCTCCTTCGACAAGATTAACATAGACGTCTTCAACGACCTCCAGCACACCATCACCGGCTGGCCGGGCGGCAAGCCCAACGCAGATGACAGTACCCGTCCCGTGGCGGCCGCGCCTTATCCCAAGACGGTGCTCATTCTGTCGCCGCACCCGGATGACGATGTCATTTCCATGGGCGGCACCTTCATCCGCCTGGTTTCCCAGGGGCACAACGTACACGTGGCCTACCAGACCTCCGGCAACGTGGCCGTTCACGACGACGTGGTGCTGCAGCACATGGACGCCGCTTACCAGCTGGGCTTTGCAGACAAGTTTGCAGACGTAAAAGCTTTGGTGGAAAGCAAAGTGCCCGGAGAACCGGAACCGCGTGCCCTGCTGGAGCTGAAAGGTGCCATCCGGCGCAGTGAGGCCCGGGGCTCCGTCCGTTCCTTCGGCCTGAATGACGAAACCAACGCCCACTTCCTGAACCTCCCCTTCTACGAGTCCGGCGGCATAAAAAAAATGCCCCGCACCCAAAAGGATGTGGACATTATCAAAGACCTCATGGCGCGGCTGAAACCGCACATGATATTTATGGCAGGAGACCTGGCAGACCCGCACGGAACGCACCGGGTGTGCACGGAGGCCGCCCTTGAGGCGCTGGAGCAGCTGCGCTCAGAAGGCGCCGGGTGGCTGGCCGATACGCATGTGTGGCTGTATCGCGGCGCCTGGATGGAATGGGAACTGGGCCGGGTGGATATGGCCGTTCCGCTGTCTCCGGAAGAGGTGGTGAAGAAGCGTCACGCCATCTTCCGCCACTTGTCCCAGAAAGACATTGTCCCGTTCCCGGGTGAAGACCCGCGGGAGTTCTGGCAGAGGGCCGAGGACCGCACCACCAACACGGCGCGCCTCTACGACCAGCTGGGCATGGCCGAATACCAGGCCATGGAAGTCTTCCTGAAACTGTATTAAGCCCGGGCTTTATTTTTTCCAAGGCCAGTGGAAACCCCGTCGCCGGGAATGCCGGTGATGGGGTTTTCCGCTGATCATGGTATAGATATCCCCCCACTCGGGGATACCGCCCAGGTTGTGGTCGTCGATATAGATATCGGCTATGACCTTGGTGGTGTGCTTGGGGAAGAGGGCATCCTCGGGCTGGTTGCAGTTAACCGCATAGAATTCCAGCCCGCGCTCCCGGCAGAATTCCACCGCCTGGTCCAGCAGCTCGCCTTCACGGGAGGTCCACAGAATCAGGAGATGCCCCTCTTTCTGCAGCATCTTGAGCGTGTCTGTGGCGAACGGCAGCTCTTTGCCGATTTTGGGATACTCGTGCTTGACGATGGTTCCGTCAAAGTCTACCGCAATGGTCATTTCTTTTTCTTCTTATTCCGGCCGAACAGCGATTTCTTGCCCTTGGTGTCGTCTTCCAGTTCGCCGTAGCCATAACCATAGCCATAACCGTAGCCGTATCCGTAACCGTAGCCATAACCATAGCTGCCGTAACCATAGCCGGTACGGCGGCGGATCTGGGAACCGGTGAACACAATGGCCATGTTCTTCAGGTGGTGCCGCTCGTTCAGTTCGTCAATCTGCGGGAGCAGACGGCGGTCCAGCTGACCGCTTCTGAGAATGAAGATATTGGCATCCACCACCCGGTTCATGATTATCGGGTCCGCCAGCATCTGTACGGGTACGCTGTCCAGCAGGATGTAGTCGTAACGGTCCCGGAGCATCTTGATCAGCTCGTCAAACCGTTCGCGTCCCAGGAGCTCTCCCGGGTTGGGCGGCGGCGTTCCGGCAGGGATGAAGTCGATGCCCGGCTTCACGTCCACATGCAGGACTTCGTCCAGGGTCAGGTCCAGGTCGTGCAGGAAATTGGACAGACCCAGGGTCTTGTGCTTCAGTTCCAGAATGTCGGAGAAGGAGCGCTTGCGCATGTCGGCGTCCACCACCACAACCCGCTTCTTGGAATCGGCCAGACAGGAGGCCATGTTGGCCGTAATGAACGTCTTGCCGGAGGAAGGGGCATAGGAGGTCATGGTCACCACCATGGGCGGCCGGCTGTCCGGATCCAGGAAGTTGAGGCTGGTGCACATCATGCGCATGGCCTCGGTGAATACGCTCCGGGCCGACGAATCATACACGAACGGGGAAGGAGCCTTGGACCCGTCCCGGTGCCGTCCCGAGTAATTGAAGAACAGATTCCGGGACTTGCGGTCCAGGGGAATCTCGGCCAGGAACGGCACGTCCACGTTCTCCTCAATCTCTTTCCGGGTGCGGATCTTGGTGTCCAGGAACAGACGGGCAATCAGGATGACCGCAGGGATCAGAAGGCCGATCAGGATGGCCAGCAGAATCATCTTCATCCGGTTGGGGAAGTACGGCGTATAGTTCGCGTATGCGATATCCACCACCCGGATGTTGTCGTCGGCCATGGCCTGCGTGAGGATGTTCTCTTCCCGCTTGTTCAGGAGGAAGGTATACAGGGACTCCTTGATGGCCTGCTGGCGCTGAATCTGAAGCATTTCCTGTTCCTTCTCGGGCATGGAGGAGAACTTGTCGGTGGCATCCTGTTCCCGGCGCTGCAAGTCCCGCTTGGAGATGTCCAGGCTGGTGAGAAGGTTACTGACAAGCCCCAGGATATTGTGGCGGAGGGTAACCATCGACGCCTCTATCTGCTTCACGGCCGGGCTCTCGGTGCTGCTGGCCTGCACCAGCTTCTCCCTCCGGAGCACCAGCTCGTTATACTGGGTAATGGCGGTTTCGATGTTGGCGTCTTCCAGGCCGGTGTTGGCCGGAATCATCACATACCGCTCCGCCGCTTCCAGCACATACTCCTGCAGGTATCTGGCCAGGGCCAGGCGGGTTTCCAACTCCACCAGGCTGGCCTGATACTCCCGGGTCTGGCCCAGGTAGCGGGAGGCCGCCTCGTTCACGTCCATCAGCTGGTTGGAGGTCTTGAAGTTGATGATGTCGCCTTCCACGCCGCTCAGTTCGCGTTCGATAATCCGGATCCGTTCCTGGATGAAGGCCGCCGTGTTCACCGCAATGCGGTTCTTCTCCTTCACGGCGTCTTCGTTATACTTCACCACCAGGGTGTTCAGGATATCGGCCGCCCGCTGGGCGTTGATATCGTCCATGGTGAGCGTGATGATGTTCTTGGTATAGTTGATTCCCAGGCCGCCCAGGAACCTGCCCGCGGCCGATGTCACCGGCACGCGCTGGATCCGGATAATGTGGTTGATATAGTCCTCGTACCGGTTGGTGGGCATGAACACGGCTCTGCCCTTTCCCAGGGAAATGGTGTCCCCGAGGCTCACGACGTCCCCGTTCAACCCCGCGCCCGTAATCTGGATTTTCTCCCCGCCCAGAGGAACCACCTCTACGCTGAACAGACCCGGGTCTTCCTTTTCCCGGGAGAAGAACACCTCCACGGGAGAAAGGCTCCTGTACAGCTCCACAGCGCGGATTTTGATGATTTCGTAGTAATTGACGTCCGCATCCAGTTCCTTCACCACTTCCGACATCAGGGACACCGACCGGAGCACCAGTTCCTCGTTGGTCATGGACATGGTGTTGATCATGGACTCGTAGGCGTCCAGGCGCACGGAGCGGGCTTCGGAGCTGGGGCTCTTGAGGATGGCCGTAATGGAGCTCCGGTACTGGAACGTGGTCTTGGAATAGCGGTAATAGGCCACCGCCAGGCAAATCAGGATACTGAGGACAAACCAGTACCAGTTGCTGAACAGGTACAGGAAAATGTCAATCAGGTTTACCTGCTCGGTGCGGGTTACTTTTGTTGGCTTGTGTTTCATGGCTTTATCGGCTGGACCAGAGTAACATATAAGCAATGGCCGAAACGGCGGAGATGGCCGGCGAGAAGATCTTCAGGAACAGGTCTCCGGCATTGGACATGCGGAGTCCGCGGGGTTTCACATACACCAGGTCGTTCTGCTGCAGATAGAAGACCGGGGACTCATAGAGGTTCTTGGTCTGCAGGTTCAGGGTGTAGGCTTTCCGCTCTCCGTTTTCGGTTCTCACCACCATTATGTCGTTGATTTTGGCTGTTTCCGCGGCAATGCCGCCGGCTTCTGCAATCACTTGCAGGATATTGATGCTGTTCCCCTTCACGGGCATCACGCTTTGGCCGGTCTGCCCCAGGATGGTGATGGTGAAATTCTCCAGGCTGGCCTTCACAACCGGCTCCCGGATGTAACCCCGGCGGGCTATCTCATCGGCAATGATTTTCCGGACTTCGGCCAGGGTTTTCCCCTCCACATAAATGTTTCCCAGCACCGGAAAGTCGATGTTTCCCTCTCCGTCTACCGTGTAACTGGACGACATGGAGGCCTCGATGCCGCTGCCTGTCGTGAGTCCGGCTCCGGTGTTGAACGGGGCGGACAGTTCCGGGTCAACGCTGTACACCTGGATGGCTATCTGGTCATCCACCTTCAGTTTCAACTCCGGAGCCGGCCGTGCGGCATACTCCGTGTTGTATTCCAAATCCCGCAGATAGCCGATGCGGGCCGGGGTGGTGCAGGACACCGGCAATACGACCATTGCCAGTATCAACCCTCTAATAATACTCGTCGTTTTCATATAAGTGCATTATTCTGTCAATCATGATACGGGAGGTGAAACAGTTCTCGAACCGTTCCATGGCTCCGGCGCGGAACCGGAGGTAAGTGTCTTCGTCGGAGCAGACCGCCGTGATGGCCGATGCCAGGGCCTTGGGGTCCTTGGGAGGGACATTCAGCCCGGAGAAACCGTTTTCGTTCACCCAGGACACACCCGAGCCCGGGATGGTGGTGGCCACCACCGGCCGGCCGCAGGACATGGCTTCAATCTGGACAATGCCGAAGGCTTCCGTCTTCATCTGGGAGCTCATCACAAACACGTCGCAGGCGCCGAACATCTCGGGCAGGTATTCATTCTGGATGAAACCCAGCATACGCACCTTCTTGTCCAGGTGAAGTCTGTGGATTTGTTCCTGCAGTTCCTCCTTCAAAGGACCGGTGCCGCCAATCAGCACAACATAGTTGTCCGGAAGCAATCTGGCGGCCTCAACCAGGTAATGGAACCCCTTGTAGGCAACCAGGCGCCCCAGTGCGAACACAATCTTCTTGCCGGGATACAGGTTGCGGAAATGCTCTGCCTGGTCCGGCTCGTAAATGACGGGCGCTATGCCGATGGGCACGCACACGGTCTTCTGCTGTACATAATACAGGGCCGGGGATTTTTCCAGATAGATGGGGGTGGTGCCCACAATCCATTCCGCCTTCTGGATGAGCCATTTCTGCAGAGGCTTATAGAAATGGAGCAGCAGTTTCTGAGCCACGATATCACTGTGCCAGTGCAGGATAATCCTGCCCTTGAAGCCGCTGAGCCAGAGGGCCAGGGCTGCCATCGGGTCCGGATGGTGCACATGGATGATATCGTATTCGCGGGCGTGTTTCCTGAGCCAGAAGATCATGGCCGGAGAAATCATGGTGGCCGCCTTCTTGGTAAGGGCCGGCACGCAGATGACGCGGTTTTCCGGGCCGAACTCGATCACCAGTCCGTCCTTGGTTTCGCTTGCCATGATCTCGTGCTCGGCATCCGGGCGGTCCTTCTTCAGCTTGGCACAGAGCATGTCGCAGGGGACCCCGCGCTCGGCAAGGCCCTGCGTCAGGTTCCACATGACTTTTTCTACGCCGCCCCGGATGGGGTAGAATTTACCTAACTGTAAGATTCTCATACAGTTGGATGTACTGTTGATAACAATCTTCCTTTCGGAAATGGGCCAGGGCATGGGCCCTGCAGCGGGCCCGGTACTCTTCCCGGGAAGCGGCCGCTATGGCGCGGACCTTCTCCAGGATACCTTCCACGTCTCCCTGTTCCACAATATAACCCGTTTCCGGTGTAATGGCCTCCACGCTGCCGCCGGTCCGGTAGGTGACCACCGGCGTGCCGCAGGCAATGGCTTCCAGGTTCACCGTGGGGTAATTGTCCTGCCAGGTGGGGTTCACGAAAGCGGTGGCACCGGCATAGAGGGCCGCCAGCTTTCCCACGTTCTCTGTCCGGGCCACCACCTGTACGTTTTCCGGAAGCCGCTGCTTCTGCTCTTCGCTCATGCGGCCCACCAGGATCAAGTGTTCGTCTTCCCGCAGCATTCCGGCCAGCCGGACCATGTCCGGGAAGCCTTTTTCTTCGTGCCACAGGGTGGCCACTCCCAGGATGGTGGTTCCCGGACGGACCGGCTCATCGGCCCCGGCTTCCGGGCGGAAAACCGAAAGGTCTATCCCGTTGTGAATCACCTGGAAGGGCTTGTCTTTCAAATAGGAGTCCTGCATTTCCCGGCGGATCCAGTCCGAGACGGGCACAATGGTCAGCCGGTCCATCCGGGCAAAAGCCTCCTGTTTCTTTTTCCAGTTCCGGGCCGATGCGTCCACCAGCCAGCTGGCCGGGAAAGCCCGCTTCTGGGGGCAGTGGCCGCAACCGGTCTTCCACTTGTCACAGCCCGCCGCAGAGTAATAGTAGCAGTGTCCGGTGTACAGCCAGCAGTCGTGGACCGTCCAGATAACCGGTATTCCGCTCTCCTGCAAGTAGTTAAGCAGCATAGGATAATGCAGGAAGTACCCGTGGACGTTGTGGATGTGCACCACGTCCGGCCTTATCCGGCCGATTTCCCGGATCAGCTGCCGGGTGGCCCTTCGGGAAACCAGTCCGTGCGCGTCGAAAAGGCGGGTGGCAACGGCGTGCACCGCCAGGTCCAGCTTGTCTCCCACCGGCACCAGCTGGGACGTGTGGGGCGGAACCCCGTCACGCGCCTTGCTGTAAGAGATGTAACTCTCCCAGCCGGCGGCCATAGCCAGGTCTCCGATTTCTTTCATGATGCGTCCCGTGGACGTGTTCATCCGCACTACGGGGTTGATTTGCAAGAGTTTCCGCGTCATAACTTACCTCCCACCAAAACGCTTGTCACCTTGGGAAGACCCTTTTTCATCAGATAATAGACGGCTGTCACAAGGGCCAGCGTAAGCAGGGCCACCGCCAGATAAACCCCCGTAAGGGACCAGAAAGACAGGGGCTGCAGCCGGGCAATGAACAGTTTCTTGAACGCAATGGCCGGAATGTAGTGATACAGGTAGATGAAAAAGCACCACGCTGCGGCATCGGCCGGAACCTTGTAGCGGAACCGGCCCAGAAAACGCGCCGTAGCTTCTCCCTGGCATACCGCCAGCCAGGCGCCAACGGTAAAATACAGGTTGTACCACGGAGAACCGCCCGTATAAATCCAAACTCCGGCAAGCACCAGCACGCCCCAGATGCGGGTATAGCGCACCAGCAGCCAGATGAGCGGGGAAACCAGCACGGCTATCATCAAGTCCCGGATGAACCAGAGGGACATGTTCACCGGCCCCGTCCAGAACACAAACAGCGGGTTCTTCCAGCCGTCTCCGAAGAAACCGGACATCATGTCGGGGAAATACTTGTATGCCAGCCAGTAACACACAAAGGCCACGCAGTTGGCAATCAGGTAGGGAACCAGGAGCGAGGTAAGGCGGCTCTTCCATTTGCCGGTGAAAAACTGCACCTTCATCGGCTTCGGAGTATTCCGGAAGAACAGGTAACCGGAGATGACATAGAACAGCGGAACACAGACGGCCGTTATCAGCATCATCCCCTGGGACATCCCGTCAAACGCCCCGGACCGGCCCTGGACACCCACCAGCTCGGCATGGCGGAACACGATGCCCACCGTGAGCACCACCTTCAGGAGGTCCAGCACGTTGAATCTTCTGGTTTCCGCACTCATTTTGCCAAACCTTTAAACAAAGCTTCCCAGCGGGCCATCACCGCTTCTTCGGAATACGTTTTGGATACTTCCACGGCCTGTTCCCCCATGCTCTTCAGGAGGGCCGGGTCTTCCATCACCCGCCGCATGGCCGCTGCCAGCGCCGGAAGGTCTCCCTCCTTGGCCAGAAGGCCGTTCCGCCCGGGCGTTATGATATCCCTGGGCCCGCAGAGGAAGTCGAAGCAGACCACCGGAAGGCCGCAGGCCATGGCCTCTATCATCACCATGGGGAAACCCTCGTAGTGGGAACTCATGGCCAGGAAACTGCTGGAGGCATATTCGTCAAAAATCCGGCTTGTGGGCTTGTTGATATGGGCCGATGCCTCTATCCCCAGCGTCCGGGTTTTCTCCTTGAGCATCTCCTCCCATTCGCCCTGGCCGAAGATATCCAGCCGCCAGGTTTCGCGAAGTTTCGCGGGCAGGAGGGCCCAGGCTTCCAGCAGCCGGTCGAAGCCCTTCTGGTAGTCCAGCCGGCCCACGGCTATCACCCGCCGGTTGTCGGCCCCGTTATGCTTGACAGGGGGCAGCAGGGCCGCGTTGGGAATCACTTCCAGGTTGGGGAGGGCGCCCCAGTTGCCGGCATCCTCATGGGTAAGGACCACAAACTTGTCGAACCTCCGGACAATCTTTTCGTCCTGGCGCATCCGGTATCGGTCGGCCAGGCCCAAAAGGCCGCTGCGGTGGTACTGCAGGCGGAAAAACTTGTTGAAATGGAGCTCCAGCACCTTCTTGCTGCCGTCCTTGATGGAAGGGATGAAGGAGGATTCCGAAGGGTACAGGGACACCACGATATCCGCCTTTTCCTTCATCAGCAGTTCCGTAAGGGCCTTCCGGTGCAGGCGGCGCTTTCGGAAGTAGTTCAGGATCTTCACCACGGGGTTCCGCCCGGCATCGGCCTTGTAGCCGATTCCCAGGTCCACCATCCGCACCTCGGGCGGGAAGGCGTAGAAGGGCGGGCGGCCGTTCTGGTCGGTGGTTACCACCATCAGGTCGTATCCGCCGCGTGCCACCAGCCAGCGGAGCTTGTTCAGGAGCACCCGCTCCATTCCGCCGGGGTTGTAAACGTCTGCGTGGCAGTAGATTATCTTCATCTTGGAACGGAAACTACAGGGCCTGCGAGCTCCTCCTCCCCCTCCTCGGCCGGGTCTGCGGGTAAACAGAACAGCAGCGCATTCAGGAAGAAAATATCCGTGGTCACCTTAACCCAGATAATGAACGTGAGGGCAACCAGCAGAAGCGAAGTAAGCAGGAATTCCTTGAATTTGCGGTTGAGCACCAGGTGGCAATAGAGAAAGAAGATGGAGAAGATGAGAAGGCCGATCAGGCCGCAGTAGAACGTAAAGTTGCAGTAGCCGATATCCGTATTGTTGTCGTAAACGCCGAACGTCCCCCGGCCGATGAGCCACGTCTCCAGGTCGTCCGGCCACACCCACATGGTCTGGGTGAGGGTGTCGGTGGAAGAGGTGCGGAATTCGCCGGTTTCCACCCAGTTGAAGAACGCCTCAAAGCCGAACCGGAGATAATTCTGGAAGGTGCCGCTGATCCGGTAGAAATAGATGCCGGCCGCCAGGATAATGAGCATCACAATGAAGAACCAGAAGAACACCTGCACCCTGTCGATGGTGGTGAAACCGCCTTTCCGCGTCCGGAACAGGAAGATGAGGATATAAACCATGCTCATGAAGGCTCCCACCAGGGTGGTGCGGGAAATCACGCTGCCGATGATGATGATGATGGAAAGGCCCACCAGGCAGGACGTCTGGTACCGGCGGTAGGAACGGACTTCCTGGCTGGTTGTAAACTGGTGTGCCATCATGATGAGCACGGCCGAAAAACGGATACCGGCCGGGTCCAGGGCCGCGCCCAGCCCGTAAAGCCGGTGGCCCCGCTTGTAGAAGTCCTGTCCCTGGTCCATGAACCGGTCCACCAGGTCGCAGACAAAGCCGCTGTTGTCTATGATGACAGCCATGATGCACTGGAACACACAGGCCAGCGCCAGATAACGGGTTATAATATCCAGGTTCACTTTCTCGTATACCAATCCCAGGGCGGCATACACGCCGTAAGCACCGAACATCCAGGTGAGGAAGGAAACCAGATAGGACGCATAGGTCATGTCCGAGGTATTGCCTATGGTTATGCTGAACAGGCACCAGACCGAGAACGTGGCGGCCATAAGACCGGCGAACAGGGTGGGCTCGGACACATTCAGGGCCCGGTTCCGGACACCGTTCAGTACAAAGCATATAATGCCGAACACACCCACCAGAATCTTGGAGTTCACCGCCTGCGGGAGGAACGTGAACGAAATGGGGAACAGATAGGCGCTCATGACAAGCATCAGCACAAAGGTAATGAACACTTTCCTCATGGCCTACCTGTATAAGAGTTTGAGCGCCATCTGGTGAACCAGCGCGTAATAAAGGCGTACTCCTGCCCAGCAGCGCCCAGCCGCCATTTTTTGGAGTACGTAAGTGTAAACCGGCAGGGAACCCCGCTCCCGGGCCCGTTCATTGGCTTCCGGGAACCACCTGTACCACAGCTCATAGTCTTCCTTTCGGGAGCTGATGAGAAGGGGCCGTTTCAGGAACAGTTTCAGGTCCGTGAGGGCCATGGGGTGTTTCTTCCCGAAGTCGGATTCCGCAAAGCACTCCTCCACGGCGGCCAGGTTGGTCTCTATCTGGGACCGGCGGAGGTCGCTGAACTCCCGGCTGATGGAGGTTGTGCTGTTAGAATTGTAACGGTACAAGGCTTCGTGCAGCTGAACCACGGAGCCCGCTTTCAGGAAAGCCCGCAGCATGAACTGCATGTCTTCCCCCATATCGGCCCCGGGGATGAAACGGATGGCGTTTTTCTCCACAAGACTCCGGCGCACCAGGAACAGCCACAGGTTCCAGCGCATGGTGCCGCCCGTCAGGTTCAGGAGGGCCTCTTCGGCCGTCTGGTAGTCTGCCTGGCGGATTTGGCGGGCGTTTTCCGACAGGCCCCATTTGCATTCCCAGCCCACGATATCGGCCTCTCCGGCAGCTGCAACGGCCTTTTCCAGGCAGTCTGGCACCAGGAGGTCGTCGGCATCGGCAAACGCCAGGAACTCCCCTTCGGCTGCTTCCAAGGCCAGGTTCCGGGCCGCCGCAGCGCCTCCGTTCTCCCGGGCCCGAATCAGCTTGCAGGGCAGCCCGCTTCCGGCACAGAAGCTCTTCAGGAGGGCGGCGGAGCCGTCGGTGGATGCGTCGTCGGCAAAAACCACCTCAAAGTCCCGGAACGTTTGGGCCGAAAGGGCCTTCAGCGCCTCCGGAAGGCAATGCTCTGCGTTGTAAACAGGTATGATCAGGCTAACTTTCATGCCTGGGTCAGGGCTACAATTCTGTTGATAAAATCCATGTCCCGGCTGTTGAACTTCCGGGCAAAAAGGGCGCTGGAAGCCGCCAGAACGTCATAATCGGCCGGTTTCCAGTCTTCCAGCACGGAACCCCGCCAGCCGATGGCGCGCATGCAGCCAATACCGTCCCGTTCCGTGTTGTACAGCCGCTCCCGGAAAGGGGACCTCCAGCACAGGGTTTGGAGCACGCATTCGTCGGGCACAAAGGTGTGGGTGAAGGTTTTGTGAATCCATTCTTCCTTCCCCAGAAGGTATTGCACCATGTCTTCGGTAAGGCTCACCCACTGGGAACCTTTCTGGAAGTCCACGTCCCGGTTCCGCTTGATTCCCAGCAGCTCCTGCAGGCGGAGGAACAGGCTCCGGAAAACGCTGTAGAGATTCCGCTGCCGGCTGAAATGCCGGGGGAAAATGTGCCAGCGCTGCATCCGGCGGCTGGTTTCCGGGGTCATTTCCGTATGGGTGTAGCCGATGAATTCCTTGCCGTCATTCTCCCCGAAGAACCGGTGGATGTAATCCTGGCTTTTCAGGGGCAGGTCCACGCCGGAAAGCAGGTGATAATACCCGTAGGGGCCGTTCCGGGCGGCGGCCTTGAAAAGGGCCAGTTCCGCCTCCACCATGGAATAGTCGGCCCAGCGGACGTCTATGCGGTCTTCCAGCATCCGGAGCGTGGCTTTTTCCGTGTGCAGCCGGGGAAGTTCCTTCACCTTCCGGTCCACGTGCACGTAGAGGTCGTTGCGGGCGTCGTCCAGGCAGCCGACAAGCGTCTGCAGAAGGGCGAACTCCCCATGGGCCAGTATCAGGTATGCGTGCTTCATGAAAGGCGCTGTTTCAGGTTCCTGAGGGCGTCAAAAAGGCGGCCGGCGGGGGTCCGGTACATTTTCCAGAACCGGCCCATCTTGCCGGGATTCCACTCCTCGCGGATTTCCGCCGGTAGCGTATCGTACTTCCTCCACCAGGCGGCGAACTGGACGGTGAACAAATCCCAGGGTTTTCCGCCCGTGTAATGGATGGTGGCTTCCCGCTGTACCTGCTCCCAGAGCGGCTCCGAATACTGCCGCACAAAATCGGCCTTGTATTTGGGGATAAAGAAGGTGCGGATGCTGTTGTAAAGCGGGCTCAGCGGCAGCACGCGGCCCTGGCACACCTGGTTCAGGGCGTCCTGGTCCGGGAATTCCAGATAGGGCACCCGGCAGGCTTCCAGCAGCTTTTCGGTCACTTTCTCTTCCCGCATCCGGGCCAGGTTCATCAGGAGAAAACCGGAGTTGAAGTACCTGGCCGGGTCACACCCCAGCGCGCGGAAACGCTCCGCCTGGCCCTCTATGGCCGCTTCATAAACCGCGGCCAGGTAGTGGTCTTCCAGGTTCACCTTCTCCCAGAGCTTTGCCAAGTCTTGCCGCACGATGATATCACAGTCCAGATAGAGAATCCTGTCCTGCTCCGAAAGCAGTTCCGGAAGCAGCAGGCGCAGGGAGGCCGCCTCGGTATAACGCGGGTCGATATAAACCCCCTTCAGGCGTCCCTTCAACAGGATGAACTCCAGCAAAAGCCGATTCCCGCCCAGACGCTGCAGCTTTTCCTTCATCCGCTCCGGAATCTCTTCGGAAAGAAGGCAAACCACCTGGAACCGCCCCTGAGGGCTGGCATCCAGCACCGAGCGGAGCAGGGTGGCCGCCTGGACAAAGTAGTTGGGGGTAAAGGCTATGGCTATCGGTATCATTTATACTTGTGAACCGTCCGGAAGCCGCAAAGCACCTGCAGGGCCGCCGGCATCATTCTTTTGACAGCATAAAACAGGCCCAGGCAAAGCGCCAGGGTCACCAGCGGGACAAAGAGGAAGGAGAGAAACTGCGCCCACAGGGAGTCTCCCAAAACACGCAGGAAAAAGCCTTTTGTCCAGCCCAGGATATAAATCTCATGCACGGCATAGATGAAGAAGGTGGCCTCGGTGAATTTTAGCATAGCCTTCTTGAACCAGGCATGGTTGAACAGCCAGTTGCAGATGTTCAGGAACGTAACCATTCCGAACGGAGCAAAAAGGAGATAGGCATTATGGTCCCACCCATAATTGTACATGACCGTGGTGAAGGCGAGGAACACTACCGCCAGCACGGCCGCCGGATACCGGAAACGGTGACAGAGGCCCACCAGGTTGTCGTGCCGGATCCCCATCCAGGCCCCCATGCAGAAGAAGGATAAGCTGGGGAACAGGAAGCACCAAAGCCCAAAAATGGGTGCAAAATATAAGGCCAACACCACACACAACGTAATCCAGGGCGCGTTCTTGACGGGATAATAGAGCACCGGCGCCAGGATGGAAAAGATAATCAGGTCCCGTACATACCAGAGCGGAAAATCTATCGGCCCGGTGATGAACCAGAAAAGAGGGCCCTTTTCCACGGCCTCTATCGGGTCTCGGGAAATGGTGATGCCCGCCCATCCGAAAGCAGCCGTAACCACCAGAACCACGGCAACGTTAACCAGGTTCCAGATGATGTACGGGGCCAGGATGGAACGGATGCGCCGCTTGTATTTCCCCGACACCCAATCCCATCCGAATTTCCTTCTCTTGTTGTGGAAAAACAGGAAACCGGAGAAGAAGAAGAACCAGCACAGGGAAAGCGCGCCGATATAGTGGCCGGCCACTTCCGTGAAGATATGATAGAGGTTGAATGTGTCCAGGGACCACTCCATGGGTACACCCTCCACGCGGTTCGCATGGGTATAAAGCACCAGGACAGTGAGCGGAAAGCGCATTGCCTTGATCAGCTCGGTCTGCCGTTCCCGCAGAAAGTTATGATTCTGCTCGTACTCCATGTTTTGGGACTATCTTTCCGGGCACTCCCACAACGGTAACGCCGGGCGTCAAAACGTCTTTCACTACTACGGCACCAGCGCCGATCCGGACGTTATCGGCAATCCGGATTCCGCCCAGGATCTGGGCATTCTGGCCGATATCCACGTTGTCTCCGACAACCGGGGAAAGGTCCGGATATCCGCCGTCGCTGCCGATGCAGCAGTTTCCGTGGATGATGCACCCTTTGCCAATCCGGGCCTTCGGGTTCACGATGACGGAACCAAAGTGCTCCAGGTGCAGGTCTTCCCCGAAACAGCCGGCGCTGATAATGAACCCCAGGCGGGCCCCCAGCCGGTTCTTGCGCCCCCGGTACCAGAAGCAAAGCAGCTTGTTGGGCGTTTGGAAGGTATATTTCTCTTCTTTACGCAGGAAGCGCAGATACCGCTTGATGTAGTACATCTCGGGGCGGATCCACCATTCCATGAATTTCTCTTTGGGTGTCATACGCTTGTGAATTTGCGGGCCCACAGGAAACCGGTCTTCTGCAATTCGGGGCAGGCGGCCAGCGGGAAGGTCTTGGGCGTGTCGGACTGGAACTCCACATACAGGAGATTCTGGCAGTCGAAGAAAGGGTAACCCTTCGCCTTCAGCTCGGTGGCAACAAAGTATTCGTCTCCGCAGAAGGACCGGCGGTATTTTGTGAGGATGTCGGCCCTTTTCTCCACCAGATACCGGCAGGCGTCTTCGGATACGCTGAGCCAGTTGTCCGTCTTGTGGAAATTTGTGTCTTTCAGGTGCCTGATTCCCAGCACCTTCTGCACTTTTATCACGCCTTGCCAGGTCCGCTGGCAGAGACGGCGCCGGAGCGTGCTCCCATACTTGTAATGCCGCAGCGGGAAATGGTACCGGCGCAGTTTGAAGTCGGCATCCCCGGGGTCTTCGGCCCAGAAGCGGGCCACGGACTCGCCGGCATGGGTGTCGTAAAACGCCAGTAATTCTTCTATGGGTTTCAGGGGAAGATGGGTGCCGGACAGAATGTGGTAATGGGCGTACGGACCTTGCTTCAGGGCCGACTCGAACAAAACCAGTTCCGTTTCAATCTGGGACACGCTTCCCCAACGCACATCCACCCGGTTCTCCAGCACAAACAGCCGGCCTTTCTGCACCTCTATCTTCGGCAAATCCTTCACCTTGGCGTCGAAGTGCAGGTAAAAGTCACTCCGCCCGTGGTCCAGCAGGGAAACCAGCCGCTGCAGGACGTCGAACTCGTTGTGCGCTATAATCAACCAGGCGTGCCTCATAGTTTTGCCTTCCATTTCAACAGGGTTGCCAGGAGGTTCGGGGAGGTGAGCATCAACCGGTCCATCCGGCGCTCCTTGGCCGGGAGAAAGGGGGCCGCTTTCTGGAATTCCTGCCGGATAAAGCCGATGTTGGCGCGGCGAAAGGCCTTGAACTCCTGGGTCCGGAACAGATCCCTATACCAGAAGTGGGTGCTGATCAGGAAAGAGAAGATGTCCGGCTGCAGCCAGGGACGGTCTTCAGGGGCCGCACCCTCTTCCACAAACCGGTTCAGGTACCGGTACACCTCCACCATATCGTAAAGGTGCCGGATGGAGCTGGTATTCATGAACGAGCCGCCCCACTGGCAGTAAACATACAGGGGCTCGTCCAGGATATACAGGGATGGGGAAAAGTACT
>Ga0310690_10003236_pt1 | contig 24794 bp, 24 predicted proteins | sample AusTroGonzalo_MG_2_FD_207661 | JGI IMG/M metagenome (GOLD analysis project Ga0310690, IMG submission 207661) | Bovine rumen microbial communities from tropical cattle in Woodstock, Queensland, Australia - Gonzalo_04 (v2) (version 2) | ecosystem: Host-associated > Mammals > Digestive system >... | reverse complement strand
TTATCGGCAGAGTTGATTCTGACGATGATGATGTTACGACGGTTAACCTTCTGATCCTGCTGCTGCTGATTGGCATCCGGGATCGGGGGAAGGCGACGCTGCAGACCGGACTGCTCACCCATGGTTGTTGTCATGAGGAAATAGCAGAGCAGCAGGAATGCGATATCCGCCGTAGAACCGATTGCATTAAATTGTCTTCTTGCCATGGTTTACTTTACTTTTTGTTGCGGATGGCCATCAGGACTTCGCCCACGATGATGGAGAGGATTGCAGCCCCACCGACAAGGTATGCGAGGTTAAGGATGGTGTCTGTCATCTTGAGTTCAGTGGCAGTGGGCGGCGTGGCGCCGGTGTAGCCGATAGCGGGAGCGCCCTTGGCCAGCAGGAAGCAGATGCCGAACAGGACAGCTGCTGCGATAACTGCGATGCCGATTTTGACAAGCCCCTTGGGATTTGTGGTGGCCGTGACGTAAATGCCAATGCAAATGACCGCAAAGAGTGCTATACCGAGGACGATATATGCCCAATAGAGGAGCGGATCCACCGTGCCGTTGTCTGCTGCGACAGTGGCAGGATAACCCTTAATCATACCCCAGAGCAGAACCGCCACGCTCAGTACAATCAAGACCAGAAGGACGATCTTGCCTATTTTGGCGTATTTCTGTTTTTCCATTGTGTCTGGAATTAAAGGGGTTGATTACTTCTTGTTGTATTTGACCATGGTATCCACGAAACGGATGGAAGAATCTTCCATATCGATGGACAGGGAGTCAATCTTGGCGATGATGTAGTTGTAGAAAATCTGGAGAATCATAGCGACGATGAGACCGCCCACAGTGGTGATAAGGGCGACCTTCATACCGCCGGCCACAACGTTAGGGGAAATGTCACCGGCAGCCTGGATGGCGTCGAAGGCCTGGATCATACCGATAACCGTACCGAGGAATCCCAGGGACGGGGAAATGGAGATGAACAGACCGATCCAGGAAAGACCGTTTTCCATGAGGCTCATCTGGACGCTGCCGTAGGAGACGATGGTCTTCTCAACCACATCTACACCCTGGTCTGCACGGAGCAGGCCCTGATAGAAGATGCTGGCGACCGGACCGCGGGTGTTGCGGCAAACCTCCTTGGCTTTCTCGATGCCACCTTCGGCCAGAGCCTTCTCTACATTGTCGAGAAGCTTGGTGGTGTTGGTCTTGGAGAAGGCCAGATACAGGATACGCTCAATGGCGAGGGCCATACCAAGGATGAGGCAGATGATGATGAGGGACATGAAGCCTGCACCACCCTCGATGAACTTGGTCTTAAGGGCCTGGTGGAGGGGAACTTCCTCACCGGAGCCGGCGAACAGGTCGATGACCTCTTCGGCCTCTTCTGCGGCAACCTGCTGTGCGGCAGGAGCAGCCTCCTCTTCCTGGGCGGAAGCGACGATGTTAGCAGTGAAAGTCATAAGACTGGCGACTGCCAAAAACATGAAAAACTTTTTCATAATCGTTTTTTGTGTGTTAGTTATAAATTGAATTAGTTGTTAGTTAATCCTAAATGAGTTCACTTATCGGTCGTGCAAGTTAGCAATAAAAAATCAAAAAGCCAAAGATTATTTGCTTATTTCACCGCAAAGGTCCTTTTCCAGCATGGTTTTCACCCACGCGTTATTCTCGCTCCTGCCCATCAGGCAGAACAGTTTTCCAAGGGCCGCCTCGGTTGTGATATCCACTCCGGAAAGCACCCCCGCGTGCTTCAGGGTGGCTCCGGTGGCGTACAGGTCCATGTTTACGGTGCCTGATTTACACTGGGTTACGTTGAGAAGGATCTTCCCCGAACGGTCTGCCTCTGCGATGATGTCCAGGAACCATTCCTTGGAAAGGGCGTTACCGGAACCGTAGGTTTCCAGGATGACGGCCCGCGTAAGCGGGTCACACACCACCGAACGCATCACCTGCGGCGTTACGCCCGGATGCACCTTCAGGATGGAAACCCGGGTGTCCAGGTGGGTCTGGGCCCGCATCTGGGCGTCCCAGTAGACGGGCTTGCGGATGAGCTCCGTGTTGTAGCGGATGCTGATGCCGGCTTCGGCCAGGGGGGCGCAGTTGGGGGAGGCGAAGGCGTTGAAGGCCTCCGCGCTGTACTTGGTGGAACGGTTGCCCCTCAGGAGCAGCGAATCGAAGTAAATGGCCACTTCCGGCACGCGCGCATGGCCTTTTTCGTCTTTGGCGGCGGCAATCTCCACGGCCGATATCAGGTTCTCCTTCCCGTCCGTACGGGGAACGCCGATGGGCAGCTGGCTTCCGGTGAACACCACCGGTTTGGTGAGCCCCTCCAGCATGAAACTGAGGGTGGAGGCGCTGTACGCCATGGTATCCGTCCCGTGCAGGATCACAAACCCGTCATAGTCTTCGTACCGGTCCCGGATAATCCCGGCCAGGGAAACCCAAAGGGCGGGCTCCACGTCGGAGGAGTCTATCAGCGGATCGAAGGTGTAGGAGTCCAGTTTCACCGCGAACTTGTTCAGTTCCGGCACTTCCTCCTTGATCTGGCTGAAGTCGAAGGGTTTCAGGGTTCCGTCCATCGGGTCTTCCTTCATGCCGATGGTGCCTCCGGTGTAAATGATTAAAACTGAGGAGCTCATATTTGGAATAGCGTTTCTGCGTTATGGGTGGTTATGGTTTCTGTCTCTTTCAGGCCGATGCCTTTGACCTCGGCCACTTTGGCGGCGATGAGGGGGAGGTATGCACTTTCGTTGCGCTTTCCGCGGTAGGGGACGGGGGCCAGGTAGGGGGCGTCGGTTTCCAGGAGGATTTTCTCCAGGGGGATGCGCTCCAGGGTTTTGGCCAGCGAGGCGTTCCGGAAGGTTACCACGCCGCCGATTCCCACCGAAAAGTTTCCGTACCGGTTGGCGCGCTCATAGACCTCGTAACTGGCGGTGAAGCAGTGCAGGTTGCCCCTGAGATGCAGGTGACGGCAGTCTGAGAGCACCCCGAAAAGGTCTTCCCAGGCGTCCCGGAGGTGGATATTCACCGGAAGGTTCATCTGCGCGGCCAGTTCCAGCTGCAGGCGGAGCACCTCTTTCTGCTCCCGCACGAATTCCAGCCCCTCGTGGTAATCCAGACCGATTTCGCCGATTGCGACTACCCCTTTGTCTTTGTACGGTTCCAGGGCGTCCAGTTCTTCCCTCCAGTTGGCGTTTACGGAGCCGGGGTACAGCCCCAGCATCTGGAAGAGGACCCCCGGATGGCGGTTGCCCACGGCCCACATGTCCGGGCGCTCCCGGCTGTCTACGTCTGCCTGGATCATCTTGCCCACGCCGGCTTCCACGGCCCGCTCTACGGCCGCTTCCGCGTCCGGGAGCAGCCACTCGTCGTAAAAGTGGGTGTGCGTGTCCACAAACATACTTGCAAATATACAAAAATAATCCGCTCAGTCGTACCCGGGCGCCACGCTGCAGCGGTGCAGCAGGTCCGTGGTCACAAAGCCGTCGGCCTCCAGCAGGCTGAGGCCCTCCAGGATGGCCGGATAAGGGCGGGAGAGGCTTACGGAAAGCGTCTCCGGGCCGGTTCCCCGCTGCTCCCGGACGGCCAGGGCCAGGGGAATCAGCTCCGAACCGGCTCCATACCGGCGTTTCAGGGCTTCCAGAAAGGGGTCTGTCCCTCCCGTCTTCCAAGAGCCTCCGGCCCCCCTGCGGCGGATGCCCGGCGCCCCCAGCCCCAGCTGGTCCACCAGTTCCTCCGGCGTGGTGATGATTTCCGCCATGTGCGTGTGGATGAGGGAGTTGCAGCCGGCCGAGCGGGTGTCGTCGGCCCGTCCGGGAAGGGCGTAAACCTCCCGGGAGTAACCAACGGCATACTTGGCGGTCATCAGGCTGCCTCCCTGCGATTTGGATTCCACCACAATCACCCCGCGGGCCAGGCCGGCGATGATGCGGTTGCGGCGTACGAAGTTCAGGGCCACAGGGGCTGTCCCCGTGGGGTAATCCGTGAGCACCCCGGAGCCGGGAGTCCGGACCATATCGGCCGCCAGCTCCCGGTGCTGCCAGGGATAGACCTGCCCGATTCCGGTGGCCATGATGCCCAGGGTGGGCAAACCGCAATCCAGGGCCGTCCGGTGGGCTATTCCGTCGGCCCCGTAGGCCAGGCCGCTCACGATGCAGGGCTGCACCCGGGCCCGGGAAAGCGCTTCCACCAGTTTCCGGCACCAGGCCTTCCCGTAGGGGCTGATGTCCCGGGTTCCCACCACCGCCACCATGGGCCGGAGGGAGAAGATTTCCGCCGGGGAGGAAGTTCCGTTCAGATAGAGGCCCAGGGGCGGGTCTTCGCATTCGCGGAGCGCCTCCGGGTAGTCCTCGCTTCCCAGGCCGATGAAGCGGAATCCGCCCTCCCGCACCTTCTCCAGTTCCAGGGCGGCCCAGTCCAGGACGGCGGGCGTGAGCTGTTCCGTCAGTTCCGGATGGTCCGGGATGTCCGGCGCCGGATGGAGGAAAAGGTCGGCCGGGCGGTCCACCGTTTCCAGCAGGTGGAGGGCGAGGCAGGGATGATAACCGAAAATCTTGTTCAGGGCGCAGTAGGCCACCGTGTCTTCCGCAGTATTCATGCCCGCTAAGATAGGGCGCGGAAACGGAAAACAGCACAATCGGTTGAAAGATTGTGCTGTTTCGAACGATTTTTTACGTGTTTCAACCGATGGGGCTGTTTACACGATGAGGAGGGCGTCTCCGTAAGGACCGAAACGGTACCCTTCCTCCAGGGCCACTTCATAGGCATGCATCACTCCCTTGTAGCCGCCGAAGGCCGCCACGCACATGAGCATGGTGGACTGGGGCAGATGGAAATTGGAAACGATGGCATCCGGCACCGCATACTGGTACGGCGGGAAGATGAACTTGTTGGTCCAGCCGTCGTATGCGTTTACCTCGTGGGTGGTGGTTACGTAGGTTTCCAGACCGCGCATGACGGTGGTGCCCACGGCCACAACCTTCTTGCCGCTGCGCTTGGCCTTGTTGATGATATCGGCCGCCTCCTGGGTGATGATGAGGCGCTCGGAGTCCATCCGGTGCTTGGAGAGGTCTTCCACATCTACGGTGCGGAACTGGCCGATACCCATGTGTACGGTGATGAAGGTTTTCTGGATGTCCTTCAGGATCATGCGGTTAAACAGCTCCCGGCTGAAGTGGAGGCCGGCCGCCGGGGCGCTTACGGCACCTTCGTACTCCGCGAAGATGGTCTGGTAGTTTTCCGTGTCTTCCGGGGAAACTTTCTCCTTCACCCATTCCGGCACGTAGGGTTCTCCCAGCGAGAAGAGGGCTTCCTTGAAATCCTCGTAGGAACCGTCGAACAGGAACCGCAGGGTGCGGCCGCGGGAAGTGGTGTTGTCGATGACTTCCGCCACCAGGGACTCGTCTTCCCCGAAGTACAGCTTGTTGCCGATACGAATCTTGCGGGCCGGGTCCACGATGACATCCCACAGGCGCTGCTCCCGGTTCAGTTCCCGGAGCAGGAGCACCATGATATCGGCCCCGGTCTTTTCCTTCTTTCCGTACAGGCGGGCCGGGAAAACCTTGGTGTTGTTGAGCACGAAGGTGTCTCCTTTTCCGAAATACTGGATGATATCCTTGAACTGCTTGTGCTCCAGTTCTCCGGTGTCTTTGTGGAGAACCATCATGCGGGCTTCGTCCCTCCAGCGCACAGGCTCCTGGGCAATGCGGTCTTTGCTTAACTCGAAGTTGAATTGGGATAATTTCATACGGCCGTAAAAGTGATACTTATAATATACGGAGGATTATGGAAAAAAGTTTCACCTATTTTCCGCCCAGTCCGTTCAGACGCGCCTGGGCCGATGCCCGTTCCTGTTCCGTCTGCCCATATTGGGCCAGGAGGGCCAGATACTTCTTCTCCAGTTTGGTGTCTTTCTGGCTGCGGGCCATGAGGATTCCGTTCTTGATGGCGGTGACGTCGTCCGGATGCTTCTTGAGTACGGCGTCGAACTGCTTGGCGGCCTTCTTGTAGTCCTTTTTGACCAGCCAGTAAGAACCCACGTTGTCCATGAAAAGCGGGTTGTTCTTGCTGTATTTGAGAATATTCTCCGAAAGGCCTCGGAACGCATCCAGGGAAGCGTCGGACCCCAGGCGGAACAGGACAGCGCAGTAGTCCTGCATGAAGGCTTCGAACTCCTCGTTCCCCACCTTTTCCACGCCTTCGAACACCCAGGCCGGGTGGCGGGTATAATGTTCGTCCACCAGCGCCTTGAGCTGCTGGAGGGTCATGTCCGGGCTTTCTTTCTCGTATGCCAGCATGGCATTGATCTTCATGAACCGGTAGTCCAGCCGCCAGGACTGGGCCGATATGGCCTTGTCGATGGAGAGGTTGGCGGCGGCATACAGCTCGTCGTCATACGCAGTGTCTTCGAAGAAGTTGCACTTCTTTCCCAGGGAGTCGGTCATGGCCAGAACCGGTTCGTTGCCCAGATACCGGTCCTTTTCCAGCTGGATTACCTGGGAGGTCTGGCTGCGGGCGAACAGGAACGAGAACCGGGCCAGCATCTGCTGCACGTCGTCGGGGTAGTCGGCCTCCCATTTGTCCAGGAGGGTTTCCACCCCCACACCGGCCGATCCAACCCGCTCTACCAGATTGCTGTAGCGGCGGAGATACTCTTCCTTGGAGGTGTTCTGGGCACCGGCCACCAGCGGAAGCAGGGCCAGGGCGGCCAGGATGGCAAATCGTTTCATCGGATATCCATTTTTATGCGTTTGGCTTTGGGATACAGGTTGTTGCAGCGGGTCCCCAGGTTCTTGGCCTCTCCGAGGGGAAGCCCGCAGTAGGTAATCAGGAGAAGGCCCCGGGGTGCTTCCGGCGGCAGCCTGAGGACATCTCCGTGCAGGTATTGGAGGGCCGTGGCGCGGTCTGCCTCCCAGCGGGGAAGGTCCGGCAGCGGACCGGCCGGGACTTCGGCCCGGAAGAGGACGAGAGGGGATCCTCGGCGGACACTTTCGCCGGCCCCGTGTTTTCGGAGAACGGCCGCGTACTGGCCTTCACCGGGCACCCGGCCGGGCAGCATCAGATAACCGTGCTCCGTGCGGAGGGCGGGTTCCTGCGGCCCCAGGTCCAGGATATCGGCCCCCAGTCCGGCGGCCGCCCAGGCCACCGTTCCGTCGTTTTCCTTCCGGTTGAAGGTGCAGGTGGAGTAGAGGAGAATGCCGCCTTCCTTCAGAGCGGGCCAGATGTCGGAGAGGATGCGGCGGGAACGGGCTGCGCAGAATTCCACCGTCTCTTCGGACCAGTCTTCCACCGCCTTGGCGTCTTTTCGGAACATGCCTTCCCCGGAACAGGGGACATCGGCCAGGATGATGTCGAAAAGGGGCGTGGAACCGAAGGCCGACGGGTCCCGGGACACAACCCCCACATGAGGGTTTCCCCAGGTGGCCACATTGTCCCGGAGGACGGAGAAGCGGCTGCGGATAACCTCGTTGGCCAGAAGGACAGACTTGCCGCCGTCGTGGGCCTGCAGGGATGCCGCCAGGTCCGTGGTCTTTCCCCCGGGGGCGGCGCAGAGGTCCAGAACCGAAAGCCCTTCTCCCTTTCCGGCCAGCACCTGCCGGAACAGATGCCCCACGAACATGGCCGATGAGTCCTGCACGTAGTACGCCCCGGCATGGAAAAGGGGATCCAGGGTAAAGACCGGCCGGTCTTTCAGCAGGTATCCGTACGGGCTCCAGGGAACGGGAACGGCGGCCGGGAACGGGCACTCCGTGAGCTTGGCCGGATTCAGGCGCACCGACACGGAAGGCTCCTCCGCCAGCGCCAGAAGCGCCTGGGCAGCAAGGGATTCGCCCACCGATTCGGTGAGCAGTTTCCTGAACTGTTCCGGGAAGGCTGCCATTCAGAGGGAAGAATTTACTTGCCGGGCCACATGTTAAGGTTGAGCCCGTCGGGCATCTTGCCGTTGGAGGCGTCCACCAGGCCGTCCACCACTTTGTCCAGGGCCTCTTTGATTTTTCCGGAAAGCATCATCTTCATCATGAGGTTGAGTTCCGCCTGGGCCTTGATCCAGAACTCCGTCTTGAAAGGGTCCTGGGGAGCCGGATCGAAGTGAACCTCTATATGGAAGGCAAAGGGGGCGCCGTAATCCACCAGTTCTATCCGGGAATACGGAACCCGCTGGTGCACCTTAACGCCGATATTGAAGCCCTGCACGGTGGCCGTGAGGGTATCATAATCGGCCGAAACCATTTCCCGCTTGTCTTCCGGCAGCATGCGCTGGAAGTTCTGGAGGTCTACCATGGACATATAAAGCTCATAGGGCTGGCGGGAAACAATGCCGTGTTTGCTTTCTATTTCGGTCATAATTCTTATCTTTGTGAAACGCAAATATAGCAAATTCTATGCACAAAATCTATTTCGGCAAAAGGTCCATCGTTATTTGCTCGCCGCAGGAGGAAGCGCTGCAGGACGCCAACTCCGTGGAATTCCACGTGGGGGAGGTCCTGGACATCCACGCGCTGGTGCGTATGTTCGAGGTGCAGGACACCCTGTCCCGCATCTACATCCCTTCGGAAGACATAGAAAAGACCTATCGCCGGATTTGCTCGGAGTTCAAGGAAGTTAACGCTGCCGGCGGCCTGGTGAGCAACCGCCGGGGAGACTATCTGCTCATTTCCCGCAGCGGTCTGTGGGATCTGCCCAAGGGCCATCAGGAGCCGGGGGAAGATATAGAGATTTGCGCCATGCGGGAAGTGCAGGAAGAAACGGGGGTGGACCAGCTGGAGCTCAGGCGCCTCATCTGCATCACGGACCACGTGTATTTCCGGGACAACATCTGGCATCTCAAACACACCTGGTGGTACGATATGCTGTATACAGACCCTACCAACCTTACCCCCCAGCGGGAAGAAGACATTTCCAAGGCCGCCTGGGTGGCCAAATCCTCCCTTCCTCCCTTCCTCAAGAACACATATCCTTCCATCGTGGAGGTTTTCCGGGAGGCCCGGATCTAATCCGGCCGTTCCCGTTTCGGGTGTTCTTTCCGGTACAGTTCCCAGGAATTGAAAAGATTCTGCCACACAGCATAAAGCCCGCCTGCCACGGAAGTGACAGGGGTCAGGTAATGGTAGCCCAGCCAGATGAGAAAGCCGGTGTTCTTCTGGCCCAGGGCCTGGCCGGCGGTGAGGCTTTCCAGCCTGCCCCGCCCCATCCTGCGGCCGGCGAAGAACTGCAGGAAACAGCACAGCAGGGATACCCCTACGATACCCGCCACGGCCGCCGTGCCCAGGCGGCTCAAGACCAACGCCCGGGTGGCCATGACCATGGCCAGGGTAAGGCCCACGCCCCACACATAGAAGGATAAGTGAGCCCAGCGCATGAGCCTGCGCTGCAGCCGGTGGGTGGTGTAGCGGATGAGCCAGGCCAGCAGTCCCGGCAGCACCAGAACGGGAAAGACCCGGAGGGCGAGGTGCCCCACATAGGCCCAGAACCCCATGCTGGCCGAGGGGTTCACCATGGGAATCACCAGCGGAATCAGGAAGGTGGCCGCTACGTTGATCATGACCACATAGGTGACCGTTCCCGCCAGGTTGCCGCCCAGCCGGTCGGTAATAACCCCCGCAGCCGACGCCGTGGGGCAAATCATGCAGAGCATGGCGCACTCCAGCAGCATCCGCACTTCCCCTTGCGTACGGGTAACCAGGAAGGCCAGCACCAGGAAACTGAGCACCTGCACCAGCAGGGCGCCCAGGTGCCATCGGCTGAACTTCAGGTCATGGGGAGAGATTTTCACGAACTGGAAGAAGAGCAGGATGGCTATCACCACCCGCTGTCCCTCCGTCACCATCGGCTGGAGCCAGGGGCCAAGGGGGCGGAGGAAGGTGGTGAAATGGTACAGCAGATACAGGCCCGTTCCCAGGACGATGGCCCCGGGAAGCATGAAGTCCCTGACAAACTGGACTGCCTTACTCGTGCGGTACATATCGGCCCAGAAGTTTATCCATGAGGGGATCCGTTACCTTCATGCACAGGCCGGTGAGAAAGGCCAGGATGAGGGTTCCTTCCCGGATGACAACCGTGAAACCGTTTCCGGTCAGGTTCCGGAAGGCCAACCAGGCGAACAGGGCCGTAAGGGCCACCAGCGTGACATCGAACACCACCTTCACGCTGCTGAAGTTCTTTCTGGCAATGCTGGCCAGCACCACCACAATCATGTCTCCGGCAAGGGTCCAGCCATTCCCCATCACCTCTATCTTGATGCCGATGGCGGTGAGCACTACGGCAAGAAGACTCAGGCCGATTTGAACCCAATAGTCGGTGGCCGGGGAGTTGAGGGCATCCAGCATCCAGATGGCACCGTCGCACAGGTATCCGAACACGAAGGCGGCCGGAATCTGCATCAGGTACCGGAGCTTGAACTTCCGGCCCAGCAGGACGGCCTGAAGCAGAATGAATACCAAATGCATAATCCAGGTGAAAGTACCCACGGAAAGGGCCGTCCATTTCAGGTTCAGGATGGTGGGCGGACAGGAAGGTGGGGCGATACCCAGATTAGACTTGATGGACACCCCGACCCCCAGCGCTATGATAATGAGCCCCAGGGTGGAAATGCCGTATCGGATGCATATATTCTTAAAAGTAGGCACTCTATTCATTTAGTGGGTGCAAATATCCACATATTTGTGTAAATTTGCAAATTGTACCCTTTATTAAAACCTAATATTCAATATCATGAAAAAGACATCATTGCTTATGTCAACTCTTTTGGTCTTAGCGGCCTGCGCCCCCAAGAGCGGCGCCCCGGCCCTGGATATGGCCAACCTGGACCCCACCACCAGCCCCAAGGTGGACTTCTATCAGTACTCCACCGGCGGATGGCAGAAGAACAATCCGCTCCGTCCGGAATTCTCCCGTTACGGCAGCTTCGACGCCATCCGTGAGCGTACCCAGGAAAACCTGAACGCCCTGTTCGAGAGCATGACCACCATGGACGCCCCCATGGGCAGCGTAGACCAGAAAATCTCCGACCTGTACAAGATGGCCCTGGACTCCACCACCCGCAACAACCTGGGTGCCCAGCCCATCCAGCCCTATATCGCAGAGATTCAGGCCATTTCTTCCAAGGACGAACTGGCCACCCAGCTGGGTAAGATGAACCTCTACGGGGAAGGCGGCTTCTTCGGCGCCGGTGTAGAGGCAGACCTCGCCAACAGCGAAATCCAGGTGCTTTACCTGGGCCAGGGCGGCCTGGGCATGGGAGACCGGGACTACTACCTGCTGGAAACCAACAAGGAGCTGAAGGAAGGGTACAAGGCTTTCCTGGTGAAGGTCCTGAACCTGGCCGGTATCCAGAACGCGGAAGAGGTGATGGCCAAGGATATGGTCATGGAAGACGCCATGGCCCAGATTGCCTGGCCCCGCGAGAAGAACCGTGACATGCAGGCCATCTACAATCCCATGTCCTCCGAACAGATCTGGAAGGCATGGCCGGCCCTCCGCTTCGACAAGATGTGCGAAGCCGCCGGTATCGCCCCGCAGGACAAGATCATCGTCCAGCAGCCTTCCTATTTCCAGGAACTGAACAACCTGTTTGAGAAGACAGACCTGGAAACCCTGAAGGATTACCTCCTCTGCCAGTTCATCAGCGACCAGGCCGGTGCCCTCTCCGACGACTTCTACACCGCCTCCTGGGAGTTCTTCTCCCACCAGATGGCCGGAGCCCAGGAGCAGCAGCCCCGCTGGAAGCGCGCCATGAGTGTTCCCAACAGCATCCTGGGAGAGGCCGTGGGCAAGATGTACGTAGACCGCTACTTCCCGGAGAGCTCCAAGCAGAAGATGGTCACCCTGGTGGAGAACCTGCGCACCGCCCTGGGCCAGCACATTGCCGATCTGGAATGGATGGGCGATGAGACCAAGGCCAAGGCCCAGGAAAAACTGGCCGCCTTCACCGTGAAGATCGGCTATCCGGACAAGTGGAAGGACTACAGCACCCTGGACATCAACCCTGCCAACACCTATTATGAGAACCTCCGCAACGCCAGCGCCTGGTATGTGAAGGACAATATGGACAAGCTGGGCAAGCCCACGGATAAGACCGAATGGGGCATGACTCCGCAGACGGTGAATGCTTATTACAATCCCACCACCAACGAAATCTGCTTCCCGGCCGCCATTCTCCAGAAGCCGTTCTTCGACCCTGAGGCCGACGAACCCGTGAACTACGGCGGAATCGGCGTGGTCATCGGCCACGAAATGTCCCACGGTTTCGACGACCAGGGCTCCATGTTCGACGCCTCCGGCAACATGGTCAACTGGTGGACCGATGAGGACAAGGCCAAGTTCAACGCCCTGGGAGACAAGCTGGTGGCCCAGTTCGACGCCGTGGAGATCCTGCCCGGCGTGCACGCCAACGGCCGTTACACCCTGGGTGAGAACATCGGCGACCACGGCGGCCTTTCCATCGCCTACACCGCCATGGAGAACGCCATCGCCGGCAAACCGGTCAAGCTCATCGACGGGTTCACCCCCGCCCAGCGCTTCTACCTCAGCTACGGCGCCATCTGGGCCCAGAACATCACGGACCAGGAGAAGGCCCGCCTCACCAACATGGACGTCCACTCGCTGGCCCAGAACCGCGTGAACGTTTCCATCCGCAACTTCCAGACCTTCTTCGACGCCTTCGACGTGCAGGAGGGAGACCCGATGTTCCGCCCGGAGGAAGAGCGCGTACACATCTGGTAAGTGGAAGCCGGCCGCTTCATATCGCGGAAACTTACTTTTCAGGGGAAACTGGCGGTGACAGCAATCGCCGTCAGTTTCTTCGTTATGATTGTAGCCGTTGCCGTCTCGTCCGGATTCCGCCAATCCGTCCGGGACGGCGTGGCGGCTATGGTGGGAGACATCCGCATCCAGCCCCAGGACCGTTCGGCGGGTGAAGAATACACCTTCATGGCCCGCCGTCTTCCGTCGGAAGCAGAAATCCTTTCCGTGCCGGGAGTCCGTGCCATCCGTCCTGCGGTTATCCGCAGCGGCATCGTCAAGGACGGAGATGTCATCCACGGCGTTCTGGTGAAGGGGGTGGAGCGCCCGGATTCGTCCCTGTCCGTTTCCATTCCGGAGCGCCTGGCCAGGATTACCGGACTGGGCGTGGGGGACAACCTCACCACCTATTTCATCGGCGACAGGGTCCGGGTGCGGAAGTTCCGCATCACCGCCGTCCACCGGGATCTGGTGGAAATGGACGACAACCTTTTGGTCTATGCCAACATCGAAGACCTCCAGCGCCTGAACGGCTGGGACCGGGACCAGGTCTCCTGCCTGGAGGTGGAGGCCGAAAGCCGGTTCCGGAGCCGGGAAAGGCTGGCCGATGTGGCCGCCGGCGTGGGCTTCTGCCTGCTTGAGAGCGGAACGGAAGAGGAGGAAGACCTTTATGTTTCCCCCTCCACACAAGCCTATCCGCAGGTGTTTGACTGGTTGGAACTGCTTGATTTCAACGTGGTTACCATCCTCATTCTAATGACAATCGTGGCCGGATTCAACATGATTTCGGGCCTTCTCATCCTGCTGCTCCGGAACATCTCCACCATCGGCACGCTGAAAACCCTTGGAATGGAAAACAAAGCCGTGGGAGGTGTGTTTGTGCGGGTGGGAGCCGGTGTGGTGCTGAAGGGCATGCTCATCGGCAACGCCCTGGCCCTTCTGTTCTGCCTGGTTCAGGGTACCACGCACCTGATTCCCCTGGACCCGGCCAATTACTTCGTTTCCTGGGTACCGGTGCATATCGACCTGGGATGGGTGCTGGCTGCCGATCTCCTGGCTTTCCTGGCCATTCTGGCCATGCTCTGGCTGCCCGCCCGCTATGTCTCCAAGATAGACCCCGCCGTAACGGTGAAGGCAGAATAATTACTGCGGATAGAAGCGGGTGTAGAAGGCGTACGTGTTCAAGACGTCTTCCACATAGACAATGGTCTGTTTTCCCTTGAAGCCGGGAACATCCGGAATCACCGTGAGCACGCTGTCCCAGCGGGAGTCGTCCACGCCCTTGTCACGGGCCGTCTGAATGCATTTGAGAATACGCCCCTCGCCTGCGTTGTAGGCCGCCAGGGTGAACTTGACGCATTCCGTGGTGTCGGCCGCGTTGGCGCTGAACATGTTCTGCAGCCGCTTCAGGTAGGTGGTTCCCACCGACAGGTTTACGGCCGGGATCAGAAGGGTGTCGGTGCTGTACCGGCTGCTCCGGATTTGCATCAGGCCCACCGCGCCCTTGTGCGAGTTGGCGTCGGCATGGAAGCGGGATTCGCGGAAGATGATGGCCGACAGGAGGCGCCAGTCCCAGCCGATGGAGGCGGCATACGCCCGGACCAGCGGGTCGTAGCTGCTGATGGTGGTCAGGTGCACCGGTTTCCCTTTCCGGTAGTCGTTCTGGATCTGGTGGAAACGGCTTTCGGACCACAGTTCCCCAATCCAGCGGTTCATCAGGAGAAGGGCGCGGGAATCCTCCTTCCGAACCACCCACACCGTACCGTCCGGGAACGGCCGTGTGGCGGCCAGGGCTTCCGGAAGGGAATCGACCTGGGCCAGAACCACCAGATCGGCCCGTCCGGCCAGGAGGGAATCCAGGTAATCAGCCCCCTCCGCCGCCACTCCGAAGGTGGTTTCCAGGCCATGGTCTCCGGTGAATTTCCGCACAAGGGTCTCTTCCAGTTCCGCCCCTTCCCAGGGCAGGATGCAGGTAAGGGTGTCCGTGGGGCGGGATTCCCGCACGAGGGAGCGGTCCTTGCGGGGAATGAGCAGAAGGACCAGCACTGCCAGGATGAGCAGCAGATATACCCTGTAATTGGATTTCATCACCGACCGCTGGAGGAGCCGTTGAGGGCTCCGCTGAGCCCGCCTCTGAGTCCGCCTCCCAGTCCGCTGCCGAATCCGTCTCCGGCACGGGAAGACAAGGTCTTCATGGCGCCCAATCTGGGATAGAACGGCCAGGAAATGCCGAACTTGAGCATGGTGGACGTCTGGATGTAGTGATGCGCGGTGAAGTAGTCGTGCCGGTCCATCGGCCAGCCGTTACCGGCATTTTCCAGCTTGAGGAAGATGCAGGCCTTCTTCCACTGCAGGTTGATGAATACGTCGAAGACCGGGCAGTTGCCGTACTCCTCTTTGTTCTGGGAAGTAAAGACGCCGGCCACGGGATTGTAGGAAGGGGCGTACCACTTGGTGGTATAACGGGTGTTCACGCCCAGCTGCATGATCATGGTCTTGGGATCCACGATAACCAGCTGGAGATACCACCGCAGGTTCATGGCCAGGGTGGGCATGGGCAGAACTTCCTGGTTGGAGGACAGCTGGAACAGGAGGCTGTTCTCCAGGTGTACGGGCCCGAACACGAAGTCTTGCCGGAGGGCGGCCGACATCACGCTCATCGGGGTTGGATTCTGCCGGACAATTCCCAGGGTGTCGTAATAGATGTTGTTGGCCAGGAGGGCATAGCCCACCGACAGGTTGGTGCGGAACTTGGGAATGTTCACCGTTCCGGTGATCCGGGTATCGGACACCTTCGAGAAATCGTTCTCCCAGTTGTAGTGGTTGGTGTACAGGTGCTGCTCGTAGAAGCCCGGTTCCTTGAGCGTGGTCTGGAAATGCGCGCCGATGGAGATGGGGCTGTCCGGCTGCCGGCGGAAGGGGTACAGGTTCAGCCGGGCGTTGGCGTTGATGGAGAAGTCGTTGGCCTCGTATCCCGCGAAATTGTACAGGCCCATGGCATCCCATTCCAGATACTTCCGGAACCGGCCTTCCGCCCCCACATAGGTGTAGAGCGTGTTCCAGCGCACATTGTCCGGTTTCTTGAGATAACTGCCGGGCTGGAAGTGATAGAAACTCTGGAACCGGTCTCCGATGCCGCCTTCCACCTTGGAAACCACGGCGTCTTCCTTCCAGGGCTGCAGCCGCACGAAGATGCGGTTGTCCAGCCGGGTGGCCCGCAGGGAGTCCGTGCTCTTGGAGGGATTGATGTTGAAAACGTCGTTGTAGAAGGTGGAAAGGGACGACGAAGTCTGGTCTACATACTTCTTGGTGAAGACCGTGTATTCCGTAGACGTGCCGATGAACCCCGTGGTGGTGTTCACATTCAGGGTGTCCGGCTTCACCCAGGTGGTGTCTCCGCGGTGGCGCAGCTGTTCGATGAACTCGAACGGGATACGGTAGCTCTGGTCGAAGAAGAAAGAGCTCTTCTTGAAGCGGTTGCTGGCGGCCTCCAGGTTCACCGCAATTTCCCGCACGTCCACCGTGGTGTCCCGGATCCAGAAATTGTCCTGCACGCCGCCGCTTTCCTGGTGGGTGGCAGTGTTGAGGATCATGCCTCCGTGGGCCAGATATTTCTTGCCCAGGTAGTTGCCGGCCACCACATAGGTTCGGTTGCCGGTCTTTTCATTCTGCAGGGTTCCCGCGCCGCCGTACCGTTTCATTTCCAGGGCGATGTTGAGCGAAGGGAAGATGTTCTGGGTGGTGAACACCCGGTAGGAATCCGCTGCCAGGGAGCTGCTGTTGAACAGGTTGCCGTAGTACTCCAGTTCCGTGTACGGGGTTTTGGTGTTGAACATGGGGAGATTGGCGGCCGAATAGGTCCAGCTCTCGTACGGCGCGAAGAAGCTTACGGATTCCTCCTTGTTGCGGTTGAAGAAGTTGTAGCTCTGGACGGCCGATCCGGGCATGCCCAGCCACGAGGCCCCCACGTCTTCCCGCATGAACGGGTAGTCGTAGAAATGGTAATTGGCCGTTGTGTCCCACTGGAAGGGTTCCACGTTGTTGTTGTAGCGGTTGTGCCGCCAGGCCACCAGGCGCTTGAAGTGCAGGGAATCCGGCAGGAAGGAGGTTTCCAGCACGCGGGGCGTGTTTTCCAGGATACTGTCCCTTACGTGCTTGATGCTGTCTTTCCGGTGGCGGATGGAGTCTCTGCGGTGCTGGATGGCGGGGAGCTTGATGTGCTCATAGTCCCAGCGCTTCTTCTCTGATTTGGAAAGCCCTGCATACCATTTCTCGAACTTTTCCCGGGCCACGGTGGCCGAATCCGCCAGATAGATGGAATCGATGCGGGCCCAGAGAAGGGTGTCTCCCGATGCTTTGAGCGAATCCACCACAATGCGGTGGGTGAGGGAATCCTTCAGGGCCACGTACCACTGGTAACGGAACGGGTCCGTGAGCCGGAGGCTGTCCGGCACCTTCATGGTGTCCCGGGCGAAAATCTTGGGCGTGGTGTCTTCCTGCGGCTGGAGGAAGAGGAAGAAATCCTCCTCTTCCTCCAGGGAATCCGGCTTGGCGGCCGGCGGAAGGGTGTCTCTGGGCGGAAGGGTGTCCTTCGGGGGGAGGGTATCGGCCTGGACAACGGTGTCCCGCTGGGCCCCCGGGAACCAGGCGTGCAGGCGGGAAGCCCGGGAAATCTCTACCCCGAGCGTCTGCGCCGCCACCGCACCCGTAATGGCGATGGGAACCAAAATGTCTGTCCAGAACTTTGCCATATTCTGCAAATATAAGAAGAATTCGGCAGATTATATCAAAAAAGGCCCGGACGAGAAGCCCGGACCTGCACAAAAAACGATATGACAACAACTTAGATGGTGTAGAATTCGGTGGAGAGGCCCGTGGCGAACCCCAGTACCAACAGCACGATGAGCACGATGAGCCAGAGGATGAAAATCACCAGTCCGGGTTTCCAGGAAGGCGATTTGAACCCGAAGATGAGCTGGATGCCGCCGTAAAGCATGCCCACGAAGGGCAGGATGACGGCCAGGGCCAGCAGTACAACCACCCAGGGTGTTCCCAGCAGATTGATGGCTACGGGCACATGTTCGGCCAGCTCGTCCCAGAATTCCATGAAGGGAACCCCGAAGAGGACATCTCCCTTGAGCCCCAGCACCGACAGGGAAGCGAGTCCGGAGGTGCCGGCGACAAGCAGAAACAGGCCGATGATAACCAGGAAGAACCTTCCGGTTCTCTTGAACCCGTCGGAGCGGACCACCTCTCCGGCTGTCTCTCCCATTTCCCGGATGCCGCTCTTGACATTGCGCGTGATGTCGTCCAGGGAACCGGAATCCCCCTTCATGGCCCAGCGCTCCTGGGCGGTGCGGGCGGCCGGCATGGCAACCCACAGGACCAGGTACAGGCACGGGATGGTGAACGACCAGATTCCGTGGCGGGCACCGGCGAACAGGTTCAGCACCGTGAGCGCCGCAAAGCCAAGCCGGAACCAGACCACATCTACGTTCAGGTAAGTGCCCAGGCCGCTGCAGACACCCCCGAGCTGCCGGTTTTCCATATCACGGAAAAGCTTTTTCCGGGGTTTCTGTTCCGGGGTTTCGGGCTCCGGGTCCTCCTCCTCTATCTTCTCCGGCCGGCCGATGATGTCGATGACGCTCCGGATGTGGTACAGGGTGGCCACGCCGTCCCTGCCGCATTTTTCCAGCAGCAGTTCCGCCATCCGTTCCTCAATCCCTTCCATGATTTCCTTGCCGCCCTCCTGGCCCAGAAAGTGGGCCTCCAGTTCCGACAGGTACTTGGCGGCAGCATCGGCCGCATCTTTTTCCAGGGTGAAGGCATAGCCTCCGATGCTTACTCTTTCAGTCTCTTTCATTTCCTGAGCGTTTGAATACTGTTCACAATTTCCTGCCAGGCGGCGTCCATCTCGGACAGCTGGGCGCGGCCCTTGTCGGTAATCACATAGTATTTGCGGGGCGGACCCTGCGGGGATTCCTCCCAGCGGTAAGACAGCAGACCCTGATTCTTCTGCCGGATGAGCAGCGGATACAGGGTTCCTTCCACAACCAGCATGTTGGCCGATTTCAAGTCTTCCAGAATGTCGGAAGCGTAGGATTCCTTTTGGCTGAGGATACTGAGAATGCAGTACTCCAGCACGCCTTTCCTCATTTGGGAACGGACATTGTCGTTAGCGTTTTCCATATCCTTCCTTATTTTTTATAACCGTCCCTGGCGCTGCGGGTGAACCGCGCCATGTTTTCCGCCGTGGCGGGGATGCCCTGCATCTCGCACTTGCGGGCGGGCGTATCCGCGGCCGGCACCACGATCCACAGGATCAGGTACACCCAGAATCCCGCGGAGCCGCAGATGAGGGCCACCAGCATGAGCACGCGGACCAGCGTAACGTCTACGTCGAAGTACCAGGCCAGGCCGGAGCAAACGCCGCCGAGCCTCTTTTCGTCTTTGTCCCGGTACAGCTTTTTGGGAGCCTTCTCCTCACTCGCGTAACCGGAAGCGGCGGAAGCACCGGAGATTTCGGCAGACCCGTCCGGCATTCCCAGGGCCGCAATCACCTTTTCCACCAGCTGCAGGGTGACCACACGGGAACCGTTCCCCACTTCCTGGCAGAACAGTTCTGCAATCCGGCCTTCAATCTCGTCCATCACTTCCCCTTTCTGGAGCTCCGGGACGGTGAGCTTGGCGCGGAAGTGCTCCAGATAGGCCGACAGGCGGCCGTAAGCATCTTCATCCAGGGTGAAATTGCGCCCTCCGATGCAAGCATTTGTCACTTTTTTCATAGTATGCGATATTAAATAGTTTTTGCTTTCAAATATTTTCCGATGCAAAGATATAAATAATTTTTAATACCTTGCAACACAAAGTACCATTTTTTGCAAAAAAATATGAAAAAAAGTGAAAAAAGCCGTTAAAGGGCGTTCCGGACAGCGCTGCAGACACGGTCTACCTCCTCCTGGGACAGGCCGGCAAAGAGGGGAAGGGTGAGAATCCGGGAGGAAAGATTAGCCGCAACGGGCGTTTGCCCCCGGAACCGGCCCTTGTAACAGGCGGCGTCGCTGGTAAGGGGGTAGAAGTATTTGCGGGGGTGGATGCCCTGGGCCAGCAGGGCTTCGTACACCCGGTCTCGTATGGCCTGGCTGGCAAACAGAACCGGGAAGTAGGAGTAGTTGGGCGTAACGCCTTCCCGGGGAAGAACCGGTTGTACCTGGGCGGGCAGCTGTTCCCGGTACCGGAGGACAGCGGCTTTCCGCTTTTCCACATCCCCGGCGAAATGCCGGAGGTTACAGAGGCCCATTGCCGCCTGGAATTCGTTCATCTTGGCGTTTCCGCCCGTTGCGGCGCAAAACTCCGTGTCCCGGATACCGAAGTTGGCCATGTCTTCCAACTGCTGGCGAAGACTTCCGTCCGGGAAGCATACCGCGCCTCCTTCTATGGTGGTGAACACCTTGGTGGCGTGGAAGCTGAGGATGGAAGCGTTCCCGTAAGTGACGGCCGGCTTTCCTTTATAATATACGCCGAACGCGTGCGCGGCGTCGTACAGCACCTTGAGTCCGTGCTTCCGGGCGATGGCTTCCAGCCGTTCCACCTGGCACACGTTGCCGTACACGTGCACGGGAAGGATGGCCGATGTCCGCTCCGTAATGCAGGCTTCCACCAGGTCCGGGTCCAGGGTGCAGTCCTCTTCCCGGATGTCGCAGAAAACGGGGGTGAGCCCGCAGCGGACAATGGCGTGGGTGGTGGAGACGAAAGTGAACGGAGTGGTAATCACTTCGCTTCCCCGGGGCAGGTTCAGGGCCGACAGGGCTGCTTCCAGGGCCAGGTGTCCGTTGGCAAAAAGGGTGACAGGGCAGGAGAGGAAGCTTTCCAGCTGCTCCTGCAGAGCCTGGTGCTTTTCACCCATGTTGGTGAGGATATGGCTGTCCCAGATACTGCGGATTTCGGCGCAGTATTCCTCGAAGGAGGGGACGGAGGGGCGGGTTACGTAAAGATCCATCGGACGGTACAATAGGATTCCCGGAAAAGTCTCATCAGAGTCCTGCCCAGCCGGCTGAGCGCCTTGGGCAGGTATTGGGGAGCGAGCAGCTTATAGATGCGGTGGCTGCCCAGGATGTCGCTGGAGTCTGCCTTGGCCAGCCGCCAGAGGACGGCTTTGTGGTATCGGCCTTCCGTGAAGGTGTCGAAGGCTTTCAGCATCAGGCGGTCGGTTCGGCGGGGTTCCACGCTGTGCGCCCCGTGGTGGGAGGCGGTCCAGGAACCCGGCGTGTCGCGGCGGTATTCGGCCATGCAGCGGGACAGATAGAGCATTCCGCCCCGGGCAGACCCTTGCAGGTGCAGGGCCATGTCGTTGAAACAGACCTCCCGCATGGGGGAAATCTGCAGATAGGTTTCCCGCCGGCACAGGAGCGAGGCCGTGGCCACATGGAGGCCTTTCACCACCTCTTCCGTGGGGATGATTCCGTCCCGGAGCCTGGGAGCCATGTAGCCGCGGGTGCGGCCGTTGCGGGTCTTCCGCGCGCAATGGGCGCAGATGTCCACTTCCGGACAGGCGTCCATGGCTTCCACCTGCCGCTGCAGCTTGGAAGGGTCTGTCCAGCGGTCGTCTCCTTCGCAGAGGGCCACGTATCGGCCCCGGATGAGGGGGAAGAGGAAGGCGGGAATGATGTTTACGCCCTGGGAGTGCTGGTTCCGCGTCTGGAAAACGGGCCGGATGATGTCCGGATACTTCTGCGCATACTCCGAAAGGATGTCGGCCGTTCCGTCGGTGGAGGCGTCGTCGTGCACCAGCACCTCGAAAGGGAAACGCGTCTTCTGGCCCAAGAAGCCTTCCAGCGCGCTCCGGATAAAGGGCGCGTGGTTGTAGGTGAGGCAGATGACGGTTACCGCAGGCTTATCCATCGATCAGGGTATATTGGTCCAGCATGGTGTGCAGCGCATCCCGGGAGTGTTTCATGATGGCGTCCATAACGGAAAGGGTGCCGGCTTCCCCGGCCTGGCTCCGGATGAAGCTGAGCCGGATGCCACGCTTTCGGAACTCGTCGAAATGATAGAGTTCCCGCCCGGCTCCGCTGGCGTTGATATACTGTTCCGCCCCCAGCCGCTTACAGAAGTCATAAATCCGCTCTTCCCGCTTCAGAAGGCTGTTTCCCTCCAGATGGGAAGTGAAGCCGATGGTGGTTTCGATACCCAGATACGCGCAGACTTCCCGGATGGAGGCCGTGAGGAAAAGGGCGAGGTTCGTTTCCGGGCAGGAGAGGATGCGGTCTGCCAGGGCATAGCCTTCCTGGAAAAACGGCGCCTTGTGATAGGCCATTTCCAGGGTTTGCAGCATCTCTTCCCGCTGGATGGGAACCAGGGTGGTTTCACTGATCAGGCGGTAGCTGCTCATCTTCTGCACCGGCAGCCGGAACCAGATCGGGCGTCCTCCGCAGAGAATGTAGTTCCGGTTAATCCAGCCGCGCTTGATATAGGCATAGTCGTCTCCCACCAGGAAATGGTCCGCGGCGTGAATCAGCTGCCAGTAGGGGAAGTAGGGCAGGAAGTAAGGCTGGTTGGCGGAGAGGATCATAGGATGTCGCAGAGGGAAAGGAGCCGGGGGTCGTCCGTATGCAGGGCGAAGGCCTTCCGGTCGTCACCCAGGTTGGTGACGGGCAGGCTGGAAAAGCGGAAATATCCGGAGTCGAAGTAGCGGTCGTCCACACAGATCATCATGCCGCAAAGGTAGTCTTCAAAGGGGGTGCCTTCCCAAACCGTAGGGTAGGTCCGCTGCCGGATGAACGGTTGGAAAAGACAACCTTCCACGCCCTGTTCAAGCCGGCTCTGCCACTCCTCCCGGGTTACCAGGGGACCGGCCATAAGCCCTTCGCTCTTGCCCAGGCGGTAAGGCTTCAGGATGTAGCCGTCCTTGTTTTCCCAGGCGTCTTCCGGCATCTGCAGGAAGGTGGGAATGGCATGGGCGCGGAGGAAGGCGGTGTCTTCGGCACCGAGACAGGCGTTGGTGAAACGGTCTTCGAACCAGAGGGCGAGAAACCGCTTGTCGTGCATGAGGAAAGTGTTCCGGAACCCGCTCACCATCCCTGCCTCCATCATGGCTTCCAGGGTTTCCATGGGAAGCTCCAGGAGGTCTTTCTGATTGAGGGCGTTTACCACGAAGGCATTGTGGCCCCAGTCTTTGCGGCGTGCGGTAACCTCGTTTGCCTCAAGTACTTCCATCTGGATACCGTGCTCCTGGTAGAAGCGCTGGTACAGGCGGATTTCACTGGTGCGGTCTGCGCTTTTCAGCACAAACATCCGCTTTTTGCCGCCGGAGAGCTCCAGCATGCAGTCCATCAGTTCGGGGAAACGGAAGGTACATTCCGCGTCCGGAAACTGCCGGGCAAAGGCAAGGCCGGCCTGGTAGCCGAACCAGCCCATGAAAATGCCGTGTGCAAAGAAACGGGAGGTGATCTCGCACAGAAGAAGGTTTCCTTCGGCCGATACGATATAGTCCGGCCGCCAGGTGCCTGCCCGGAATGGATACCGGGCCTGCCGTTCCAGGATTTCCCACTCCTTGTCGGAGAAACCCCAGTCGCGGACATAGTCTCCGTAATGGCTTACGAAGTGGTAAACGGCGGTGTAGAGCACCCGGTGCAGGCGCCGGAGTTCTTCCCGGCGCTCGCCCGTAATGCCCACCGGACGGGTGTGGTACCAGCGGAGATAGTAGTCTGCGAGGTCCCGGTACATAGGGCTACTGGCCGCTGAACAGGTGGCTCTGGTAGCCCAGGCACTGGAAGCCGTTGCGGTTGATAAGCGGAATTACATCTTCTCCGATACCCAGCTGCATGCGCACCCAGTAGCAGATGCTGGTGCTCATGCCCAGGGATTCCGTATAGGACATCATCTCCCGGATGCACTGCTTGCTGCGCTCCCGGTCCGGAGCGGTGCGGCCGCGCTGCTTGCGGTGGTCTGCGTTTGAAGGCATCAGGTAGTCCTGGTACAGGCCCCGTTCCATCTCTTTGTCGAAGTGACCCAGGTACTGCCCCAGCATGGCCAGGTTCTCCATGCTCACCGTCAGGAATTCCGGTTTGTAGTTGATGATGCCCACCTGGTTGAGGGCGTCAAAGAACGAGCGGATGTGCTCCTGGGTGAGGAAGGGGGTGAAGATGGGCTGCACCAGGGCCGAATTGGCCGGAACGCCCCGCTCCTGGCACAGGCGCACCGCGGCCAGCCTTTCCTCAATGGGGGCGGCGTAGGGCTCCAGGATATCCCGGAGGGCCGTGGGCATGATGGAAACACTGGTGTTGAACTGCATCTTGTCCTTCAACTTGCAGAAAAGGTCCAGAATGGTTTCGCCTTCTTCATCGGCCTGCAGAAGATGCCTGGCACCCGCCTTGGAGGCGATGAAAAGCCGGGCCCGGGATTCCGGACACTCCTGGAAATGGCGGATGAATTCCCGGAGGATCCGGTGTGCGATGCCCGGAATGAGGGTGGCCTCCTGGAAGGCTTCCGTCTTGGGGGAGAAATAGTAATAATGGTTCAGGTTTTTGCTGCCCGGTCCGTTCTGCTCTTTCAGAAGACGCCTGACGTACAGGTGGTAGTTCTGGTGTGCGGTGAGCGTCTGCTCGTGCACACCGTCCGTCACCAGGCAGTACAGGCACCCCACGGTGCATCCTTTCACGGGATTCACCTCGTAGGTGAGGGTGGGGCATCGGCCCGTATAGTTATGGATTTCGGGCTGCTCCTTTTCCGGGTCTATGGTATCCAGCACAAAGCGCTGCCTGGGTATGAGGTTGTGTTCCTGCAACCGGCGGGCGAAAACCTCCGACCCCACCCGCAGGCCTTCCAGGGTGGCTTCGGAAGGTTCCACTGTCACCCCTAATTCTTTCAGGTATGCCGAGTCTACCACCTTCGGAGAGAACCCCTGCATCTTGTACACGGAGTCTTCGTGCGGGTAAAACGGCTCAAAATAAGTAAATTCCACAGTTGTTATTTGATAAAGTCATGGGATGCGGTCATGGCCTTGGGATCCAGGGCCTCGTCCAGTTTTTCTTTGGTCATGAGTCCGTGCTCCAGCACCAGGTC
>Ga0310690_10003234_pt1 | contig 24806 bp, 24 predicted proteins | sample AusTroGonzalo_MG_2_FD_207661 | JGI IMG/M metagenome (GOLD analysis project Ga0310690, IMG submission 207661) | Bovine rumen microbial communities from tropical cattle in Woodstock, Queensland, Australia - Gonzalo_04 (v2) (version 2) | ecosystem: Host-associated > Mammals > Digestive system >... | reverse complement strand
AGTGGCTAATGGCTGTGCTCGCAGGCGGCGAGTCGTGGATATGGGGCGAGGACGACACGATGCTCGTCAAGGAACAGGACGACATCGAGGTCGAAAACCGCAATCCCCTCTACACGCGCCGCCTTTCGGAACTGTGGCAGAGGTGACTGCGTCGACTGACGCGACGGTAGGGGGGCGAACACCGTGCGCCCCGCAATCATGTCGGGCCGCCGATGGTCGGCCCCTGCCGGGAACCGAAACCCTGGAGGAGTGGTGGTTCCCAACGTCTCCTCACGGGATCGCGCAGCTCCCGATCGGATATTCGCCACGTCCGAGCCGACGGATTTGTGGTACAATATGCGGCAGGAGAAGTAATTGAACATCCTTGGAATAGAGACAAGCTGCGACGAGACGGCGGCATCGGTCGTGCGGGACGGACGCGAAGTCCTCTCGAACGTCGTCTATACGCAGATTCCCCTGCATCAGCCCTACGGCGGCGTCGTGCCCGAGATCGCCTCCCGCGCGCACGTCGAGAAGATCTCGCAGGTCGTCGGCTCGGCGATGAAGGGCCAGGCGGTCGATGCCGTCGCCGTTACCTGCGGACCCGGCCTCGCGCCGGCGCTGATCGTCGGGCTCAACGCGGCGAAGGGGCTCGCGAAGTCGCTCGGCGTCCCGCTGGTCGCCGTCAACCACATCGAGGCGCATCTCCACACCCCGTTCATCTACGACTCGCCGGACGACGCGGCGGCCGCTCTCCCCGATCCGCGCGAGATCGGCCCGATGCTCGGGCTTGCGGTCTCCGGCGGCAACACGGTGTGGATCGACATGCCGGAATACGGCAAGTACGAGGTCGTCGGCGAGACATTGGACGACGCGGCGGGCGAGGCGTTCGACAAGGCGGCGAAGCTTCTGGGGCTCGGCTACCCCGGCGGGCTCAAGATCGACCGCATCTCGGCGGCCTATCGCGAACGCTTTCCGGACGAGCCGCTTGTTCCCTTCCCCAAGGGGCGTCCGCGCGACGGCGTGACGGCGCTCGCGGGGCTTCCCGCGGAGCTGTGCGTGTCGTTCTCCGGACTCAAGACCGCGCTTCTGAGGCACGTCCAGCACAATCCGTCGCTTGTCGAGTCGAGGGAGGGCGCGCAGGATTTCGGCGGCTACGACGTTACGCCCGGGGTCGCGCATGTCGTCGCGTCCTACCAGGAGGCGATCGTCCAGGCGATCGCCGACCGCACGCGCGCGGCGCTGCGCCGCTGCGCCTACGGGGCGTTCGTCCTCGGCGGGGGCGTTTCGCTCAACAGCCGCGTCCGCGCCGTCCTCGGCGAGGTCTGCGCCGCGGCGAAGGTGCCGCTTCTCATGGCGAAGCCGAAGTTCACGGGCGACAACGGCGCGATGGTGGCGGGGCTTGCGTTCTACCGCCGCCTCCTCTCGGGCGACGCCGCGCTGCGCGCCGACGCCCTCCCCTCTTTACAGGTCGGACTTGCGTAGCGCGGGGCGCTGTTTCCCCTCGCTTCAAGTTGCCTGATTTGCTATAATATCCCCCCAATGAAGCGATATTGGTTTTTGGCGGTTCTCGGATGCGCCGTCCTTGCCTTTGCGGCGGTGTGGCTCGGGGGCCTCAACCAGGACGAGGGATGGTATCTCTACGCGGCGCGTCTCGTGTCCGAGGGGAAGACGCCGTACCGGGACTTCTTCTACACCCAGGCGCCGGTCATGCCGATGGTGTATGCCGCGTTCGCCCCGGTGTGGGACGCCTTCGGGCTCCTTGGCGCGCGCGTCCTCACCCTGTCCCTTGGCGCGCTTGGCGTTGCGTTTTTCTGCGCGCTCGCCGCGCGGCTCGTCGCGCCGGGCCGCCGTGCGCCTGCCGCGCTCGCCGTCTTCCTCCTGCTTGGCTCGAACCTCTACCACCTCTACTACCTCGCGATTCCGAAGACCTACGCGCTCGCGTCGCTTTTCGTGGCGATCGGCTTCTACCTCCTGACGTACGCGCGTCCGCCCGGCTTCCGCGGGGCCGTCTTCGCGTTTGCGTCGGGTCTTGCGCTTGCGTTTGCGTGCGGCACGCGCATCAGCCTCGGCGCGCTCCTCGCGGTCGTCGGCTTCGGGCTGCTCGTCTCGGTCCGCAGCTGGTCCAGGGCCTTCCTCTGGTTCGGGCTTGGCGGCGCGTTCGGGCTTGCGGTCGTCTACGGCTTCTTCCTCTTCGACCCGCCGGCGCGCGCCGGGCTCTTTGCCGCGCAGGCCTACCACGCCGCGCGCGGCGGGTTCGACCCCGTCTTCACGGTCGGGTCCGTCTCGCGCCTCGTCAGGTGGTACCTGCCCGTCTTCGTCTTGCTCGGGCTTGGCCTTGCGAGCGGGCGCGAGGCCGGCGGGGAGCCCCCCGCGTCCCTCGTCGCCCGGCTCGCGTTCGCCGGTTTCCTGGCGGTCTTCCTCGTCCAGATGCTTGCGCCGTTCCCCTACGAGGACTACCAGGTCCCGGTCATGGGGCTTCTGGCCGCCTTTGCGGTCGTCCTCTTCTTCGGCCGCCCGGCGTCCGTACCCGCGCGCGGGCTTTTGCTGGCGCTCGGCCTCGCGTGGGCGTGCTCGTTCGGCTCGCCGCTGCTCGAGAAGTGGATGACGAACGGGCAGGACAGGTTCTGGACGCTCAAGAAGGAGCGCTGCGAGCTCGCCCAGCTGCGCGACGTCGCGCGCGCGATCGAGGAGGAGGATCCGAACGGCGACATGCTCCTGACGCAGGACCTCTATCTTGCGATCGAGACGGGGCGCAAGGTCCCAGAGGGGCTGGAGATGGGGCCGTTCAGCATGCTCACGGAAGACCGGTGGCGCGCGCTCCTCTCGTCCGCGCCCTGTGCGGTCGCCGCGCTCTCGGGCTATTCGTTTGCGATCGACCCGCCGCGCTGCGGCGAGGTCCCGGTCGAGCGCCAGATGGAGTACTGGGGCCTTCTGAAGAAGAACTACGAACTCGTGATGAAGGAGGAGAACTTCGGGCAGAACGCCACGACGCTCCTCGTCCTCAAGCGAAAGGGCGGCAGCCCGTGAAGGCGATCGACGTCAGGCAGAGGATCCTCGAGACCGTCTCGAAGAACGGCGGCCATCTCGCCTCGTCGCTCGGCGCGGTCGAGATCGCGATGGCGCTTGCCGAGGTCTTCGACCCCGAGAGGGACCGCGTCGTCTGGGACGTCGGGCACCAGGCCTACGCGTGGAAGATCCTGACCGGGCGCGACGGCGCGTTCGCGACGCTCCGCAGGATGGGCGGGCTGTCGGGCTTCCCGAACCCCGCCGAGTCGAAGGCGGACGCCGCGGTCGCGGGCCATGCGGGGGTCGCGCTCTCTGTCGCGGAGGGGCTTGCCGCCGCGCGCGACCGCCGGGGCGGCTCCGAGCACGTCGTGGCGGTCATCGGCGACGCGTCGATCGCGAACGGCACGAGCTTCGAGGCGATGAACAACTGCGCGGGCGCGACGAAGCGGCTCATCGTCGTCCTCAACGACAACGACATGTCCATCGCGAAGCCGACGGGGAGCTTCGCGAAGTGCCTCGGGCGCCTCACGTCGGGCGTCCGCTACAACCGGGCGAAGAACGTCGCGAAGCGGGTGTTCCGCGTCCTCCGCCTCCCGTTCGTCTACGGCGTCGCCCACTGGGTCAAGAACCGCCTCAAGACGATGATGCTCCGGAACGTCTGGTTCGAGGCGTTTGGCTTCCACTACCTCGGTCCGGTCGACGGACACGACCTCGCGGCGCTCAAGTCGGCGCTGACGGCCGCGAAGGAGGAGGGGCGGCCGGTCCTCCTGCACGTCGTCACGAAGAAGGGGCGCGGCTTCGGCCCCGCCGAGAAGGACCCGACGGCGTGGCACGGGGTCGGCCCCTTCCCCTGGCCGGCGACGGCGGAGACCGTCGACCTGTCGCTTCCGACGGACGGGCGGAAGCCGCCGTCCGAGCCGACGTGGAGCGACGCCTTCGGCGCGGCGCTCCGCCGTGTCGCGCGGGAGGACCCCCGCGTCGTGGCGCTCACGGCGGCGATGCGCGACGGGACGGGGCTCGCCGGCTTCGCGGCCGAGTTCCCCGGGCGGTTCTTCGACGTCGGCATCGCCGAGGGGCACATGGTCGCGTTCGCGGGCGGGCTCGCGGCGGGCGGGATGCGCCCGGTCGTCGCCGTCTACTCGACCTTCCTCCAGCGCGCCGTCGACCAGGTGATGCACGACGTCGCGATCGCGAACCTCCCGGTCGTGATCTGCGTCGACCGCGCGGGCGTCGTGGGGGCGGACGGCGTGACGCACCAGGGTCTCTACGACCTCGCGATGCTGCGGTGCCTGCCGAACCTCGCGATCTGCCAGCCGAAGGACGCCGACGACCTCGAGGCGCTTCTCAGGGAGGCGCTGGGGCGCAGCGGCCCCACGGTGATCCGCTATCCCCGCGGCAAGGTCCCAACGCGCCTGGCACCAGGCACCAGCTCGGCATCGCCGAGCGCAGGCGCCGTATCCCCCGAGCAGAGCGAGCCGCGCCAGCGGTCGCTGGAGGGGTGCGCCGAAGGCGCGCAGGCACCTCGCGCTCGCGTCGCCATCTGGGCCACGGGCGACTGGTACGGAAGGGCGTGCGAGGTCGCGTCGCGCGTCGGCGGCGTCGCGGTGCAGGCCCGCTTTCTCAAGCCGTTCGACCGGGAGCTCCTGGAGCGGCAGCGCGCGGCGGGGATGAAAATCGTCAGCCTCGAGAACGGCGCGGTCGCGGGCGGGCTTGGCGAGGCGATCGGCGCGGACGTCAAGTTCGGCTGGCCCGACGCGTTCATCCCCCACGGGACGACCGCCGAGCTCGAGCGGAAGTACGGCCTCGACGTCGGGTCCATCGTCGCCAGCCTGTCCCCCCGCCTCCCAACCCCTCAACCCCTCAACCCCTCAACCTAACTATGGCTAAAGTTCACGGAGTCGCAGGCGAATGGGCGCGCGTCAAGGGCATGGTGACGGGCCTCTGGCCGCTGTTCCTCGGGGTGTTCGTCGCCGGGTTCGCGGTGGCGGTCCTGGCGTTCAGGGACCTCGCCTGGGGCTTTGCGCTCCTGGCGGCCGCGCTGGCCTACTGCGGATGGAGCCTCATGAAGGGGCTCCGCCACGCGGAGCGCTTCTTCAAGGGCGCGCGCGGAGAGGAGCGCGTCGCGGGCATCCTCAAGAGCCTGCCCGACGCCTACCACGTCTTCAACGACTTCCTCGCCGGCGGCAAGCACGTCGACCACGTCGTCGTGGGCCCGGCCGGCGTCTTCGCGGTCGAGACGAAGTACTGGAAGGGCTCGGTGACCGTCGAGGACGGGCACGTCCTCCTCGACGGGCAGCTGCCCGACCGGGACCCCCTCGCCCAGGCGCGGAAGGAGGCGCAGCTCGTCAAGGCGACGCTCGCCGCCGCCGGATGGAGCGGCAGCGTCACGCCGGTGCTCGCCTTCGCGTCCGACACGTTCTGCCAGCACTCCGCCGAGCTGCAGGGCGCCGTGGTGATCAATTCCTGCGAACTCGCGAGCGGCTTCTCGACCGAGCGCGTGGTCATCCCCCCGGCGGAGCTCGGCCGTCTCGTCTCTCTCATGGAGAACCGTTCATGAAGAAATCGCCCTTGCGCCCCGCACCGTTCCTTGCGCTCCTCCTCCTCGCCGGCGCCTGTCCGGCGGACGTCCAGCCGCAGGACTACTACGGCCGCATCGCGGGGCGGCTCGGCAACATGCTGCCGAAGCACCATGTCCTCCAGCAGCCGCTGGGCGACGCGATCTCGCGGAAGGCGTGGACGAACCTTGTCACATACTACGACTTCGACCACTCCGTCTTCCTGCAGTCCGACCTCGACCGGCTCGCGGCGCGCGCGTCGTCGCTCGACGACGAGATCCGCGCGATGGACCCGAGCTTCGGCTTCGACGTGTACAACCTCTTCTGCCGCCGCCTCGGCGAGCGCATGGCGTTCGTGACGAACCACCTCGCGACGGCCGAGTGGGACTTCTCGACGAACGAGACGTACCGCATCCGCCGCAAGGACGCCCCCTGGCCGAAGACGCGGGAGGAGGCCGACGAGCACTGGCGCAAGCGCCTGAAGAACGAGGTGCTCGTCCAGGTCCTCAGCGCCGAGCTCGACAAGTCGACGAACGCGGTCGACGCGGCGGGCAATCTCGCGAAGAAGTACCGCCAGTACCACGCGGTCCTCTCGGAGCCCGACGAGGAGGCCGTGCTCCAGCACTACCTCTCCGCCGTCGCGATGGCCTACGATCCGCATTCCGACTACCTGTCGCCCGCGTCGAAGGAGGACTTCGACATGGAGATGAACCTCACGCTGTGCGGCGTGGGGGCGGTCCTGCAGATGGACGAGGGCGCGCTCAAGATCGTCGAGGTGATGGCCGGCGGTCCGGTCGACCGCGACGGCCGCATCAAGGAGGGCGACAGGATCGTAGGCGTCCAGCAGGGCGACGCCGAGATGGAGGACGTGATGTGGAAGCCGATGAAGAAGACGATCAAGAAGATACGCGGCCCCAAGGGCACGCGCGTCACGCTCGAGATCGTCCCGCGCTCCGACGCCTCCGGCGCGACGAAGCGGCGCATCGAGCTCGTGCGCGACGAGATCAAGCTCGAGGACCAGGCGGCGACCGGCCGCGTCGAGACGGTCGCGCTCGGCGGCTTCACGAACAAGGTCGGCTACGTCTACCTCCCCGGCTTCTACGGGACGATGGACAAGCGCCCGCAGGACCCCGGCTACCGCAGCTGCGCGATGGACGTCGCGAAGTACCTCGCCGCGTTCAACGCGGAGGCGGTCGACGGACTCGTCCTCGACCTTCGCGGCAACGGCGGAGGGTCGCTCCGCGAGGCGGTGCTCCTCTCGGCGCTCTTCGTCCCGAACGGCCCCGTCGTCCAGATCAGGGACGCGCGCAACGTGGGGAGCCTGCCGATTCCCTACGGCAACCCCGTCGCCTTCCGGAGGCCGATGGTCGTCCTGACCGACCGCGCCAGCGCCTCGGCGTCGGAAATCGTCGCGGGCCACCTCCAGGACACGGGCCGCGCGATCGTCCTCGGCGACGGCCGCACGCACGGCAAGGGGACGGTCCAGACGGTCTACGGCATGGGGCCCCAGAAGTACGGTTCGGCGAAGATCACGACCTCGCGCTTCTACCGCGTCGACGGGCGCTCGACGCAGCTCGAGGGCGTCCAGGCCGACATCCGCCTCCCCTCGCTCCTCGACGCGCTCGACATCGGCGAGGACAAGCTCCCGAACGCCCTGCCGTTCAGCCGCATCCTCCCCGCCGACTACGCGCGCTGCTGGAACCTGGACACGTACGTGCCCGAGCTGCGGCGCCTCGCCGAGGCGCGCCTCGCCGCCGACGAGCGCTACCAGCGGCACCTCTCGAACGTGAAGGGCATGAAGGAGGTCGGCGACCGCGAGGAGGTCCCGCTCGAGCGCGAGGCCCGCAAGGCGCAGATGGCGGCCGACCGCGAGCTCAGGGAGCTCGACGACGGGGACGACGAGGACGAGGAGGGGGAGGGGAGCCGCCCCTCCCGCCGTCGCCGGCGAAACGAGCGCGCGCGCGACGACGTCGTCCTCGACGCCGCGTTCGACGTCCTTTCCGACCTGATTCGCCTCAACCGCGGAGCGGAGCTTCCGCGCCCGAGGACGAACGCGGGGTGGTACAACGCGATCATGGGAGGGTTCTGACATGACGCCTGTCAGATTCGTCAAGATGCACGGCGCGGGGAACGACTTCGTGCTCGTGGACGACCGCGACGGGTCGTTCCCGTCTGAGCACCGGCTCATCGCCGCGATGGCGATGCGCCCGGGCGGCATCGGGTGCGAGGGCGTGATCCTCGTCCAGAAGTCCGAGTCGGCCGACTTCAAGATGCGCTTCTTCAACCCGGACGGGTCGGAGGCGGACCTCTGCGGAAACGGCGCGCGCTGCGCCGCCGCCTTTGCGCGCGAGATCGGCGCCGTGTCGGGCCGGGCGATGCGCTTCGAGACGGCCGCGGGCGCCGTCGACGCCGAGATTCTCGAGAACGACCTCGTCCGCATCGCCATGCCCGACCCGAAGGGCCTCTCGGGCGACTTCGTCGTCGCGGGCGTCCCCCATCTGGTCGTCCCCGTCGAGAACCTCTCGAAGGCCGACGTGGAGGGCGAGGGGCGCCGCATCCGCCTGAGCGAGGCGTTCGCCCCGGACGGCACGAACGTCGACTTCGTCACCTACCGCGCGCCCGACCGCGTGTCGATCCGGACCTACGAGCGCGGGGTCGAGGCCGAGTCGTTCGCGTGCGGCACGGGGTCGGTCGCGGCGGCCGTCATCGGCGTCGCCGCCCACGGGCTCCGCTTCCCGGTGCGCGTCAAGACCGTCGGCGGCTACGAGCTGACCGTCGGCGGCGTCCAGACGGCGGATGGCTTCACGGACATCACGCTCACCGGGCCCGTCAAGCGCGTCTACGAGGGGCTGATCGACCTCGACGCGCTCGGCGTCGTGTCGGAATAGCTTCGGCGCGGGACATAACAAAAGGAGGCGGCGCGTCATGTCGAAATGGTTGGCGGTTTTCCTCGCGGCGGCGTCCGCCGTCCCCGATTGCGCGGCCGGCGTCGGACTGGCGCTCGAGGTCGATCCGCAGGCGGTGGTCGAGATCCTTCCGCTCGCGGTCGAGGCGATCGCGATCCAGCGGCGCGCCGCTGAGCGCGAGGAGAGGCACGCGGAGGAGCTCAGGAAGAAGGGCATCGCAGAGGTGCCGCCGTGCGGCAGCGAGCGGTACGTCATCGACGTCCCCGCGTTCGGCGGTTTCTCGTTCGACGGCTGGGGCGAGCTCTACATCGACCGCCGATTCGTGACGGACGAGGAGATGAAGACCGTCAGGAAGATCGAGGCGTGGATCGCGAAGTGGTTTCCGCAGCAGACGAAGAAGCGGACGCAAAAGCCGCGCAAGAGCGCGGGCGGCGCGGGGCTTCCCGTCTTCCGCGGGTTCGAGGACGCGCGCTACCAGGCGCACGACGAGCTGATCGCGAAGCTCGTCGCCGCGTTCAACGCCGACAAGAGGGGCTGGACGGGCGGCACGCCCGAACAGGCGGCAAGGGTCGGCGATCTCACGCCCGCGCTCGTCAAGGCGCACATGATCGAGGAGTCGGGCGGCAACGGCCCGCGCTCCAAGGCGGCGTGGGCGGCCGATCCCCTGCAGGTGAACGTTCCGGGCGACTGGGGCGTCGAGAAGGAGCTCGTCGGGCTGACGAAGCCCGCGAAGCGAAACGAGGGCTCTCTCGAGAACAACGTCCGCGCGGCGATCAAGTATCTCTCGCGCAAGGGCTTTGGCGCCTCTGCGCGCCCGGCGGCCTCGCGCCCCAAGGGCTTCTTCGACGGATGGCTCGACGCGCTTCGCCGCTACAACGGACGGCGCGACCGCACCGACACCGACCGCTACTACAGCGACGAATACGCCGAGAAGATCATGAAGCGCGCGAAGGACCCGGACGCCTTCGTCCCGATCGAGATCAAGCTTGCGAAGTAGGTCGGCGCGGCCGGGCGCGCGGAAGTCCGAGAGGGCGTCGCCGGGGGCTGGGGTCTGGCCCTCCAGTACTCCGCGAACCTGGCGCATGGCGTTCCTTCGCGCTGCTCGCCGCCTACAACCTCGCGTTCGTCGCGCCGCTGGTCGCTGTGTTGTCCTTGCCTCGAAGACGACAGACGCCTTCCAGATGGCGAAGTGGTCCTCCCGCAACGTTATCTCCGCGAAGATCGCGTTCGGGCTCGTCTTTGCGATTCTTGGTACCCTGACACTTCTGATGCTGACATTAGGACGTCACAACGGTGCAAGTATTCTAACGTCGAGTAGGAGTAGAGCAGCCCGGCGGGCGGCGCGCCGACCCCGTTTTTATGGTATAATATGGCCGGAAACGAAGAAACAACGGGCAGTCTCCGCCACATGAAGATTCTCCAGGTCCTACCGGCGCTCGAACAGGGTGGCGTCGAGCGTGGAACGCTCGAAGTCGCCGCCGCATTGACTTCCGCCGGCATCCCGAACGCCGTCGCGAGCGCGGGCGGCCGTCTCGTCCGCGCGCTCGACGACCTGGGCGTAGAGCATCTTGCGCTCCCCTTGGACAGGAAAAACCCGTTCGTCCTGCGCGGTTGCGCGAAGAGGCTCGCCGAATACTGCAAGGCGGAGGGCGTGACCCTGATGCACGTCAGGAGCCGCGCTCCTGCATGGGCGGTCAAGTGGGCGTCGGAGAGGTGCGGCGCCAAGTGGATGGCGACGTTCCACGGCGTCTACGGCACAAGCCCGAGGTTCCTCAAGATACCCTACAACCGCGTGATGCTCGAGGGCGAGCGGACGATCGCCGTCTCCGACTACGTGCGCCAGCATATTCTCGCCACCTACGATGGCGTCGATCCTGAAAAGATCGTGCTCGTTCACCGTGGCGCGGACACAAATGTTTTTAGCCCCGATGCGGTGCCGCGTGACGTGGCAGAGGCGAAGAAAACGAAGAAGTACGGCTTTGAGAAGGACTATCCGGTGATTACGATCCCAGGCCGCCTCACCCGCTGGAAGGGGCAGGAGGTCTTCATCGAGGCGCTTTCACTGATGAGAAACCACCGGTATGGCGTCCTCATACTCGGCTCCGACCAGGGACGCACCGAATATTCAGACAATCTTCGCACGATGGCCGGCAAGCTTCCCGACGAGACGCGAGTGGTCTTTCGCGACCATACGTCGGAGATGCAGGTCGTTTATGCGCTTAGCGACATCGTCGTGAATGCCTCTTCAGCGCAACCCGAGGCGTTCGGGCGCACGATTCCCGAGGCTCAGGCCTCCGGGTGCCTCGTCCTCGCAACCGCCCACGGCGGCGCGTGCGAGACGGTGAAGGACGGCGAGACCGGTTTTCTCGTTCCACCTGGCGACGCAAAGGCGATGGCCGAGAAGCTCGACGAGATGCTCGAGATGTCGGCCGAGGCCAAGGCCAAGATGCGTGCGGCGTCAGTAGAGTCCGTGCGCGCGGACTTCTCGACGGCGAAGATGTGCGAAAAGACCCTTGCAATCTATCGCGAACTTCACGGAGGGCTGCCGAAATGAAGAGGTCGCCGCGCATCCTCTTCGTCGGGAACTTCCTGATCCGCCACTGGGGGAACGGGCGGAGCGGCATCGACATGCGCTTGGCTGCAGGGGCGATCCGCAACGGCTGGCAGGTCCTGACGTTCTCCGAGCGCGACATCGCGCGCTTTCTCGCCCCGCTCGGCTTTCTGCGCGCCCTCGGCGCGAAGACGATGAACGACCGGCTTCTCAGGACGGTGCGCAACTGGCGGCCCGACTTCGTCTTTGTCGCGCACTGCGACTACGTGGCGAACGAGACGCTTTTCGCGATGCGCGAGGCGTCTCCCGGCGTCAGGATCGTCCACATCAACTGCGACCCCGTCGAGACCGGGCACTGCTGCGCGCAGATCCGCCGGCGCATGGACTCGTGCGACGCGATTTTCGTCACGACGGCGGGCGACAAGCTCAAGGAGTGGACGACGGGGAGGAACGTCGTCGGCTTCTACCCGAACCCAAGCGATCCCTCTTTCGAGGTCGAGGACAATTCCGCCAAGACGGAGTTCGGGTACGACCTCTTCTTCGCGGGGCGGCCGGCCGACGCCGACCAGCGCAGGGCGCTGCTCGAGGAGCTTCTCCCCAAGATCGACGCGAAGGTGCGTCTCGGCTTCTTCGGAATGGGCCGCCCGCTCGTCGTAGGGCGTGCCTACGAGGAGGCGCTCGCCGCGTCGAAGATGGGGCTTTCGATCAACCGCTTCGAGGGCTGGAAGTGGTATGCGTCCGACCGCATTACGCACCTCATGGCGAACGGCATCCTGACGTTCCAGTACGACGGCAATTCCATGCAGGACTTCTTCGCGGAGGACGAGACCGCGTATTTCCACGCGCCGGACGATCTCGCGGAGAAGATCGCCTGGTACAATTCGCATGACGAGTCGAGACGCGCGGTTGCGGCGGCGGGGATGCGAAAGTACCGCCGGCTCTTCGATGCGCGCCGCGTCGTCCGCTACCTCGTGGAGACGGCGGCGGGCGAGCCCCATTCCGAGCCCTACGAATGGGCGAAGGAGGTCTACTCGTGATCTTCGAGGCGTTCAGGAAGTTCCGCGCCGAGCGGCCGGACGCCCCCGCGTTCCTCGTCGCGTCCGGCGACCGGTCGGTGCCGATTTCGTGGAGGCAGTTCACGGACGACATCGCGGCGGTCGTCTGGGCGATCGGAAAGTACTGCCCGCGCGCGAAGATCGGGATTCTCGGCGAGAACTCCTACCAGTGGATCGTCGCCCACGCGGCATGCCTCCTCTCCGGTTCGTGCGCCGTGCCGCTTGACGTGAACCTTTCGGCGGACGAAATCTGCGAGCGGCTGGACTTCGTCGGGGCCAAGACGCTCGCGCACTCGTCGCTCCACGGCGACAAGGCCTTCGAGGTCGCTCGCCGGATGCCGAACGTCCTGCGCGTCGGGTTCAGCTCGCTCGCCGCCGACAGCTTCATGGAGGGCGGGCGCACGGACGAGGCGTTCGCGCTGTGGGACGGCCCGGGGCCGCGGCGGACGGAGGAGGACGGCTCTCCCGCTGTCGCGACGATGGTCTTCACGAGCGGAACGACGGCGGTCCCGCGCGGGGCGGAGCTCACGCTCGCGGCGATCGAGTCGTTCGCTGAGTCCGGCGGGAAGGCGCTCCCGATGGGGCCGTCCGACCGTTCGCTCATGCTCCTGCCGCTCCACCACATCTTCGGGATCGCGGCGACGTACCTGATGCTCGTGAACGGCGTCGCGCTCGGCGTCTGCCCCGACTTCAGGCGCCTCTACGACGCGGTGAACCGCTTCCGCGTGGACTTTGCGTTTCTCGTCCCCGCGCTTGCCGACATCCTTGCGGCGAAGTGCGAGCAGCATGGCGTCAGGGGGCTCAAGTGGGTGCTTGTCGGCGGCGCGCCGATTTCGCCGCGCACGGACGGCCGGCTCGCGGCGCTCGGCATCCGCGTGCTGACGGGGTATGGACTCACCGAGACCGCCGCGCTCTTTTCGCTTGCGCCGCTCGGCGAGCCCTCTCGCCGCGGAAGCGCGGGAAAGGTCTCGTCCCTCCCTGACGTCGAGACGAAGGTGTCGGAGAAGGGCGAGCTCATGGTGCGCGGTCCGAACGTCATGCTGCGCTACCATCGCGCCCCCGAGGAGACGGCGAAGGTCCTTTCGCCGGACGGCTGGTTCAGGACGGGCGACCTCGGGAACATAGACGCCGACGGCTATGTCTGGATCACCGGCCGCGCGAAGCGGACGATCGTGCTCTCGTCCGGGAAGAAGATCGCGCCGGAGGAGCTCGAGGGCAGGCTTCTCGCGCGTCCCGGGATAGCGGAGGTCGTCGTCACGGGCGAGTCGGAGAGCCGCACGGTCACGGCCGAGATATTCGCGGAGATTCCAGAAGCCGAGGTCCGCGGCGCAGTTGCCGCGGTGAACCGGACGCTCCCCATCTACAAGCGCATCAAGCGCGTCGTCGTGCGCGACGAGCCGTTTCCGCGCACGTCGTCCGGGAAGATCCGGCTTCCCGCCGCGCCGCCGCCGACGCCGAGAAGGACGAGGGGCCCCGCGCTGCCGATCCCCGTTCCGCGCGGCTGGTGGCTCGGCCTCGCGCTCCTCGCCGTCGTCGCGCTTGCGCTCGTCGTCATCGCCGTCTGCTTCATCCTCCACCTTTCCATCGGGGCCGACTGATGCGTCGCAGGCAGAAAAGGTTGCTGAGGGCCCTGCGCCGCCCGTTCGAGTGGGCGGGCGTCGGCCTCGGCTATCTCGTCCTGTCGAACCTCCCGCGGCGGGCGATGCTCGCCGTATGCGACTTCGCCTCGGCCGTCATGTACCTCTTCGACCGGCGCGGACGCGCCCTCGCGCTTGCGAACCTGCGCACCGTCTACGGGCGGGACGTGCCGGGGGCGAAGAAGATCGTCCGCCGCTCCTACCGCAGCATGGCGCGCGCGGTCGGCCACGCGTTCTGGACGTGCCGGAACGCGAAGGCGCGCGCGGCGTCGGCGGGCGAGATCTGCGCGGAGGGGCGGGCGTTCCTCGCGTCGAACCGCCCCGCCGTCACGGTCTCCGCCCATCTTGGCTGCTGGGAGATCCTCTCGCAGCTCGCGTTCCTCGAGGGGCACCGCATGATGTCCGTCGCGAAGGACATCGGTACCGACGGCATGACGCGGCTTCTCATGAAGGCGCGGCGGTCGATCGGGCAGGAGATCGTCCACGCCGACGGCGCGTTCCGTCCGCTGATGCAGGGAATCAGGGACGGCAAGTCGCTCGGGCTCCTCGTCGACCAGGTCGTGAAGCCGCGGAACGGCGGCGTCTGGGTGCGGTTCTTCGGACGGCCCGTCCCCGTCTCGGCCGCGCCTGCGTTCTTCGCGGCGAAGGGGAAGGCGCCTGTCGCCGTCGCGTGGAGCCGTCCGCTCAGGGACGGACGCTGGCGCTGCGAGGTCGTGCGCACCTACCGCCCCGAGGAGGCGCGCGACATCTGGGCCTTCACGCAGTCGTGCATCCGCGACCTCGAGCGCGTCGTCCGCCGCCATCCGTCGTGCTGGGTGCTCAACTACCGCTACTTCAGGAAGACGCCGACGGCCGAGGAGCTCGCGCAGCTCGAATCCCGCGAGGCGAAGGCGGGGGAGGCGCCGTGAAGGAGGCCCGGAACATCTTCGTCTTCGTCGTCTGGTCGAAGGCGCGCGCGCACGTGGCGGAGATCCGCGGCGCGCTCGCCCGCTCGTTCGACCTCCTCTTCGAGGCGGACGTCTCCTGGCCGCGCTTCGAGTTCGAGCGGAGGCTCCGGGAGTTCTACTGCTTCGGAGGGCTGTTCACGTGGTGGAACAAGGCGCGGAAGTGCGGCCGCGGGCCGTTCCGCGTCTTCGTCGTCGAGGACCCCTCGCCCGTGTGGGCGTACGAGCGCGACACGCGCGGCCAGGAGCTGCTCGTGGACGCCAACGTCTTCCGCGCCAAGCAGGACTTCCGCCGTCGCACCCGCCACCGCAACTGCGTCCACGCGTCCCTGACCTCGGGCGAGACGGAGGAGCAGCTGCACGCGCTCTTCGGCTGCGGGACGGAGGCGTTTCTCGCGACGCTGCCGCGCCGCCGCATTCTCGACGCCGAATACGACTTCGTGGCGAGCCTCGGCTACGACTGCCATTGCGCGACGATGCTGAGGAAGCACGGGCTCAGGTCGTGCTCGTCGCCCCTCGACTGGCTGACGGCCGCGCCGCTCGAAACGCGGCTCGGGCTCGTCGAGACGCGCTTCGCGGGGTTCCTCGGGAAGGAGAACATGCGCCGGCTCGAGAAGGAGCCGGACGCTCCCGGGAAGGGCAACGACCACTACGAGGACGCCGCAACGGGGCTGAGGTTCTTCCACGACTTCCGCGAGACGCTTCCCTTCGACGAGGCGTACGCGCAGGTGAAGGCGAAGTACGACCGCCGCGTCGCGCGGCTCTACGACAACGTCGCGAAGGCGCGGCGGACGCTGTTCGTCTGGTGCGATCCCCTCCGCCCGCTCGCCGAGGACGTCCGCGCGGCCGCGGAGGAGCGGCTCCGCGCGGCGTTTCCGGGAAGGGACGTGCGGCTTCTCGCCGTCGCGTCCGACGACGACTTCGGGCGGATTCGCAGCCCGCTTGCGGCGGCGATGCGCCGCCGCACGGAGCGGCTCCGCCTCCTCGTCCGCTGCCTCACCTGGCCCCACCTGACGCGCGCCGGACGCAGCGCGGCGCGGCGGCGGCTTGAGCGGAAGTGGGGGCTCGAATGACGGAGATCGGAAGGGGCTCCCGGCGCGTCTGCCTGCGCCTCCCTGGCGCGCCGCTGTGCGTCAAGCGCTACCGCGACGACGAGGGGGTCGGCGAGACCGTGAGGCGCGAAATCGCGCGCTGCCGCTTTGATCGCCGGCGCAGCACCTGCGCGCAGGAGTACGACTATGTCCGCTCCCTCGCGGCGAAGCTCCCCCCGAAGGTCTTCGCCGTCTTCCCCGAGACGATGGAGCTCCGCGAGGACCCCGTGCACGGGTGGGTCCTCGTCGAGAGCCTCGTCCTCAACGGGGACGGCTCGGTGCCGGAGCGCTTCTCGCGTACCTGCCGCGCGGCGGACGCGTCGACGCGCCGGCGTCTGCTCTGCGCGTTCCGCGACCTCGCGCACGCCTTCGAGGCCGCGGCCGTCAGGTTCTACGACCCCCAGAACGTCCTCGTCCAGTGGGAGGGGAGGCCCTTCGAGGGCGACTTCCGTCTCAGGATCGTCGACTTCGAGCCCGCGTCGCGCGCGCTCGTGCCCGTCGACCTCCTCTGCCCCGCGCTCCGCCGCATGAAGCTGCGCCGCCGCGTCCGCCGCTATCTCTGGCAGCACGTCTTCGCGCGGTACAATCCGCTTCCGTGGCGCAAGCGCGCCGCGTGGGACGCGCTCGTCGGGGAGGCGGGTGCGAAGATGGGCCTTTCGGACTGCCGCGCCTTCCTGGAGAACAAGCTGGTCAACGACATCTTCTACGAGGGGCTCTTCAGGGGGAAGCCCTGCATCGTCAAGTGCTCTTCGCGCGCGCCCGAGTCGATCCGGAACGAATACGAGCTCGCCTCCCGCCTCCACGCCGTCGATCCCGTCCACTTTCCCGCCGCCTATGCCGTCTCGCCGGGTCCGATGGCGTTCGTCGTGACGGAACGGGTCGCCGGCGGCAGGACGCTCGCGGACGATCCGGACGACAAGTACGCGGACGAGGTGCTGGCGATCCTCGACTCGCTCTACGAGGCGAAGGTCGTCTACCGCGACATCCTGCCGTCCAATTTCCTCGTCGCGCCGGACGGACATCTCAAGCTCGTCGACTTCCAGTTCGCGGTCGACTGGAACGCCCCCCGCGTCGACCCGTGGCTCGGGCGGCATCCCGCCTACCACTTCGCCGTGTTCGCCGCCGTCCTTCGGAAAGGCGTCGCGTGGTGGGACGACGCCGGATTCGCGACGCTGCTGCTCCCTTCGCTCCGCACGCGCGCGAAGTCGCGCATGGGCCGCCTCCGGTACGAGATCCGCCTGTCGCCGGCCGTGCGCCTCCGCCTCTGGCTGCTGGCGCTTGGCATGCGCGTCCAGCGCCTCTTTGCGCGCCCCGGCTCGCGCAAGCGCCAGTCGCTCGACCGTCGCCTTGAGCGCTTCGGGTAGGGCCGTGTTCCCGTCCGCTTCGACGGCCCGTCCGTCAGGACCCTCGGCGACCGCCGCCATGAAGCGTGGGAGGCGATATCTTCCAGCAGAGCCAGGCGGAGAGCGTCTTCGAGTCGAAGATCGTTCCGTTGCGGATGCCGTCCTCGACTTCGGCTTCGGAGAGGACGACCGGATGGACGTTCTCGTCGGGATCCTGGTCCTGTTCGTGGGCGGTACCGGAAATCTCCGCGAAGTAGAGGTGAATGCGCTCCTCGCAGTAGCCGGGCGTGCAGATGATCGTCGTGAGGAACTTGATGCCCGTCACTTCGTAGCCCGTCTCCTCGGCCGTCTCGCGCCGCGCGCCCTCGATCGGGTCTTCGCCCGGTTCCAGCCCGCCCGCGATGACCTCGACCAGCGCCTCTTCCGCCGCCTTGCGGTACTGCTTCACGAACACGAACTTGCCGTCGGGGCGCCGCGCGAGGATCGCGACGGCGTCTCCGTGCCGTATCACCTCGCGCTTCGCCTTGCGTCCGTCCGGCAGCTCGATGTCGAGAAGGTCGACGCTGATGATCTTCCCCGTGTACTTGCGCTCGCTCGCAAGCGTCTTTTCCGTTAAGTCTTGTTGCATTTTATGATTTCCTTTTGGGGTGGGAGTTAGCCACAAAGAGCAGGAGGTTCAGGAGTGGAGGGTGGGGTTGAGTTTAAGCCACAAAGAACAGGAGATGCAGGAGAGGAGGGTTGGGTAGGTGAGGTTGGGTTTAAGCCACAAAGAACAGGAGGCTCAGGAGTAGAGAGGCGTGGGCGAGCAAGTTTTCTTGACTCAAACTTGGGCGATCCGAAGTTTATCAACATGCCATAATCTATTTTCATGGCGGAAAGGTAGTTGATTGTCTGCGCTATGTGTGCATTCTGAAGCGCGGACACAGCTTTCAGCTCTATCACAATGCCATCTACGAGCATGTCAACAATGTAATCTCCAATGACATAGCCATCTTCGTCGCACACATTGATTGGGACTTGTGTCTGGACGTTGAACCCGGCTTTTGAAAGCCGATGGGCAAGTCCGTTTTCATAGACTTTCTCAAGATAGCCCGTCCCAAGATAAACATGTAATTCATACGCGATTTGCCGTATCGCGTCACACTTCGCTTTTGATTCTTCTTCCGTCATTTCTCCTGTCTCTCCTGTTCTTTGTGGCCCTAAATCACCAGGATTCTGCCACCCTCCTGTTTCTCCTGCTCTTTGTGGCTCCAATCACCTCGCTTCTGCCACTCTCCTGTTTCTCCTGCTCTTTGTGGCAGAAATCAAGCCTCTACCCGAAGTCGTTGCGTTAGAGCATATTGCAGGCGCGTTTCACCATCCAACATTAACAATCGGCATATAGCGCATTCCGCTGAAATAAGTCGCGTCTTCATCGTGAGAGATTCCATTGATAAGTCCGATTTGGACAACCCATCCATCCTTTGCCGGACAAGCAAAGTTTATAAGCCCGATTTGGACCCCGCACATTGACACAGCGCCATTGTAGCATGCTATCTGCAAACCTCGGTTTTCCGCATGTTGACTCGATGCAGCTTGGGAAAGCAATCCCGCTATCTGGACGCCCGTCATGCCGGAAACCGTCACTGATGCGATGCCGCCTAGCTGAAGTCCACTCGCTTTTTCAGCCAAGGCAAAAGCACCTCCAATCTGAACGCCCTTGACGCATTCATCACCAGCCTGAATCCCGACGACTGAAATGCCTCTCAGTTCTCTCGAATGCCAGGAATTGATTGCCCCCAGCGACAGGCCTTCAACAGTATCAGGCCCCATGCCGACAACCGACAGATGAACGCCACAAACGTCATTACTTGGGAAACATCCGCCCATCGACACCGCAATCGGAGTTGCACCCGACGCACTTACCGAAAATGCGCCAATCATTACCATCAAATAATATCTTGAAGCCTGTATCACCTGTCGCACTATTTTAGTTGTTTGCATTGCTATACCCTCACTAATCTCCTGTCTCTCCTGTTCTTTGTGGCTTAAAACCAATCGTTTTTATGCCAACTCTTTGCCAACGGAGAATGCGTTTGCGACGGCATCGCCCATGATGCGGTAGACGTGGGCGCAAGGGTCGAAGCAGACCGGCTTCATCTTCGCGGCGTCGGGCTTGCCGTCCGTCAGCGCCGACTCCTCGACCGCGCAGTTGACGATCTTCCCGACGACGTTGCAGTTCTCCTCGTTCATCGAGACGAGTTCGCATTCGAGGACGAGCGGCAGCTCGTCGACGACCGGCGCGTCGACGAATTCGCTCTTCGTGACGGTAAGCCCGCTCTTCGCAACCTTGTCGGACGTCTTGTTGCCGCTGACGAGCCCCAAGTAGTCGCAGGCCGCGACCTTGTCCGCGGTGCCGAAGGCGACTGTGAACGCCTTGTGGGCGGCGATGTTTTCCCATGTCTTGTGCGACGTGTCGATGCAGATCGTTATCTCGTCCTCGAGCGTGATCCCGCCCCACGCGGCGTTCATCACGTCGGGCGTGCCGTCCGCCCCGTAAGTGCCGATCATCAACACCGGCATCGGAAACATCCAGTTCTTCTTTCCGAAGTTCTTTTTCATTGTTTAGTTCCTCCTATGCACGGAATGTCATCGCATCGAGCAGCGGGACTTCCTTGAAGTGCTTTGCGTTTCCACTGAGAAGCGTGTCGCCGTTTTCAAGAGCAGTGGCGAAGATGAGCGCGTCGCATACGCCGAGGTCGCTTTTGAGCGTCGTGGACTCCATTATGGAAATTGCGCGGGTCGAGATTTCCGCCGTTATTGGCAAAGTGGCGAAGCCAAGCGCCGAGAGGAAGCGCTTCATCGAAAGCATTTCCGCCTTGTTCCTGACGCCTTGCAGAAGTTCCATGTAGGTGACGGAAGAAATAGAGCGCGTAGTCGCCTCGTCTATCGCATCCAGTGCCTTTCCGTTGCCGCGAAAGGCCCATATCATGACGTCGGTGTCGAAGATCATGCGAACCTCCGCTTCGCACGGAGATTGCGGACATAATCGGTCGGCGACGTAAGGTCGTCGCGGTCCGCCCACATCCCGGCGGCCGCGCAATCCCTCGCGGACGGTGCATCCGGCTTTGCGTCTTCCCAAGCGACGATGACGGCCCACGGCCGGCCGTGCGAAGAGACTGTGACGCGCTCGCGCCGAGAGATCGCACCCTGGATCTCGGGCATGCGCCTTCTGAAGTCAAGCATCGTGGCATTCATCTTTTTTACTCCAATATGCTCATTTAAACTGTGCATATTGTATCATATGCTGTTGCTTTGTGCAAGGACTTGCCTAGACGTCTCGAGGGCGGTGTCAAGAATGGACTCGTCCAACAGAAAAGGGATCACGCCAACATGGACAATCCCAGTATCGTCCATCTGTGGTGGCTGCATTCCCTCCGTGACAATCATCCGTGCGAAAAAGTCGCCACTCCTTCGCAGTGGCAGTAGCTCCTGCTCCTTCTGCTCTTCCGTGGGCAAACGCCATACAGACTGGATGTACAACTTTCCCGGCGCCCGGTTGACAACGAAGTCGATTTCATGGAACTGCAGCTCCCGCTTTCCCTCTTTGTTGACGGAAACGACAGGGACGATGCCGACGTCGACCTGGCAACCGCGGCGGACCAGTTCATTGTAGATGACGTTCTCCATCATGTGGGACGGCTCGACGTCGCGGAAGTCCAGTCGTGCGTTCCGCAGTCCGGGATCCTCGGCATAGTACTTGACAGGAAAGTCAAAATAGCTTTTCCCTTTGACGTCCCAGCGCTTCGCTTCCGAAAACAGAAAGGCGTCCTTCAGGTATTCAAGGTACGCCTTGACCGTATGGTCGTTCGTCTTGACCTTCATCGTAGAACCAAGCGCGTTGACCAACCTGTGAGGATTGGAAAGCGATCCTGTCGCACTTGCAATGACGTCTATGAGCGGCGAGAGGATGTTCTCCTCCCTCAGACGGTTCCGCTCCACTATGTCGCGCTCGTAAACCTCCTTGAAAAGTCCCTTGAGATATGCCGCTCGTTCGCGATCGTCAGTTTCGGCAACGGCCAGCGGCATGCCGCCCCAGATCAGGTAGTCTGCGAAAGCCGCCGCCTTGTCGACGGAATCAAGCGCCTGACAGTACTCGGCAAACGAGAACGGATGCACCCGTATCTGGCAGCCGCGATCGGCAAAATTCGTGTCAATGTCCTTGGACAACGTCTTTGAATTGGATCCGGTAACATAAACATCGACCTTCTCGATCTGACGAAGCTCGTTCAACGCATCATAGAACGTCACATACGCGTCTTCACGATCTTCCGGTGCCAGACGCTCCAAGTCCACGCCCTTCGGCAAAACCTTGCGCGCCAACTGCACTTCGTCGATAAACACGTAATTCCAGCGTCCGTCGTGGACAATTCGCTCGGCTACATACTCCTCCAGCGCAATCGCATTGCGCAAGGGAATGTTGGCCTTGCGGTCGAGCGGGACTTCGATGACGTGCTGCGAGTCAACGCCGTCAGCAAGCAGCCTCTCGCGAAACAAAGTCCCCAGCAAGTAGCTCTTTCCGCAGCGTCTAACCCCCGTTATGACTTTTACCAAGCCATTGTGGCGTTTCTTCCACAATTGGCTCAGATACTGTTCTCGAATAACTTTCATAATTCAAATTGACTAGGTTCTGATGAGTAAGTTTGAAGTAATTTTACCATGTATCGCTGCCTAATGTCAATCCCCACCTTCAAAGTGAATAATCAATGACGACCTAGTTTGAAGTAGCGCGATTATCGACTCCAGTTGATGTTGTGAAGTGTCATAGTGAATCGGCGAGTTTTCACAAATCGGGAATCGTTCGGCAACTCCACGCCATTTTTGCGGGCGGTCAACTTTCGTCCTTTCTGGCAAAGACCGGCAAGGCGACAATCAGCATCCACAATCGGTCCGCCGCTCATGCCGCGCACTATGTCGGCCGCATGCTCGAACTCAAGCGGCCCGATGGCGATGACCGTCCCCGCCTCTGCGCACATAACGCCAGCCCCTCCGGCATCGCCGAAGAAGTATAGCCGCTCGCCATAGCGCGGCGGACAGTCGGCAAGGGAGAGTTCCGCGCAAATCGGCTTCGGTATGACTATGCGAACGGCATCATGGTTGCTCTTTGTGGCTAAAACCTATCTTCCCCCTGCCAGTTGCCTATAGCATTCGTACGCGGCGATGGAGACGGCGTTTGCAAGATTGATGCTGCGCGCGTGCTCGCCGGGCATCGGTATCTTGAAAAGGGACTCTTTGTAGCGGTCGTAGAAGTCCTTCGGGAGCCCCGACGACTCGTTGCCGAACACCAGCGCGTCGCCTTTTTCAAAACGGCACTCGTACAGCGATTTCTCGCCATGCGTCGAGAGGAAGAAGAGTCGCTTGGGCTTTGCCGCCGCAAGATACTCTTCCCACGTGTCGTGCAGCGCCACGTCGAGATGCGGCCAGTAGTCGAGGCCCGCGCGGGCGACGTACCGGTCGTCGAGGGCGAAGCCGAGGGGGCGGACGAGATGGAGCGGCACTCCCAGCCCGACGCAGAGCCTGCCGATCGCACCCGTGTTGTGCGGAATCTCCGGACGAAGAAGGACGATCGAAAGCAAACCTTGCCGATTGCTGTCCGTCATCGCTTCACCGATTGCGCCGGCGCGCGGCTGAACGTGCCTTTTGGGGTGCCTGGAGGTTGAATATCCTGCCGAGGCCCTTGCGGGCGAGGGCGCGCAGCGCGTCGAGCGATTTCTCGGTGAACGGCTTGTGCTCCGCCGTCCCCTGGAGCTCCACGTAGCGTCCGTCGTCCGTCATCACGACATTGAGGTCGACCTCCGCCGTCGAGTCGTGCGCGTAGTCGAGGTCGAGCGTCGGCACGCCGTCGCAGACTCCGACGGAAACGGCGGCGACACGATGGACGATCGGGTTCTCGGAGAGAGTCCCGTCGGCGAGCATCTTCGCGACGGCGTCCTCCAGCGCGACCATTCCGCCGGTGATTGAGGCGCAGCGCGTCCCGCCGTCGGCCTGCAGGACGTCGCAGTCGACGATGATCTGCCGCTCGCCCAGCTTCGACATGTCGACGGCGGCGCGGAGGGAGCGCCCGATGAGGCGCTGTATCTCGGTCGAGCGCGCGTCCATCTTCAGCTTCTTGATGTCGCGGTCCTTTCGTCCGCCGCCGGTGGAGGACGGCAGCATGGAGTACTCCGCCGTGACCCATCCGCGCCCGGTGTCCTTGAGGAAGGGCGGGACCTTCTCCTCGACGCTTGCGGTGCACAGCACCCAGGTGTCTCCCCATTTGACGAGCACGCTTCCGGCGGCGTGCTTCGTGAAGTTCCTGACGAACTCGATTTTTCTCAGTTGGTCGCTTTTCCGTTTCATGTCCGTTCCTCTATGTGTGTTGTAGATTCTCGATTCCGCCCGTCGGCTTCGGCCCTGCCTCGGGCTCCTCTAAAAGTTCAAACCTCTTCATCGTCTCTCCGTCTCGCTCGATCGTCTCGAAGAACATCTTTGCCGGACGCACCCACAGTCCGCGTTCGCCATAGAGCGCGCGGTAGACGGCCATCTCCTCCAGCGTCTCTGAGTCCTTTGCGAATCCCTCGAGGCGGTAGAGGTTCCCCTTGAAGTGCCGGAACTCGCGTCCGATTAGCTTCTCTTGCTCTTCTGTCATTTCACATCCTTCCCTCTCCTGTCTCTCCTGTTCCTTGTGGCTTAAAGCGAAGGTCCCCTACTATGGCCTCGGCCTGCCTGCGGCCGACTTCATAGACGCGCTGCATCTGGTCGGGGTCGTGGCAGACGCGCGAGATGTCGAGCGGCGCATCGGGCGCGATCAGCAGCGCCGCGCCGTCTGCAACGCGCGAGTCGATGTATTTCAGCGTGTCGTTGTACCATTCGTGCCGCGTCTTCAGCGCCTTGTAGACGACTGGATAGCGACGGAGGAACGGCTTTGCGAGGCGATGCTTCCACGAGGGGAACTTCCTGTAGCCGTGCGGACGCGTCGTGACGACGACGTTGAAGTCGTAGCCAAGCGACTCGAAGTAGCGAAGGGGAATCCCGTCGGAAAGGCCGCCGTCGAGATACTCGCATCCGCCGATTGCGACCGGACGCGAGACGACCGGCATGGAGGCCGAGGCGCGTATCCACTCAAACGCCTCCGCGTCGGCCTTGTCGAGCCGCCTGTACGCAGGCCTCCCCGTCGCGCAGTCCGTCGCGACGACATGGAACTCCATCGGATTCGCCGCATACGCCGCGGCGTCGAAGACGTCGAGCTCCATCGGAAGCTCGCGGTAGCAGAAGTCGGCGTTGAAGAGGTCGCCCGTCCTGAAGAGCGACGACCACGAGCAGTAGCGCGGATCGCGCGCGAAGCGCTTGTTGTAGCGGATCACGCGTCCGACCTGTCCGCTCTTGTAGTTGCAGCCGAAACAGGCGCCGGCCGAGACGCCGACGATTCCGTCGAACTTCACGCCGCGTTCCATGAAGACGTCCAGCACGCCGGCCGTGAACAGCCCGCGCAATCCCCCGCCTTCAAGTACCAGCCCGCGTCTCACGCCATCGCTTCCTCCTGCCAGATATTATATCAAATAAAGGAGGCGCCGCTATCGCCAAGCTACGGTGGAAATGGTAAGATCTCGTGGGTCAGCAAAGAAGAGAGGCAGGCCATGGGGTTCGACGAAGAAGAAAGCAAAGCCACACCACCCCCATGGGGGTGGCCGCGGCCGCAAAAGAAAAACGGCCCGCGA
>Ga0310690_10003233_pt1 | contig 24815 bp, 20 predicted proteins | sample AusTroGonzalo_MG_2_FD_207661 | JGI IMG/M metagenome (GOLD analysis project Ga0310690, IMG submission 207661) | Bovine rumen microbial communities from tropical cattle in Woodstock, Queensland, Australia - Gonzalo_04 (v2) (version 2) | ecosystem: Host-associated > Mammals > Digestive system >... | reverse complement strand
AGGCCAACGCCGACCAGATCGACGGACACTGGTTCACCGCCATAGGTATGAGCTATACCAGCACCAAGAACGTCGACGGGAAGGACAGGGTGTTCTTCGTCATAACCGATGTGAACAACATAGTCGAGGCCATCGAGGAGACGGACGACGGGGAGATAACCGTCATGCACTCCCTCGAAGGCATAGTATTCTATGCGATGTCCACAGAGGACAAGCCCCTCAAGCTCACTATGAAGGGAAGCCTGAAAGCGTATATGATATTCCTCGGATGGGCGGAGCTGACCGTCAAGGAGGACAACACGGTCTCCGGAATGTTCCTGAACGGGGTCGACAGCGTCGTCCTGTACAATGGAAACGCATACACAGATTTCACGATCAGCTCCATGGGGGAAGGCATCCATGTCTCGGGAACGCTCATCGACGAGGAGGACGAATCCTACGCGATGATTTTCTACGGCAACTGCTACATGGACGGTCTCAAGCTGGAATGGGGGCTTTTCAACGACAAGGAGAGGTTCGAATACCCTGCCATTCTGTTCTACGGCCAGACCACCGTTCTCGGCAGAGGGAACATGATATGGAACTCTGTGACCGAGGAGGAAGGCTTCGTGAGCGATACGTCGATACCGGTGACGGGATCGCTCATCATCAGCAACGGTGCGGAGCTCAGATGCATGGCGGATATGGAGGTCCTGGGGGATCTGGTCGTGAAGGACGGGAAGAACGGTCTGGCCGGAAGGCTGAACCTCGGAGGGGACCTGTTCGTGGGCACTTCCAGGAGCGACCTGTACTCCCCGGACATGGCCGCCAACCTCGCCGGTCTGCAGCAGTACAATATGCAGTACGGGCACAGCATCCGCGATACCGCCGGGGTTGCAACAGTGTCAGGAGAGGTCGAGATGGAGCCAGGCCATTTCATATCCAACCGTGCCGGAGGGACCGTTGATCCGAGGGCCGTCGAGGATATGGAGAGCATGGACATCTATGTGGACGGTTCCCTATGGATGACCGTATACGGAGAGGGCACTTTTAACCTGGATGGGATAAAGATCCCTCTGAAGGGATGCCTGGTGGAGGGAGCGCCCTCATTGGAGGACTACGGTAACGTGGTCGACGGAGAGGGAAGGACCATAGCCCATTACGATCACGGATACTGCGTGATCTGCGACAGCAAGGACATCCCGTTCAAAGAGAATACCGGAGTCTATCTGAACGTAAGGTACGACATATTCACGGCATACTTCAACACGGATTCCAGCATCAAGGCGGTGTATGTGGATGATATACTTGCAACCAACGACAGCATGGCCAACACGTTCGTCGTGACCAAGCTGCTGGCAGGGAAGCACACCGTGAGGGTAGAGCCCAAGACCGGATTCGATTCCTCGGATGCGATCCTGTACGACAGCAAGGGCAAGGTCCTCGAAGGGATGGAGTTCAGCTTCACGGTGGACGACTGCAGGAAGGATACATTGGACCTCTATTACAACATCTCCGGCACCGTGGAGAATGGAGTGCCGGTGGAGGTCGTCGGCATAGATGTGACGACGATATTGCTGGCGGTGCTGGTGTGCATAATCGCCGCATCCGCGGTCGCCGTGATGCTCTGGTACAGAAGGGATTGATCAGACGAGGATGCTCTTCCTGAATGCTTCGCTCCTCTTGGAGACCTCATCGACGTTGGAATCGTCCACCAGATATACTTCCGGCAGACCGTCCTTGTTCTCCCTCAGGAATGCGTCCATGAGGCTCTGGTCGGGGAAGTCCATCGATCTGAGGTAATCCCTGCTCCAGTTGTCCGCCATCTCGCATGCGGTGAGTGCGCCCTTGTCGGCGAACACGCTCGTGAACACCGAGGCGACGGTTGTATCTTCTGAAAGCACGGCTATGTTGCTGCCTCTGACGGCGAATTCCTCCCCGTTGAACGACAGGGACAGCCCGGTCGCGTCGCGGACCAGGTCCATAGGCTGGAAGTCGGTGGCCGAGCTTCCGATGTACATGGTGGAATCCAGGTCTATGGCGGTGAGCCTCCTGATATCGAGCATGCGGTATGCCTTCCTATGGGATGTCATGGCATCGGTTGATTCCATGAGCCCCATGGCGCCGGCGTCAGAGATCTTGCCCGGGAAGACCGTGTCAAGGAACCTGATGATCTCCACATCCTCCGGTCTGAGCTCCGTAGGCACGTTGAGCTCATAGAACGAATCGGGGATCTTCAAGGATGATATCTGCTGCGCCACATCCTTCAGTCTGCGGCAGTCCGCATTGCCCATCATGCATTGGTCGATACATAGTTTGGTATCCGCTATCTGGCACAATGGTATGTTTAGCTGTTCCTGTATCTCCATCATGCCGTGCTCGAGCACCGATGTGGTGATGTAGGACGGGATCAGATTCGAGATGTAGTTCATGGTCCTCTTGGCATGGGGCATCAGCTGAAGGGAGTCCTTGCTGCATTCGTACAGCAGATGGTCCGTGACTCCGTTGGCCTTGAGGAAAGGCACGCACCATTTGTAGTAGCTGCCTGCCGAGTTCTCCTCCCTGTTCAGGACGTAGGCGGTCAATCTGTCGTATCTCTCAACGACATCGAAGAAGTGCTCCCCGTCCCTGATGTATCTCCTGCAGATGTCCCTGAGGTCGTTGTTCCTGGTGATGAATCCCCAGCATGTGCATACCACGTACCTGTCCGGGGGGAGTCCCAACTCGACGGTAGGATCGAACTCGTCCGGCATCGTATCACTCCAACGATGCGTCGACCTGCTTCGAGAGGTCGTAGGGTTCGTTCAGCTTCCTGCCGTCGGAGTATAGGCACTTGTCCTTCATGGTGACCCTGCCGTCGGCGAACTCACGGATGGTGGCGACGATCAGCGGGAGCTCGCGCTTGGCGCCGTCCTCCCTGATCTTCTTGAACAGAGGCTCATCCTGCCCCTCCTCCTGCTTGATCTGTTCCAGGGATCTCGTCTTCAGCTTCTCCTCGAGATCGGACCATAGCTTATCGTATCCGTCTCCGCGGATGGGGAATCCGCAGTAAGTGAGGGCTGCGCCCCTGTCCCATTCCTCGGTGCAGATGTGTATCATGATGCCCTGTCTGTCGGCCTTCTCGGAGATGAGCTGCCAGATGACCTCCTGCCAGGTCCCCTTGGGGCCGGTGGGAAGGGCGGGATGGAGATTGAGCATGTCGTACTGCCTGCAGGTCTCGTCGTCCATCCACAGCATGTATCCTGCAAGGATGCCCAGGTCGAACTCGTACTTCCCGGTGAGCTCCCTGAGAAGCTTACCGTACTCGTCGCGCCATTCCCTCTCATCCTTCTTCCAGAGGTCGGGCTTGAACTTCTTCCATGAGGCCGTCACAAGAGGGATGCCGTAGCCTTCGACCATGTCGAAGAACATCTGCCTCTGCTCCCTCTTGGGGTTGTCCTCCTCGTCGTTGTCCCAATTGCAGAACACGAACGCTATCTCCACGTCCAGTGCGCCTTTCTCCTTCTGATCCATGACCGCTTTGAGAAGATTGCGGGATCCGGGACCCCTTCCTGTGGAGAACCAACCGAGTCTGAGCATCGGGCCGTACAACGGGATAGTATCATAAAAAGACCATACTGACCTCATACGTCGAACAGCACAGTGACCGACGGGGTCTCGCGGTCGATCTCCATCATGTGGTACGTGACGGCCTTGACCTCGGACCTTATCCTGTGCCTGGTCCTGTCCAGGGTCTCGCCCTTCGCGTGGCATACGACATCGTCGCCGTCGAACCTGACATTGAACTCCTTGAGTATCAGGTTGTCCGCATCCTCTATGAAGAGCATCTCGGACAGGAAGGAATACAGTCTGTCCTCGTCATCGATCCCGGAGACGCGGATGTCCGTCTCCTCATCGGTGCCTATGCCGGAGAGGTCCACGGTCTGGTCGAACAGGGCGTATGCGGCGTTTGCGAAGCACTCCTCAAGGGTGCCGCCGAAGGCCTTGACCATCATGTCGGCCGTGTGGTCGATGAGGACGTATCTTTCCATACGGGCCTGTATGTCGTCGCACTTTATCAATCAGTTTATTAGGAAGTCCGTGATATGTCCTTACATGAACAGTAAAGCAGCAATGCTGGCAATGGCGCTCGTCCTCGCCGTCGCATTCGTCTCCGTCCCCATGGATGACGCATCGGCGATCTATGAGGAAGGAGTGGAATACGATGATAGCGAGATGCACATCCTTCTGGATTCTGGCAATCCATCGGTCGCAGAGAACGAGCACGTCTACCTCTACGATCTGTTCCTTGTGATCATCATCGTACTGGCCATCGCCGGGGCGCTTCACGTCAAGGCCCGCGGCATGGATATCATCCCGAAGAAGAAGGAATGATCGAGGAATCGGTTTTCGGAAGGGCGAAGGAATTCGCCAGAAACATCTTCGCAGGTGACAGCAGCGGCCATGACGTGCACCACACCATGAGGGTGCACGATCTGGCCCGCACCATCTGCACCAAGGAGGGAGGGGATATGGACATCGTCCGCCTCTCCGCTCTTCTTCATGACGTTGATGACCGCAAGCTGTTCGGTGACAACGGTCTCGCCAATGCGAGGCGTTTCATGTCCTCGGAAGGCATATCGGAAGAGGATCAGGACAGGGTCTGCAAGATAATCTCCCAGATATCGTTCAAGGGGAAGGACACCGTCTCCCCCGATACCCTGGAAGGGAGGATCGTTCAGGATGCGGACCGTATGGATGCCATCGGTGCTATCGGCATAGCCAGAGCATTCGCGTACGGGGGCAGCAAAGGACGCAGCATCCATATACCTGACGAAGGCCCCCGCGAGGGGATGGGCGAGAAGGAATACTTCGCCAACGAGGGCACATCCATCAACCACTTCTACGAGAAGCTCCTGCTGCTGAAGAACATGATGAACACCGATACTGCTAAGGACATGGCTAAGTCGCGCCATGAGTTCATGGTGACGTATCTGGATGAGTTCATGTCCGAATGGGAAGGTAGACGCTGAAAGACAGTCTGCCGTTCGGCATAGGCTGGGTATGCTGGATGAATTGGCGCCTATATATTTATACAAAAAAAGAATAAACCTAGGTGAAAGGTCATACAGATGGACGGTATGCGCAAACATCCAAGGGTCCGCGGCAGTTCTGCCATGGATGGAAGAAGAAGCACATCTAAGGTCATACTTGCCAGCGTGGCGATGTTGATGGTATTGATGATGGCCGTTGTCATCCAAGCGGCACTCACCGATACAGAAGTGGATGCTACCAGCGGTGGCCCCGGATCGACTGCAGCGGTACCTCATGGCATCGATTATCTGTATGTGATCAAGCAGAATACCGATGGAACCAATATTCAATCGGTAGATGCTTATGAAGATAACGGCGGAGTAATCACCAAGATGAGCTCCACTTACCGTAGCGGTAAAACGATGGGTACCTACTGGAATTTCAACGCCGAGACCGGTATGGGGCCGTTCAATTCATTCTATGCTGCGATCAACATAAGCAGTGGAGATAACAGCGATGATAGCGGTGAGCGCAGATTGAGCAAGGATATCGGAAAGGTGGCCTACGTTCTGGATCCGAACAATCTGAAGAAGACCCTCAATGGTTACACCTTCACCACCAGCAAATACAACGTGATGCTGATCATACCGTCAGTATACTGGAAGTCGGTAAACTCGGGCGGATACAACTACCTCTATCTGAGCAATAAATCGGAATTCGGATACGGGAATGCAGTCAATGTGTATACGATCAACAATAAGGTTACAGGACTTGATGCATACGCTCATAAATTTAAGAGCAACAACACCGAGAAGATATACCCGTATATCGCGCTCGGAGTTTATGAGACCAGTTTACTCGATGGTAAACTGGTCTCTCAAAGCGGAAAGAGCGTCTATTTTCCATCATCGAATCAGCAGCATTCGATTTACTACGACAAAGTGAGCAATCCATCAGGTTTGCCTAGTTCGAAGTATCAGATATGGAATTTCTATCAATGGACTCTGTACAAGATGATGGGATACACCGTCATGGGTACGAAGAATTCTCAGGCCATGCTAGGAACGGGTCCAACAAGCAATTTGCAGACAGGATCAATGGATAACAAAACGCCATACAGCGGTAAAGTTAAGGATAGCAGCGCATCAGGCACCAAGCTATTCCTGGAGAATACCTGGGGTAGAAACCAGGAATTCGTTGCTGATGCCTATAGGTATGGGTCCGATCACAAGCTATTCGTGGGAAACGAGCTGGGTGGAAATAGAAATTTTTCCGGAATGAGCAATACAGGTTTAGCTGTACCTTATACCTCGGATACATGGGAATGGGTAAAGACCACCTATACTGATACAAAATACTGGGATTTCCCTAAGAGTACTGATGGTACCAATACTAAAAACGATTTGACTAAAACTGGTTCAAAGATGGCCGATAAAAGTTATTACAATAACGATAAATACGTCTATAAATTGTATGTAGGGTTTGGTGATGACAACTCTGGATTGGCATCTATCAACACTACTTGGGTGACTTCCGCCAGCACCACCACGACGACAAGGCTTTGCTATGTAATGAGCGAAGCCGCGTTCGAAGTCAACATCGCTGTTGATACAGCGGAGTATGGAAAAGTTGCAATAGATGGCACGGAGATATCTGAGTTGGTGCCCAAAGAATTCGCAGGCAAACCTACATACACTGTGAATGAAGCGACGACCAGTATGGTGATAAACTACTTGGATGGGAATGTACCTAAGGAAATGACGATCACCGCGTCGCCTACAACTGTTAACAACCCGTTCCAAGGTTTCGTCGATGAGACAGGCAATATGCTCACTGGAACCAACGTGCCCCTAGGCGGAATGAAGATCACCGCTCTTTTCGGACCGAATAAAGTGGAGATAGTGAATCCGGACGGAGGGGAGTTGAAGGAGCGTCTTTTTGCAACAGGCGTCACCGACGGTTCGGTGTTCAATATTAATGGCAACACACTAACGATAATGACGGATACGACCACTTCCATGATCGTTACGGCGTCTGACGGCGAGGCAACATTCGGTCAGTTCGCCGTGATTAAAAACAACGATACTCTTATCACAGAGATAAACGGCCAGAGTTTCTACGATTTGAAATCAGCGGCACAAACAGGCGACCAAATCTATCTGACAGCCATATTCTTCAATAAGGTCTTCTTCTACAGAGGAGACGCTTATACGATCACCACCAGCAATCCAGGATATTACACCACGTCCTCGATTGGCGGCGAACACCTGTTCCTCGTACCTTACGGTATGACGCCTGCAGTCACCTCAACTCTCAATTCTGGACAGTATATGAGATTCTTTGCGGGCATATCCGAAATAACCGGCAACAACAACGTCTATGTCCTACCGGCAGTCACCTCAGATACATACCTCACGATACTCTCAGATAATCAGGACACGGTCACATTCACGGATGACAACGCACAGTACGTGACCGATCACACGATCGGAAGTGCGATGATACCCACTTCTATCAAGATAACTCCGAAGAACGGTAAAACCATAACCTACCCGATGATAGAGACCGTCTCCGGAAGGACCTGGATGAGTATAGCCGTCCTACAGTCCCTTGATGTCGATTTCGAATGCACGACTTCTGATACGATCTGGATCTCCAATCAGGTATTGGGTATGTTCCAAGGGATGAACGGCAGTTTGAAGATATCCACGCTGCACGGTTCTGCCTACATGCCGAGCTCGGATGTGTTCGAGATCGTCTCAGCCATCATAGGGATGAGTCCAACCCCCGAGGGTCAAATGAGCGTGGGAATATATGTTTCCGAACCACCCGCTTCATTGGCAGGCTGCAAGGCATATAAGATGGAAGCAGATGTGAACGGCTCCCCAATATCGGGTGTCGAGCTCTATGAGGACATGACTGTCTCCCTGAAGAACGAGCATGGTCTCGCAGAGGACAGCTTCAGCGTCTATGTGCTCTCGGGAGATTCAAAGTTCACAGTTCCTCATAGGATAGTTGGAGACAGCATCATATTCGATACCGCAGTCATCGGAACGTACGTCCTGTCTCCCAATCATACAATATCGTGGACATCCGGCGGAACGACCAATACGAACATGAAGGTCTATGCCGACGGAGTCGAGATAGCATCCGGTGCATCGATCCCCTTCGGCGCCGAGATAACGGTCGTCCCGTCAAACGGATACAGCATCTACTACGCCAAATACAACGGCAACCAGATGACCGTCAGCAACAACCAGGCATCGTTCGTGATGCCCGACCAGGACGCTGTTCTCGATGTCAGCATCCTTGCTCAGCGCACAGTACTGTTCGATGTGTCCGGAAAGGGTTCCAATTTCACCAAGACCTATCTGAACGGAGAGCGTCTCGGTAAGGTCCAGGCCACAACAACAGGATTCGAACTCAACGGATGGTACACTGACAAAGAATGCACAGACCTGTTCCCGTCCGATTCCGCGGTCACCAGGAGCATGACCCTATACGCAGGTTGGACGGCTTTGCCAGGACATTCTTCAGGATACCCTGTGGTGAGCGTCATATCCTCATCGGACCCTACTCCGGAAGATGTGGATTCGTTGATCTCTGAGATGGAGTCCGCGTACAGCCACGGACAGAACCCGTACCTCATTTTCAACTGCGAAGGGAAGCTGACACTTCCGTCGGAGCTCACCAGATCAATGATAGAGAACAACGCCAAGCTGGTGTACGAGGACAGGAACGTCAGGATCGCGATGTCCAGGGACACCCTCAGCGGTCTGGGTACGATGCCGTTGGTCGAGCTTACGGTCACCAAGGTAGAGAACCCGGCGATCCAATTCCCGGCAGGAAAAACGGGATTGGTCTACGACATCTCGCTAAAGGTGGACGGAAAGGAATACAAAGGCAACTTCGTGAAGCCTCTGGATGCCACCATTGACATCAGGGAGGCAGGAAGCATCAATCTCGATTCTGTCAGGCTGTGCTACATCAACGGCAGCACACTGGAGGAGATGAGCAGCATATGCTCTTCAGGAGTTGTATCTTTCGATCCGCCACATCTGAGCCAGTATGCCATAATATACGACTCCACCGCATTGGTCTCTGTGGACCTGAACGGCGGTTATCTGACCTCGGAGAGCGAGGGTTGGAAATACTCCGATGGAAAGTATGTCAAATACTTCGCCATAGGCACTCCTGTCGGCGCGGTCCTTGAGGATCTCGGTCAGTACGACTTGCCCGGTTCGATAGCCCTGTCAGTCTCCAGCAACGCCATAGACGTGACCTCGGACGGTCTCACGATACAGGTCCAATGGCTGCCGCTCATGATGCTGGCAGTGCTGGCGATCGTCATCGTCCTTGCGGTATTCACCGTATTCCTGGCAGTCCGCACCAGCAAGAACAAGAACTGAGGCCCGTTCGGCCGGGTATCCGGCCGGACGGCGATACCACGGTGCCAGCATCCTTTCACGATACGAAAGTCCTAACCGTATCTGGGAATCAGTTTTTTATTAGGAACCCTCTAGGGGTTCTCATGCGCATAACTGTCGTAGGATGCGGTTCGAGAGGCTCAAAGCTAGCCGAGGCCGCAGACAAGATGATGGAAGTCAAGAGGATCTACCTCTTGGACGAGGACAAGCCTCGCGCCGAGGCATTGGCCGCCGAGTTGAACAAAGCGATCGTGGTGGACAACATCGAGGATGAGCTCTACCACTGCGACCTTGTCATCGAATGCGCAACACAGACAGCCGCCCACGACATCCTTCCAATTGTCGTATCGAGGGGAGTGGACGTGATGGTCATGTCCGTCGGAGCCCTCGTGGACGACGAGTTCAGGGCCAAGGTCACAGAGAAGGCCGACCAGTGCGAGTCGAAGGTATACATCCCCGCAGGAGCCATCTGCGGTACGGACGGCCTCAGGGCGTCCACCGTGGGAGAGGTCCAGGAGGTGGAGCTCATCACCACCATGCCCCCTCTCACGTTCGCCAACGTCAAGTATGTCGAGGAAAAGGGCATAGACCTCTCCTCCATCAAGGAGAAGACAGTCCTGTTCAGCGGTACCGCCAGGGAGGCGGTCCAGCTCTTCCCCAGGAACGTCAACGTAGCGGCTACGGTCAGCATCATGGGTATCGGCTTCGACAAGACCAAGGTCACTATCGCCGCCGACCCGGACATCAAGATCAACTCCCACGAGCTCAGGATCAAGGGAGAGTTCGGCGAGATGACCACGCATACCTACAATGTGCCATCGCCCATCAACCCCAAGACCTCAAACCTCTCAGTATTCTCTGCCATAGCAGCGTTGCAGAGGATCGTCAAAAACGAGTGGGTAGGGATCTGATCCTTATGCAGACAAGGGCCGAGAGGCTCATCGGCAACGCCGATGGAATGGATGCGATAGTCATAATGAACGACGGGGAGCCGTTCCTCGATTCCACGTTCTGGTATCTCTGCGAGCAGCCCGGTGGAGTCTTCGAGAGCTCCTTCGCCGTAGTTCGCGGCGACGGGACCCTGGACGTCATAGTGAATCCTCTCGAGGAGGAGTCCGCCAAGGACGGCGTAGGGAACATCCACGTCTATCATACCGCCAAGGAGCGCGAGGATCTTCTGAAGGAATCCCTGAAAGGATGCAGCAAGGTAGGATTCAACACCCATTCCAGCACCTATGCCATGGTATCCTATGTGAAGAGGATCGTGGAAGGGATAGAGCCTGTCGATGCAGGCAGGGCGATAGACCTGACGGTATCCGTCAAGGATGAGAAGGAGATAGAGGCCACGAGGAAGGCCTGCAGGATATCCTCCACGGTGGCCAAGGAGCTCCCGGATTATCTCTCGGAAGGAGTGTCCGAGAAGGAGATCGCCGCAAGGATGGATAACAGGATGCGCGAGCTCGGAGGCACCGGCAACGCATTCGACACCATAGCGGCCTTCGGACCCTATTCCGCTCAGCCGCACCACATGCCTTGCGATTACAGGCTCAAGAAGGGAGATACCGCATTGTTCGACTTCGGGACGAAGTATGACAGGTACTGTTCCGACATGACAAGGACTGTGTTCCTCGGAGAGCCGCCCGATATCCTGAAGAGGGCCTACGAGGTCGTCAAGGAGGCACAGCTGGCTGGTATCGCAGAATATCGTGACGGTGCCAATGCTAAGGATGCGGACCTGGCAGCGAGGAAGATCATCGACGATACGGAGTTCAAAGGGATGTTCATCCACTCCTTCGGGCACGGCATCGGCATGGATGTGCATCAGGCCATATCGGTCTCTTCAAGATCCGAGCAGGTCCTCAGAGCTGGCAACATCGTTTCCGCAGAACCCGGAATCTACATACCCGGAGTCGGCGGGATAAGGATCGAGGACACGGTCCTCGTGACGAAGAACGGATGCGAGATCCTCACGGACTTCGATCATTCGTTCACAGTGGTATGATCAGAATGCTGGCTCTATGATCAGTCTCTGTCTGTCGCCGGCGTCCTCCATCGCGGAGCAGTCGCCTACGATCCTGCCTATCCTGATAACTTCATAAGGCGCAACGGGTTTTCTGTCCTCTCCGCTGAGCGGAGTAGGTCCGAAGAATATGCAGATCGCCCCGGGACCGGGCCAGTACGCGATATCTCCGACCTCCAGCTTGGTGATGCGCCCTTCTTTCGGGAGAAGCACATCCAGAGGGAGCTCGGCATAGATCATGGATCCGAGCATGTTGATGTCCAGCTTGTAGGGTCCGGACAGCCATATGGCGTTGGATATGTCCGAGTCGTCCAGCTCCGCCTTGAACTCTGCGTTTCTGGTCCTGATGATTATGTTGTTCATGATGCTCACTCCCTCCTGAAGAACAGGTCGCGGATCTCCTTGCCGGTGATCTCGATCTGGAGCTTCCTCTCATCCTCCTCCATCCTTCTGAGGTTCGGAAGACCTGCGTTCCATTCGTCCACCCATTGTCTAGCGAACGTACCGTCCTCGATCTCCTTGAGGATCCTCACCATCTCCTTCTTGGAGTCGTCGTTGATGATCCTCTCCCTCCTGGTGAGTCCGCCGTACTCGGCGGTGTTGGAGACCTCCTGCCACATGTAATCGAGTCCGCCCTTGTTGATAAGGTCCACGACGAGCTTGGTCTCGTGGAGGACCTCGAAATAGGCCATCTCCGGAGGATATCCCGCTTCTACCAGTGTCTCGAATCCGCGCTTGATCAGTTCCGTCTGGCCTCCGCAGAGGACTGCCTGCTCCCCGAACAGGTCGGTGCACGCCTCCCTCTGGAATGTCGATTCGAACACACCTGCACGGGTGCATCCCAATCCCTTGGCCAGACCCAGGGCGATCTCCTTCGCCTTCCCGGTGACGTCCTGGTGTATGCATATCATCGCCGGTACGCCGAATCCTTCCAGGAAGATCTTCCTCTCCATGTTGCCCGGCCCTTTCGGGGCCATCATGATGACGTCCACGTCATCGGGCGGGATGATGGTCTTGAACGTTATCGCGAACCCGTGTGCGAACTCCAATGCCGCACCCTTCCTGATGTTGGGCTCCACGAACTCCTTGTAGATATCCGGCTGCACCTCATCGGGGAGCAGCATCATGACGACGTCGGCATCCTTGACAGCATCGGCGAATCCGGCCACCTTGAGGCCGTCCTCCTTGGCCTTGTTCCATGACGGGCCGTCCTTCCTGACACCCACTGTGACATCCAGGCCGGAATCGTGGAAGCAAAGGGCCTGCGCCCTTCCCTGTGAGCCGTATCCGAGGACAGCGATCTTCCTGCCGTCGAAGATACTCAGATCAACATCGTCGTCGCGGTAAATCTGCATAGAGCCACCTGATATGCTGATGCTACTGACATAAAGGTAAAAACAATTTGCGAGGAAGACCGGTCCGGGGCGCTGGGCCCCGACCGTTTGTTTCAGGCCACCTCGATCACTACGCAGCTTCTGCCGTCGTTGACGTAGGCCTTCATGCTCTGAGGTATCTCGCCAACAGCGAATCCGGTAGTGGTGGTCTCGCAGTAGCTCCACTTGGTGTTGCCGCTGAGCTTGACCGCACCGGCCATATGTCCGGGAAGCATGAGCATCGCGGTGCTGTACTTCATGTTCAGCTCCTCCCTGCACTGATGTGCCAGGGCGCAGAACAGTATGGAGGTGTCCTCGCAGTCCCCTCCCTGCTCGAACAGGGTCTCCAGCGGGAACTTCCAGTACTCCGTCGTACCCATGTACTCCTCGTCCGACTGGTACTCGAAATACTGGGTGAATTTCAGGAGGTAGTCCAGGAATGCGGCCTCCGTGACGTTGGGGGTGCGCTTCTTGAACTCCGAGATCATCTTGTCCACCAGCTCGTCCATGTACTTGGACATGACCGGGTCGGTGTAGCTCTTCTCCACAAAGGATTTGTCGCGGGCGTGGGTCTCGGAGCTGTCGGTCACCCTGTAGCTTGCCGGATACAGTTCCTTTGCGTACAGGTAATCGTCGTAGTCGATATCCAGGGTGATGGAGTAGTTGGTCTTGTTGTATGTCCAGGAGAACACACGCTCGACATCTCCGCTGGCCTTCACCAGGAAGTAGTTGTATCCTCCTCCGGCCCTCTCGGTGTACAGCTCGTACATTCCGCCGTCCACGAACACATGCTTTCCATCCTCCGAGGTCTGGACCTCTCCGGTGTCCTTGTTGGTGATGGTGTACGATCCTCCGTCCACGCCGAAGAGGTCATCGAGATCGATGACCGTATCGGATTCGATCTCCTTGTCATCTGCCCTGTCGTTGAGCGCATAATAGGTCATCTCTCCGACCACGGTGAAGGTGAAGGTCCTATCCTTGGAGACAAGTTCCATGTTCTCGTCGTACCATCCGCCGAATCCGATGCCGTCGGAGGTGTTGGCCTTGAGTGTCGCCTTGGAACCGAGCTTGTACGATCCCTCGTTCCCCTCAACGGTGACGCCGTATCCTTCCAGGACCTTCACCTCGTTGTTCTCGATGGGCACAATCTCCGTTCCGGTGAACGTCAGAACCACGTAGTAATCGATGGCCATCAATCCGCGGGAATGGAACTCGCTGATGATCTTGTAGGTTATCCATCCGTCATGCTCCACCCACTGCGTCTCCTTGCTTCCGTTCGGATATGTGAAGATGGTTATGTCGCATGTCTTGGGTCCGTCAACGGTGTCAATTACCTCCTGTCCGCCGCTGGTGCCTTCCCTCTCGACCTCCGAGCTCCAGTACAGGCTGGAGCTGGTATCGGTGTAGGTCTGCTCGATGTACTTGTACGAGTAGGTGGACACATCGTCGTTACGGATGTAGTAGGAACCCTTGTCCTCGTCGAAGTAGAGGTATGTGCAGGTCAGAGTACCGCTGATGTCGTAGGAGTTGATCCCTCTGTCATAGTATCCTTCTTTCGAGAACGCTATCGAGAAACCGGCGATGTCGTCGGTCCACTCGGCATACAGCTTGATATCGCCGCTTAGCTCCTCCACACCGGTGAAAGGTTCTGTGAGGGCCTCGTCCAGATACCATCCGCGGAAGACCATGTCGTCCTTTTCCGGTTCGGGTATGACCAGGTCCTGGCCGGTGTAGTAGGTCTTGGGCATATCGCCTGTGGCGGCCCCTCCGTTCAGCTCGTACGTTATGGCGTATGTTTCGTGCTCCGGCTCCGGCGCAGGGCGTTCCCCCGGGCCGATGAATAGCATGGAGCATGCGATGCATGCGAGCGCGATCGTGATGGATATGGCTATTGCCGCTGACCTGTTCATCTGTCAACCTTCGAATCAGTCTTATTTCTATCGGATAAATAACTATCGAGTTATCCTTTCGATAACTCGCGCGGATGCGCATTATGGAAAGGATCATCCCGGCTGCCGCCGGTAAGGTCATTGGGATTCGGATACCAGATAGTAGTACTGCACCGTACTGGAGCTGTAGCTCGTACCGTACGAGTCGCCCAGCTGGTATCCGTCCGGATCGGAATCCGTGATGTACGCGTCGGTGGTCTCGACGAAGATGTACTTCCTGCCGTCGATGTCCATCACGTTCTTGTAACCCGACGTGTCCGTATCAAGGCTGATGACGGCCATCGCATGGTTGTAGAACACGATGATACCGGAGTCGTAGCCCATGACGTACATCAGCGTGGCATAGAGGATGGAGGAATCCTCGCAGTCCCCGCCGCCGTCCCAGAGGTATTCCGCAGGGTATTTCCAGAACTCGTCCGCCTGCCTGCTTTTCATGTCCTCGATGTAGGGGATGCTCTGAACGAACCTCATCACGAAGCCGGCGAACGCGGTGTCGCTCATGTTGCCTTTGTCGCGCATCTCCAGAAGGTACTCGGATATCTGCTTCACATATTTGTCATCGGTCGTGAAGTACCTGTTGACCAGCTCGTCGGTCTTATGGTCCTTGCGGTCGGAGTACTTGTCGTTCTGGGTGTATGCGAACACATCGCTGTATCTCATGGTCATGGAGTAGTCGTACCCAACGCCGTTGAACTCCCAGTGTGCGGCGAAAGTCCCTTCAAGGTCCGCGAAGACCCTGATCTGCATGGATACGGGGAATCCGGAATCGACTATGACGGCGTAGCCCGGTCTCTCCATGGTGACGAATCCCGACGAGAACGTCTTGCTGGTGCCGTCCTCGTAGGTGATGGTGACCGCTCCGGTCAATCCGTAGGATGAGGCGTTGACCACGTCGCTCTCTATCATGATGTACTCCGAGGACGAGCGGGCCTCGTATCTGACATCAGGGGTCACCCTGTCGATCACAAGGACCTTGTCGTTGGTGATCAGTTTCCCATCCGCGTACCATGCGTAGAACTCGTCGCCCACCGCGGTGAGCTCCACGGTGCTGCCGACCTCGGGGATCCTGTCCGCACCGATAATCTCCAGTCCGTAATCCGCCACAACCTCGATCTGTGCGTAGGCGGACGGGTCGAACGATACCGTATCGGCTATGGTGTATGTGACCGTTCCTCCTGTGGTGTATGCCGTTATCATCAGCGGGAGGTAGCTGCGGTACAGCCACTGCTTCTCACCGGAAGTGCTCTGCCACACCTCGCAGAGATAATCGGTCCCATTCCAGGTGACGGTCTGGTTGCCGATGTATGTGAAGACGGAATCGTCGGGCTCATCCGTCCAGTATCCTGCTGTCGACGTGTTCCCGTCTATATCCCTGGTCCTCTCGACGTAATAGTTCGCCTTGGAATCCATCGCGACGTACTTCCAGGTCACCGTCCCGTTGATGATGCCGTTGTTGTTGATTATGATGCGGGGGGTGTACTGGTAGTTCATCGTGAACCCGCTTCCGACCTTCGGCTCCGACCATGCGGCGTACACTGTGATGTCACCGCTGGTGCTCTTCATAATGGCACCGAAGGGTATGGTGCATCCCTCGTCGCTGTACCACCCTTCGAAGTACCTGTTCCCGTTCGTCGGGATCGGCAGGTCAGTGTATGTCCCGAAGGAATACGATTCCGCTGCGCCCTCGGGAAGGGTGCCACCGTTGAGTACGTAAGTTATGCCGTAGGACACGTTGATATGGATCCTGACCTGCTTCGTGATCGGACTGCTGGAATCGGATATGGTGAAGTATCCAGATACCAGGAATGTGAGGTCCCCTCCGTCGTGGCTGTAGACGGTGCCGCTGCTGTTGGTGATCAGGACCGCGCCATAGAGCCCGAGTTCCTCCGTGTTCACGGCGAGGGAGTTAATTTCGATGTAGTCTTCGGACCCGCGGAGCTCGTATGATTCGCCGGGTGTCGCTCTTCCTATCGTCAGGTCGCGGGTATCGGAGACCAGTTTGCCGTCGCGATACCAACCCTGGAAGTCGCCTGTGGCGGACAGAGTGACCCTCTTCCCGATCTCGGTGTTCAGCGAACCGGAGACCCCTGAACCGACGTCGGCCACCACGCTCACCCTCATCGACGGATCGGCCTCGAAGCTGCCGTAGTCCTGGATGACGTATGTGATGCGCATCCCGTCAGCGATCGATATCATCCTGATCGGGATGTTGTTGTTGTAGATCCACTGGGCCTCGCCGTTGGCCGCCTGCCAGACCTGGCAGCGGTAGTCGGTGTTCCCCCACCTGACCGTCTGGTTCCCGGTGTATTTGAAATTGGATGATTTTGCAGCATCGTCGGACCAGTATCCTTTCGTGCTGGTGGAACCCCCGTTCAGCATCCCGGTGGTCCTGATGGTCCTCTCGATGTAGTAGTTGCCGTCGGAGTCGGCGGCCATGTACTTCCATGTCGCCTTGCCCACGTACATCAGAGAAGTGCTGTCCGAGAAGCCCATGGTGATGTAATGCCCGACCATGCTCTCCATCCAGCCCGCATAAAGGTCTACGGTTCCGGTATCGCTGCCCAGCAGCGCCCCCACGGGGATGGACATGTCCCTGTCCCTGAACCATCCAGAGAACGTCATGCCGTTCTTGCGGGGTTCGGGCAGCTCGGTGTACTCGTCGGGATAGTAGTAATTGATGTATCCCTCGGGAAGGGTGCCGCCGTTGAGATGGTAGTGGATTGGGCTGCTGCCCTCGGGGATGTTGGCATCCTGGCTGTGGCTGAAGCCGATCATCACGATCCCGATCGCCGCTACCGCAGCGACCGCCAGCACCAATGCGATCACACCGGATGTCTTCATCGGTCCAGGTTAGCCTTCTTCTTATTAAAATAGTGTTAGAGGAAGAACGCAAAGGAAATGATTTTCGGCGGGTGCCATGACAGCGCCCGCCGCTGACTCGGAGAAGTCACTTCTGTTCTGTGGCTGTCACCGGCTTCTTCTTGAGGATGCCGTTGTTGTATGTGCCCATGAACGCTTCGACGTTGTGGTCGGAACCGCGCTGGATCCCGGCGAACAGCTGGTCCACGGATACCTTAGGCGCTTCGACGACCGTCTCGATCTTGAACTCGGACCTAGGTCTGCAGAGTCCGACCATCTTGCCGTCCTCTGCCTTGACGATGACCGCTTCGCCGTCGTTGAAGAATGCGCTCTCCGGGGCCTTCGCGATATAGACCGCTGCTCCGTCCACGTTGTACTTCTCGTAACCGTCCTTGTTCAGCTGGCGGACCCCCATGGAGTACTCCGTGGCGATCTTGGGCTTCTCGGCCTTCTGCTGAACCGGGACCGTTGTCCTTCCGTTAGACTTCATCTTGCCGAAGAGGCTCTGAAAGCTAACGCTGCTGCTGTTAGAGTTTGCACTCATGCTATCCCATCCGAGAAACATGATGTCTTTGTAAAATATAAAGGTATGACCTAAACTCGATTAACGGACGCCTCAGACGATCTGATTGATCTGATTCAATACGAGCTTGATGACGTCCTTCTCAGGCTCCGCATCGAACTTCCTTATGCCCGTGGCCTTCTCGTGCTCCATGATCAGCAGGAGGAGCTTCTCCTCATATGTCCACTGGCGGCTCACATGGAGATTGAAGGTGTGAAGCGTCCAGAGCGAGAAAATCAAGGCGTATACCCCCAAGGTCGCGACCATGAGGATGATGTGGGGCCAGACCCTTCTGAGCTTTATGCGTGTGGCCATGGGGGTCAGTTCGGGCATATCCTCCTTCATGCTCTCGTAGAACACCTCGGAGAACCTGCATTGGACGTAGTCGTGCCTGCGGGTGAAGACGAACAGGTACAGAGATATCACGGCCAGCTCGACGTTCAGCACGGTCATCAGCCAAAGGAACACGTCTATGGAAAGGTTCGCATCTATCATGGACGAGAACAGGAAGAACGCCTGACCGACGTTGATGGCCGCGATGATGATGAAATATGCGGCAGTTCCCAGCTTCACCCTGCGGATCCATATGCTATCGAACTCCTCTATAAGGGACTCCATCTCGGACGTGTCATGCCCGTAGGTCCTGGCATATTCGCACAGGGCTCTCAGCCATACCCTGTCGCGTTTGTAGTGCTTCTCGGTACCCGATACCAGGAACAACAGGTAGAACACGGATGTAGTGCTGACCAGGATCATTATGCCGACGAAGTCCCAAGCGGTGACGAGGATCAGCCCTGTCTCCTGGTAGATCTCCACCACTTGGTAGAAGACGAATCCAGTGACCGTCATAGGGGCGACAAAGAGCACCATGAGAAGCGCACCGATACGCATGACCGTATCGCTCTCGTTGCGCTTGAGCACGCAGTTGAGGAATGCCTCTCCGTGTTCTTCGGCCATGGTGCGTCATGGTTTTAATGTAATAAGCTTTATCCGAATCCCATGTTCCACTGGCGGAAGGTCGACGAATCGAAGCTTCGTTCGAAGAAGGCTCCGAAGGTCCTGTTCGCAGCGGAACTGTTGATAATGCTCATCTTGATGCGTTACATGTACACGATGGCGATCATATCGTATCCGCTGCACCTCGACCTTCTCCACGACCTCATATCGTTCATCAACATCTTCCTGACTTTCACCTTCGCGGTCCTGGCAGCCAGCGCGATGATGGGAATAACGTCGTCAAAGCCGGGAGCATGGGGGAAGGTCGTGAGATCGGGGATCATATTGCTCCTGGTCAACCTGTTCACCTTTGTGATGCACAAGTTCGATTTCATCACGCAGTTCTCGACCTACGGTCTCCTGCTGAGCGGGGTGCTGGTGGTGTTTGTATGCGCGATCATGTTCCTCCCCAGCGTCAGAAGGTACTATCTCCCTCCGATGCACGATATGCCTCCGGTCAAGGAGTGGGTGATGTCCGCTCTCCTCTATAGGCCGCTGATCAACGTCGACAGATACGAGTTCACCTACGGCGGCGAGGAGACGGATGTGGATCTGGACCTTTCGGCCGATCCTTCGACACACATCATCCCGGATTTCAAGAACTGATCCGTCGGCCTCCGATCGTCGGTATTTATAGATTTAGAGCACCAGTTATATCGGTACTTAACATTCGGTACATCCAGTGATAAGACGCTGTCCGAGGACCTGGTAAGACTTCTGGAGCACAAGCATTACATCCGCATCCTGGATTATGTCCGCAGCAACCCCGGTTGCACCAGGATGGACATCTACGAGGCGCTCACCAGGAGCGCATTGATCCCGGGCAAGATAGAGGAGCTGTGCAACCTGGGACTCATCATCGTCGACACTTCGCGTTCCATCCGTTCGGCGAAGATCCGTCTCACCGACAAGGGGGAAAGGTTCATGGATGGATTGACGGCCCTTCAAAGAGAGCTCCATTCGTCGAAGTGATTCACTTTTTTCGCATAACGCGTACAAGATGAACATCACAAGTTTCATCAAAGATTGAATAAAGAATAGGTAAAAAAAGGGGCGATGCCCCTTGTTTGTTCAGTCCTCTTTGACGACGACTTCGGATGCTGCGTTGAGCCTGACGGACTCGATTCCCTTGATGGCGTTGGCCTTCGCAGAGTATCCCTGGGATGCGAGGATGTTCTCCCCGTTGTTGGCGCAGAGCCTGAACCTGTACTCGTTGGCCTTGTCGAGGTAGATCTCCCACTTGGGGTACTTGAGCTCCTCGTAGTTCTCCAAGGTCTGGTCCTCGATGTCGGCATCGACGAACCTCTGGACAGATTCCGTGCTCTTCTTGGCGGACTCCAGGGATTTGAAGACCTGCGAGGTTCCGATGACTTCGCTGTTGTTCGCAAGCAGGTTGAATTTGTATCCGTCGTCGGACGTCTTGGAAATAACGTATTTTCCCATGGAGAACGAATCTCTTTGGCAATATAAACCATTGACCCAAAAACCGTATTTAGAAGATCGATATCGTCAATTTTTTGAACTGTAGATAGGCATCGGTAGATCTTCCCCTGCATATCCTTGTATTCTATGAAAGGATCTAGATAGCCGTCCACGCGGATGCATTCCGAAGGGGTGAGGTCCTCCCCGTTCCTGAGGGAATCGGACATGCGAAGGTCCTTGAACCCCAGCACGTCGTTGGCCTCGCGCATGGAGGCGGCATAAACCACCCTCCCGACCTTCGCCCAGCATATGGCCGACTTGCACATGGGGCAGGGCTCCGATGATGTGTACAGGGTACAATCCGAGAGGTCTATGGTGCCGAGCTGTCTGCATGCGTTCCGTATGGCCGTTATCTCGCCGTGGGCGGTAGGGTCGTTATCCACCAGGACGCGGTTGTGGCCTTTTGCCAGCATCTCGCCGTCCTTGGTTATGACGCATCCGAACGGGCCGCCGTGGCCGGACCTTATGCCGATCGTCGCCTCATCGACAGCCATCTTCAGGAACTCTGCATCGTTTTCCATCTCGATCATCTCTTAGGAGTCGATCTTCTCTATCCCCAACCTATCGCATAACGCCTTCGGTGGATCGAGCATCGTGATGGCCACCATCACCAGTATGATACCGACCACATCCAGTATTCCGAAGGCATCTCCGAACACCAGCACGCCGCAGAGCGTGGATACGATGATGCTGGATGTGATCACTATGGACACGGTCGCCGGATCCACGCGGCGTATGACGTAGATGAGGATGTAGTTGGGCGCCAGGGTGCATGCGATACCCATAAGCACTATGCAGGCCAGGTTGATCCAGTCTGCAGAGATCACCGTTCCGATGTTCCCGAAGTCCGCCAACGGTGCCACCAGCAGAGAACTGAACAGGAAGAAGTAGAACATGGTGGTGTTCTCCGAGTAGTCCTTCTTCTCCACGACCTTGCTTCCGATTGTGAATGCTGCAAGGGTGATCCCCGACAGGAGACCGATGGAGACGCCCATCACATCCAGGCTGCCGACGTCGTCCACTATTCCGATTATACAAATGCATCCCAGGAAGGCCAGCACAACGGCCAGTACCTTCCTCTTGGTTATCCTGTCGCCGAACAGGAAGAATGCGAATATCAGTATGAAGTAGGGGCTGGTCATCTCCAGTACCGCTGCGACCTCCAGGGCCAATGTCTCCTGGGCCGTGAACACGCACAGGTTGCTGGCAACGTTGAAGGCACCGAACAGGAGGAAGATCCACAGGTCCCGTATCCTGACCTTGAATGCGGAGCGCTCGCGCAGGAGGAGGAACAGTCCGAAGACTATCGCCGTCACCCCTTCGCGGCAGGCACATATCTCGAAAGGCCCCAATCCTGCGTTCAGCAGGTCCTTGGAGAACAGATTAAGCACTCCTGCCAGTATCGCAGCCAGGAACAGAAGCGCCATAGGATGAATCTTCATGTTGAACTAAAGAACCGCATTCCGATTTTTTAAAACTCTCTCATTTGTAGAACGTCACCGCAGATCAACACGGATCATTTTCTCTGCTATGTCCCCGTCCCTGCAGCATGCCGCATAGCGATACCCGTCGCCGATATCGTATTCGGCGAATCCGTATTCGGAACCGTCCACTTTCTGTTCCACTCCGATGGTCGATCCGATATCGATCCTGAACGCATCCAAGGGAAGCCTGAATCCAAGCCCCGTGGCCTTCATAAAGCTCTCCTTCAGGGTCCAGAAGCGGTAGAACATGTCATATCTGTCCGAAGGGGTCTGTCCGGCCATTATCGTATCGTACTCCGAGCCGTAGAAGAATCTCTTGGCGACGTTCATGTCGATGGGGTCGATGCGCTCCACGTCGCAGCCCACCTCGCGGTCGGAGACGATGCACATGACCCTCTCGTGCGAGTGCGAGAGGTTGAATCTGATGTCGGAATCCGCGATGAACGGTTTCCCCGTTCCAGTCCGATCGAACCTCAGAGAATCCATATCGATTCCAATGTCATCCAGGGCCCTCTGGAGGAGCATCCAGACACCGACGGACAGATACCTGTCCTTATCGAAAACGAACGCATCCGCCTTCTCCTTCCTGAAATCGGGGAGGGCATCATAGCATCTGGAGTATGTGCCGCTATCCTTCAGCGGTTCGGTATCGGCGAAATAGACTGCGGTGCTCAACGCATTTGGAATCGGGAGGTCGGTATAAGAGTGTGATGCCGACCGTATCAGCGCTTGCAGATGAGTCCCTTGGCGGTCAGGAGCTCAGCGCACAGCACGGCCCCTCCAGCGGCCCCGCGGAGGGTGTTGTGCGACAGCCCTACGAACTTCCAGTCGTAGACACTGTCCTCTCTGAGCCTTCCGACGGTCACCCCCATTCCGTTCTCGTAGTTCACATCCATGGTGACCTGCGGACGGTCGTCGTCCTGGAGGTACTTGATGAACTGCTTGGGAGCGTTGGGGAGATTCAGTTCCTGGGGCTCGCCCCTGAACGACTCCATCGCTTGGATGAGCTGCTCCTTGGTGGCCTTCTTCCTGAGCTTGACGAAGACGGATGCGGTGTGCCCGTACAGCACGGGAACACGGATGCACTGGCTGGTGATCTTGGGGGTGGTAGCGGGAACGATCTGCCCGTTCTCCACCTTTCCCCAGATGCGCAGGGGCTCCCTCTCGCTCTTGTCCTCTTCTCCGGAGATGAACGGGATGACGTTGCCCACCATCTCGGGCCAGGTGTCGAAGTTCTTCCCAGCACCGGATATGGCCTGGTAGGTGCTGACGATGACCTCGTAGGGCTCGAACTCCTTCCACGCCTCCAATACGGGGGTGTAGCTCTGGATGGAGCAGTTGGGCTTGACGACGATGAATCCTCTCTTGGTACCGAGGCGCTTCTTCTGGGCCTCGATGACGGCGATATGGTCGGGATTGATCTCCGGGAGGATCATGGGTACGTCGGGGGTCCACCTGTGGGCGCTGTTGTTGGACACCACGGGGACCTCGCGCTTGGCGTAGTCCTCCTCGATCCTCCTGATCTCTTCCTTGGACATGCTGAGAGCGCTGAATACGAAGTCCACTTTGGAGCAGATGTCGTCGATGTCAGCGACGTTCTGGACCATCATGCCCTTGACCTTCTCGGGTACGGGGGTCTCGATGCTCCAGCGTCCGTTGAGCGCCTCCTCGTAGGTCTTTCCGGCGGAACGCTCGCTCGCCGCAAGCACGGCGATATCGTACCAGGGGTGATCGGCCAGAAGGGCCACGAATCTCTGTCCCACCATCCCGGTCGCTCCCAGGATGCCTACCTTCAGTCTCTCGGTCATTTTACCATATCCATGTGTGAAGTAAGGGGCGTGTAGACGGGACGGGATTTAATCCTTTTCGGGATTCAGTCATCCTTCTTGCCGTGTGACATCCTAACGACGAGGTACAGCACGATTATGATGATGGCGAAGACGATGGGTATGATGATGCTGTCAGCGTACCTGTAGACGATTATGGCGCCTCCGGCGGCGATGAACAGGAAACCGAACAGCGTGGCCGCCTCCGATTCCGATGTGCCGTACATGTCGTGCTTGCTGCTCCTCAGGAAGGATGACAGCAGCTCGTAGACACCGAACACCAGTATGGGCAGGCCTATGGTGCCCAGGATCTCATTGGTCAGGTAGTAATAGATGAGCCCGGCGGCTATCGCCAGAAGGATGGCCGCCCCGGTCATGGCTCCCCAGTTCTTAGAATCGTTATCTGTCATGGTTCCACCTTTGGGTTATCGATACCAGTATGGCGAATCGCCGATAAAACCTTGTACCGGTGTCCTTCGTGCGGTGTTTTACGATAACAGATCTGTGTTATTGGATGCATAACGGCGTTCATTAGCAGTGTTAAGCAGTTGGATAATTTCTCCACTGGTACATACGAATTTTTGACCAAAAACCCTTCTCGGACGGATAACTTTTATTAAGTGACTTGAAGATTACGTAGTATGGCATTCTTTAGCGCTAAAAACGCAGGAACGGCGTTCATGATTGTCGCCGTATTATCCATAATCGGTGCCGCTTTCGTTATCTACACAGGAAACGAAGTCGGTAACATTGCGGCCTACGCTGTACTTGCCGTTGGATCCGTGATCTGTGCAATTCTGTACTTCATCTTCGGAAACAAGGTCAGGACAGGGGTCATCTCAGAC
>Ga0310690_10003232_pt1 | contig 24823 bp, 19 predicted proteins | sample AusTroGonzalo_MG_2_FD_207661 | JGI IMG/M metagenome (GOLD analysis project Ga0310690, IMG submission 207661) | Bovine rumen microbial communities from tropical cattle in Woodstock, Queensland, Australia - Gonzalo_04 (v2) (version 2) | ecosystem: Host-associated > Mammals > Digestive system >... | reverse complement strand
TGCACGTGAACAACGGACAGATGGTTAAATTAGCCGACGCGCTTCTCAGTCGCTCCAATAAGGAGGACGAGACGCTTATGTTCTGGTTCAAGAGCCCGAGCAAAAGCGGTACTATCTTCTCCGCCGGACGAGAGAGCAAGACACAAGGCACCGAACTCGCGCTCAGCAAGGGGGCACTCGTCCTGAAGAACTATAAGAACGAATGGAAGATAGACGGCAATTATGCCGATAACGAATGGCACCACTTCGCCATGACCATCAACCGCACCTTCAACAGCGTAGCCGTCTATGTGGACGATCAGATGATGTTGTCCTTCGCCGCCGACAAGATGGGCGAGGTAAGCGGAGAGATGTTTATCGGCGGAAATGAGTTTGAGGGCAACATCGATGAGTTCATCATCTTCGAGCAAGCGCTACCCAAATCGCTGATGGAGACCTACGGCACACTCTCGCCTCTGGGCGACGAGATGGGACTGATGGCATACTTGCCGTTCCAGGAGATGAAAGAGAACGACAACGGTATTCTTGAGCAAGTCTTCTCCATCAACGACCAGCGTGTATTCAAGACCTCGGAGGGTGATGTAGTGGATAAAATCCAGCCGCTGATCCTCAGCGTATCCGATTCGTCGGATGTGCATGATCTGGGCGACCGCGCTCTCTCTGCTCCAATTCAGGACATCGGACAACTGACCAAAATGAATTTCGATTGGACGTTCAACAACGATGAACTGATGATCAACCTCAACATGCGCGATAAGGAGATCAACAAACAGACGATCTACGTTACCGTCCGCGATGTGGAGGATCTCAACGGCAACCCGATGACCTCACCCGTCACATGGACCACTTTCGTCGATAAGAATGCACTCAAATGGGCAATGCGAGAATTGACCGCTCATGCTATCTATGACGCTAACGACGAGCCGATAGAGAAGACGATGCGCATCATCAACCACTCCGGAAAACGGCACCAATATACCATTGAGTCCATACCGGAATGGCTGAGCGTGGATGCCGAATATGGCTCCATCGACCCGACCGATGAGATAACGATTACGCTCAGCTTCAGTCCCGAACTGGCACCGGGGGTATATTCCGATGTGCTCTACCTGACGGACGGGGATGACTTGAGTGATCCGTTGCGCATTGAATATACCGTAGAAGCGATTCCTCCTTACGACGACTTCGACAAAGGCAAGTATCCGCTCAACATGTCCGTCTGCGGACAAGTCAAGATCAACGACACCTTTGATTCCGACGAGAACGATATCGTCTATGTGACGTACCGCAACGAGTGTATCGGTATGGCGAATATTGACTTCGACAATATAGCCAACACCAGCAAACTCTTCCTCACCGTCTATGGCGATGAAGACATGGTGCGCAAAGAGATGACCTTCCAACTCTGGCAGGCTTCTACCGGCAAACTCATCAACCTCGAACCGGACCGACAGATCCTCTTTGCTCACGGATATGTCTATGGATGCGGTGATGAGCAACCCGTTATCTTCACCACCATTGGTAGCGAAACGCAGAATATTGATCTCAAGGCCGGATGGACTTGGATATCCACCAACCTTCAGGTGGCCACACCGATGAGTAGTCTCCAGTCGGCACAGCCATGGTCGCAAGGCGACCAAGTCAAGAACGCTGCTACGCTGACGTTCAACACCTATTCGCAAGCGAACGACCAGTTCGTCGGTGATCTCAAGACTTGGGATTACAACCAGGTATATATGGTCTATTCGACCAAGGGCAACACCCTCCGTCTGGGAGGCGAATTGATAGCCGAAGCCGACAAGCATATCTCGCTCCGCGGTGACGGTCAGTGGAATTCATTCCCGTGCCTGTTCGATCAAGCGACATCTATTGATGAAGCACTGGCCGATTACTACGACCATGCTTCTGCAGGCGACCTGCTCAAAGCGCATGACCGCTTCTCTGTCTTCTCGTCGGATAAGCATTGGGAAGGAAGCCTCAAGACGATCCATCCGGGCGAAGGCTACCTCTTCCGCCGTATGGGTGCCGGTACCGTTACTGTTAATTTCTACAGTCAGACACCCGCTGCCGCTCCGCAACGCACACCTGCGTTCCACGGCAAAGCTGCTTCGAACATGACGATAATCTGTAAGATTAATGATGAAAATGGTGACGCTTCGCTTAATGGTGAATTGATGGTTTATATCGGTGATGAACTCGTCGGCGTAGCTTCGCCAATCACCATTGACCAATCACCAATGACCAATGGCGCAGCCCTCTACTTCCTGACGATCTCATCCGAGGTTACCGGCACACTCCGCTTCGAGACCGAAAGCGGCACACCGTTAACGGCAGAGCAGCCTATCACCTATGTAGCAGACAGTCACCACGGCTCGTTGAAAGCACCGATCGTCTTGAAGCCATGCGACGACAACCGTCCGTACAAGATCATAGAAAACAACCACGTAATAATCATTAAAAATGATGAAAAGTATGATATCGTTGGTAAGAAACTCAAGTAATTCCCTCTTAGGCGGAAGCCGCTTCTCCCGTTTCATCGGGAGAACGCTCCGGGAAAGAAACTTCAATAAGCTGCTGCTTACTGCCCTGCTTATCGGGGCAGTAGGTAGTGCCTGGGCACAGGAGTTCAGCACAGGGCTGTTCTCCGTCAGTCCCACCAAGCAGGTCTATTTAGCCAAGACCAACCTAAGCACTAGTGCCTCCGGGTTCTATACCTGGGATGAGGCGCATGGCCTGACCGGCTGCGAACTCTTGACCGAAGACGAATGGCACTTCCTGCTCCAGTCGCGTTGCGGCGGACAGAAAGAGGCCTACGAACTCTTTGCGCTCGGCTGCGTCAACGGAACGAACGGCCTGGTTATTCTCCCCGATGCAGAAGTATGGCATTGGCCGACGGAAGCCCTGCGCCTGGCGTGGAACAACTACAACACACAGCATGGTTACGAGAAGAACACCTACACCTCCGAGGAATGGGCATTGATGGAAACCAACGGTGCCGTCTTCCTGCCCGCAGCAGGGTATTGGACCGGCAGTGCCGTGGAAGATGGCAACCAGCATGGCGCTTATTGGATAGATACCGAAGATGAGGGCAACACCACCAAAGCATATCGACTCCAATTCGATAATAACATCGTAGTGGAATATGAAACGTTCCCAAAAACGAACTATTATTCCGTGCGTACGGTGCAGACGGCATCCGCGCCTATCAAACTCAGCGAGTACGACCAGCCGGAGGTGTTCGCTGCGAAGAAAGCCGCATTGAGTGGTGAGACCAGCGTAGGCATCTATCGCACGCTGCGCAAAGCCGGTTGCTTCAATACCCTTACCCTGCCTTTCAATGTGCCGGACATTGCGGCTTCACCTTTGGCGGGGGCACAGGTCTATGAGTTCGTCGATGCTACCGTAGAGAACGGAGCCTTGCAACTCGACATTACGCCGCTCGTAGGCTCGGCGCTGACTGCCGGCACACCTTATCTCATCCAGTGGTCCAACACCGGCGAAGTGCTCTTCGACATGACTTTCGCCGACATCACTTGGGACGATGACGACAATGCCGACGATGCCGGAAGCAGCCCCGTGGTTTTCCATGGCTTTTACGGCAGAACACATATCAACAACGATATGGATTCGGAGAGCAACCATCTCAATCTCTTCCTTGGCGCCAACAACACTCTCTATTGGCCTACCGATGGAAATGACGCTGATGCGAAGATGCTCGGTTTCCGTGCTTGGTTCCAGATCACCAATTCCGGCGCATCGCTTGCCCCTATCTATCGTGGCATGCCCGCTGCGCTGCGCATCAGGTCCACCGCGACGGACATGGAAAGCGTTCAGCATTCAGAAGTCGGCATTCAGAAGGAATTGCGCAACGGTCAAATCATCATTATCAGAAACGGAGAACAATACTCCATAACCGGACAGAAATTATGAAAAACTCCGTTAATCGTGCCCTTGCGGCTAAGAAAAAGTACACATCCCCGCGTACAGACATCATTTCTGTACAACCCGACAACAACCTGCTTGTCGTAAGCCCCCATACTATGCCTATCGGCGGAGGCGGCGAACAAATATACTCGTGGTAAACTAATTAAAGAACAGATATATGAAAAAGTGGTATCTCATCTGTATGCTGGCAGTCGTGGCCTTATGCTTCGCAGGCTGCAAGGGCAACAACGAACCCGAATCGTTCAATGGCAATGTGGCACGTCCGACGTGGACCGCTCCGACTCAGTATGACTACTCGTCTTCCATGACCGCAGTGGTCAAGGTAGACCTCAAGGCGCAATATCCCGAGCAAGCGGCAGACTTCGTACTGAAGAGCGAAGACCTGCTGGCTGCTTTCGCCGGTGAGACTTGCGTAGGAGTAGGCAGTCAATTGGAAAACGGCTTGTTTAATCTGATGATTGTGGATGCCGAGGGGGCTATCACGCTGCGCTACTACTCTGCGCACTACAAGAACCTCTTCGAAGCCAAGGACGCTTTTGTCTTCAGGAATGACGGCCGTCTCGGCACGATCGACGAGCCTTACGTCCCTGCCTTCGTCGTAGTGAAATAGCGAGGACACCGGTCTATTTATTGTAACTGTAAGATTGCAAGATGACATTTTTTCGGGATATTTGGAGGAACTATCGAGAGGAATTCTTCTTTTTTCTGCTGCTTTCGGCGTTTGTTGTATTGAGTCACTGGCTGTCATGCTTCATTCCGACCGATTTGTTTGAGAATGTCATTCTCATCGTCCAGCACGGCGTCAACCTCGCACTCTGTGCCATCGGCGCGTGGTTGCTGTTCAAGCATTCGGACGGGATGCGTATTCGTCGGGCGTACGGTTATGCGTTGGCCATATGGGGATGCGCGGAAGTGTACTTCATGCTGCAGACCTATGTCTGGGATCAGCCCGTGCTCAATCTGGGCAGCGAACGGATGACGGCATACATGCTGCTCGCAGGCAATTTCCTCGGATGGCTGCTGCTGATCTATCCTACGGAAACACTTCGTCCGGGATGGATGAATCTGGAGAGAGCGTTGCTGCAACTTTTTCCGCTGATTGCGCTGAGCGTGTTGGATTATTTAGTGCCGTACGACTTGCGTTGGCTCACCTCGCTGTATCCGGTATTGCTCTTCATCTTTGTATTAACGCACATACGCGCGTATAGAATATGGTGTGAGAACAACTATTCGACGATGGACCATATTGACGCACAGTGGATCGTCCGCTATCTGATCATGCTGTTCGTGCTGGCGATGTCGTATGTCTATATGATGGTGAACGACAACCCCTGCCGTGCTTTCACGCAGAACCTCCTGATCTTTTTCATATTCTCCTATAGCATCGAGCAGATCCTTTTCCGTCGCGACCCGTGGGACAACCTGATCGGCACGGAAGAGCCCGACGCGGCGGAGAGCCGGCCGGAGACAACCGTTCCGACGGATGAGCCGAAAGAACTGCCGGACGCCACCGGTGCGCCTTCCGAGAAAGCCCGCAAGCTGGAGCAATGGATGGAGACGGAGAAGCCCTACCTCAATCCCAACTTCAAACTGATCGACCTCATGCAGGTGCTGCCGATGAACCGCACCTATCTGTCGGAGTTCATCAACACCACCTACGGATGCACCTTCTATCAGTTCGTCACCCGCTACCGCATCGAGGAGGCTAAACGTCTCATGCGCGAGTGTCCCGAACTGAAAATGGCGGATGTAGCCACTCGTTCCGGCTTCTCCTCACAACCCGCTTTCTCTAAGATCTTCACCAAGGAGACGGGTCAGACGCCACGCGAATGGTATAAGCAATTTTCCTTTGCGTAAGAATTTGCAGGGTATATTTTTCCTTTGCGTCAATAAGTACATGCGAGTATTGCGTATGTACTTTTTTTTATCTACTTTTGCACTCGGTTTTGAGTGGCCCTATGGCATAGGTGCGTACTATTTAGTCAAGTATGAAAGTTTCCATCTCCCGCACCTATGCCGCCACTTTTTTATTACAACAATCCTTTTCGGCCCGTCCAATGATCTACGTCATCCTATCTATCCTCCTGATTGCTGTCGCTTTTGTCGTCTCTTTCTGCATGTATATGCGCGACAAGCGGCACGCACGCTCCGTTCATGCCCGCCGGCCACGGATGGAACAGGAGATTCCTTTATATAAATTATGTTCGTGGATCGACGACGAGGTGGCCACACGCAAGCTCTACAAGACCACCAATCTGTCGGCAGCCGATCTGGCGGACGAACTGGGCATCTCGGAGCGGCGGCTGAGACATACTATCTTCAACGCCTACGACAAGACGGTTGACGAGTACCTCCAGGACCGACGCATCCAAGCCGCGTGCCGGCTGCTGCGCGAGCCATCGGAGATGACGCCGGACGAGATCAGCCATGAGTCGGGCTTTGCGTCGCAGGCCGCCTTCCATGCTGCCTTCAAGAGCGCCATGGGCCAAACGCCGGAGCAATACCGCAACATGACCCGACGGCAGAACTAATCCCGCAGATTTTTTCCTTAGCGTCAAAAAAATGGCATGCACCCTTGCGTATGTCATTTTTTTTGTGTACCTTTGCACGCAGAACGTGCAACACAACAAAACAACACAAAAAACGACACAAAAAACACATTGTCATGAAACGGATATTGATTCTACTGATGGCCCTGATGCCGATGATGGCGTTTGCGGCCGACAAACAAAAAGTGGTTCTTGCCTGCGACCTCCACTGTCAGGGATGCTGCGACAAGATCATGAAGAATATCGCTTTTGAGAAAGGCGTCAAAGATCTCGTATGCGACCTCAAGACCAAAACCGTCACGGTGACCTACGATGCCAAAAAGACCGATGTACCTACCCTCCTCAAAGCCTTCGAGAAAATAGGCAAACCCGCAACGGTCAAGGCTCCCCAAGAACCGCAAAAAGAGCAAACAGCCACCTGTTCGCCGGCTGCAAGGACATCTGAACGCTAAGACATGACGCTGGAAGAATATATCGAGCAGACTATCCTGCCGCAGTACGAAGCGTTTGACGGCGGTCATCAGCCGGACCATGCGCGTATGGTGATCGCCGAGAGCCGTAAACTGGCGAGGGAACACGGCGCAGACGAGCAGATGGCATATGTGATAGCCGCCTATCATGACCTGGGTCTGCGCTACAACCGCGAGACCCATCATATTCGTTCGGGAGAGATCCTCATGGCCGACATGCGCCTGCGCGAATGGTTCAGTGAGGAGCAACTGGCGGTGATGCGCGATGCCATAGAAGACCACCGTGCAAGCAGCCAGCATCCGCCGCGTACGCTCTACGGAGCCATCGTAGCCGAGGCGGACCGTCAGATCAACCCGACGCTGGTCATCGCGCGTACGATGGCCTACAGCGCGCGGCTCTACCCGGAAGGCGACTTTGCTACACTCTATCAACGCAGCAAAGAGCACCTGCTGGAGAAATACGCCGAAGGCGGATATATGCAGCTATGGCTCAACAGCGAACGCAATGTGGCGAGCCTAGAGCAGCTGCGGGCTATCATCCGCAACGAGGGGCAACTACGTGAGCTGTGCCTGGACTGGTACGAGCAGAACAAACACAAACAGATATGAAACGTATTATCTTCATCGCAGCAGCCGCAGCGCTGCTGACCGGCTGCTACTACCGCACGGATAGTCCGCGTGGATCATGGGCAAAAGGATGTGACCTGAGTTGGTTGAGTGAGATGGAACATGATGGAATACAGTTCCATCGGAACACAGAGCACAGAGAACAGAACACAGACCTAATTACCATTCTTCGCGAGGAGGGGATGAATGCCGTGCGCTTGCGCGTATGGGTGAACCATAAGACCGGCTGGAGCAACCGAGAGGACATGCTGGGTCTGGCTAAGCGCGCAGCTAAGGCCGGGCAACGCATCATGATTGACATCCACTACTCGGATTTCTTTGCCGACCCGCATCATCAGACGATCCCGGAGGCATGGAAGAACTACAGTTACGAACAACTGTTGGAATGCGTCCGCGAGCACACCCTGCAGGTCCTGTTTGCGCTCAAGGAAGAGGGCATACGGCCCGAGTGGGTACAGATAGGCAACGAGACACCCAACGGCATGCTGTGGCCGGTCGGACAAGTCGACCGTGACAACGGCAACTGGGACTACTATGCCGGATTTACACGCATCGGATACGAAGCGGCCAAAGAGGCCTTCCCCGACATCACCGTCATCGTACATGTCGACAATGCCTACGAGCAGCGTGACTGGTTCTGGGAGTCCATGCAGGCGCACGGGGGCCAATGGGACATGATCGGCCTCAGCCACTACCCTATGATGAGTGCCTGGAACGGTGGCAAGAGCTGGCAGGAGATGAACGAGTTGGCAGAGCAGAATATACGCCGACTGATCGCACAATGGCACTGCCCGGTGATGATCTGTGAGGTCGGGATGTTCGCCAACAACCCAGAGTCGGAAGCAGTGATGACTGATTTCATCGAGCGCATCACGGCCATTGATTCCTGCGCCGGTATCTTCTATTGGGAACCCGAGGTCTATGGAGGCTGGCGACCGGCGGAGTATATCCCGCTGGGTTGGGGCAGTTATGACATGGGAGCCTTCACGCCGGACGGACGCGTCAGCGAGACCTTGAAGACGATGCTGAGATGAGCTGGCGCTATATAGTGTATGGCATATTGATTTATCTGGCGACCATCAACGCTTTCACCTTCTTTGCCTACGGCATCGACAAATGGAAGGCCAGGAAGAACCGATGGCGTATCCGCGAATCCACGCTGCTCTGGCTATCGGTTTTCGGAGGAAGCATAGGCGCATGGCTGGGAATGAAAGCATGGCATCATAAGACGCAGCACAACAAATTCAAATACGGCATTCCCGCTATTCTGCTGATGCATTGCGCCTTGGCCGTCTTCGTGGCTTATCTTCTGCTTAGATAGCCATAATTCTTTCGGCATTTGCAATAATTCGTTCCAAAAACTTGCGAATGTCAAAAAAAAAGTGTAACTTTGCACGCCCAATTCAATAAGAATCATGCGCTTCAAACACATACACATCATCGCGGCATTGTTCCTGATAGTAGGAATGTGTATCCAGTGCGTGGTGGCCTACCAACGTGCGGCGGAGCGTGTGCAGGAGCGGATGGGGCTGGAGATGCAAGTGGCGCAGGAGAAACTGCTCTTCGAACTGTACGACGCCTACGACGTAGAACGCCAGCTGAAGGAGTTCATGCGGGACGAGATGACGGACCCGACCGAACTGCTGGAAAAGACCCACTCTATTCTGAAACTGCATCCGCAGTTCTTCACCTGCTATATTGCCTACCCTCCTTACGCTTTCCCCGGCAAAAAATGGTACGCGCTGAATTCGTACCGTTCGGGAGACACGATCATCTCGGCCACGTTCGGTGACCCGAAGCACGATTATTTCCAGCGTGAGTGGTGGCTAGGCGCACAGGAAAACGGCAGAAACGGTTACTGGAGTCAGCCCTACCATGACGAGGCCTACACGGAGCCTATCTTCACCTATTCGAATGATTTTCGCGACAAGGAGGGCAATCTGATCTGCATCTTCGGCATAGATTTCAGCGTGAGTTGGTTGCAGCGCACGCTGGAGAAATACAAGCCTTTTGACGAAGTGGTGTTCGCGCTGTATAGTTCCAACGGAACCCTGCTGGCTACCAGCATTCCGACGAATAGCGACTTGTCGCTCCTGACAGGCAATCACGCGGTTCGATCGCTGCAGTCGATTCGTCCTATCGACATCAACATGATGATGGCGGTGCCGAAGACTTATATCTGGAAGAGTATTCAAGTGGGTATTCTGGTGCCCTTGGCCGTGTTCGTACTGGGTATCGTGATCGTAGCGTTGCTGCTGAGACGGATGGCACGTGACGAGAAGGAGAATGCGCGGTTGGGACTGCAGCAAGGCGTGATGGCCAAAGAACTACAGATCGCTCATAATATCCAGATGGGAATACTGAAAGAGGGAGAGGTTAGAGATGAGTGTTTAGAGTTGAACGCCACCCTCATACCGATGCGCGAGGTGGGAGGCGACCTCTACGACTTCCATCGCGAGGGCGACACACTCTGGTTCATCATCGGGGATGTGAGTGGTAAGGGAATACCGGCCGCCATGTTCATGAGTGCGACGGTCAACCTCTTCCGTGCGATAGGCAGGCAGTCACATTCGCCCGGACAGCTGATGGAAGAGATGAACGTGGTGCTGAGCGAGAACAACCCTTCGCTGATGTTCGTCACCGCCTTCATCGGACGACTGCATATCCCGAGTGGTGAGTTGCTCTACTGCAATGCCGGTCACTTGCCGCCGATTATCTACTCCCCCGTAACCGGTAACCCCTCACCCTTAACCCTTAACCCGAATATCCCGTTAGGATACGACGGCAGTTACTCGTTCGTAGAGCAAGGTTGTATGCTCGGCGAGGGGGAGCTACTGGTGCTCTATACCGACGGCGTGACGGAGGCGCGTAACAGGCAGCGAGAGATGTTGGGGCTGGGGCGTCTATCCGAACTGGTGAAGAGTGGCAGAGACCTGCTGGCGGCCGTGAAGCAGTATATGGGTGAGGCCGAACCCACCGACGACATCACCCTGCTGACCATCCGCAAACGGAGCAAGGTTCAGCCGAAGACGCTTCGCGTGGCCAACCGCGATGACCAGTGGCCGGTGCTCAAACGTGCCGTCCATGAATACGGCGTCTGCGTGGGCATGGAGCGGCGGACGCTGCAGAAACTGGAAGTGGCAACCGAAGAGGCGGTGGTGAATATTCTGCACTACTCCGGTGCCGCCGAGATCGAGATGGCGCTGAGCCGTCAGGACTCAGCCTTCTGCATTCAGCTTTCAGATGACGGCCGGGCTTTTGACCCCACGGCATACCAAACGAAGGCGAAGGTGGAGGAGAGGCAGATAGGTGGGCTGGGTATCAGCCTGATCCGCCAGATAGTAGACGAACTGCATTATACGCGAGAGAACGACAAGAACATTCTCACGCTTGTCAAATCGTTAACTCGTTAATTCGTTAAACGTTATCTATATGAAAATCAACATCGTACCGAATGATCAGGAGACACGTGTGTGCCTGATAGGTGAATTGGACACTACCGCCACGACGAATCAGGTGGAGGAACTGAACAGCGTGTTGGCGCTGGCCGACAAGGCGCTGGAGATCGACTGCACGGAACTGGAGTATATCTCTTCGGCAGGTCTCAGGTTCTTCATGCAACTCAAGCGTGAGAGTGAAGCCAAGGGTGGCCGTATTCGCATCACCCACCTCAACGAAGACGTAAATGACATCTTCCGTATGAGTGGATTCCAAAACATCTTTACCATCGAATAAGTTATGGAGAACCTTATTTCTCAATTCAAAAAACACGTGGCCGAACGGCCGAATGATATCTTTGTGGTGGCCGGCAACAAGCGACTGACCTTCGCCGAAGTGGACCGACTGAGTGACACCTTAGATCCTCAGTATGTAACCCGTTGCGGTGAGAAAGTAGCGGCGTATATCGTGCCTCGCAGTGAACAGATGGTGATCGTTCCTATCGCGATAGCTAAGGCTGGTCTGACGGCCATGCCGCTGGATAGTTCCTATCCCGACGAGCGACTCAACTACATGCGCGAAGACGCATCCCAATACGATGGCGACGAGGCGTTTGTATTGCTCTACACATCGGGTACGACGGGTGTTCCTAAGGGGGTCATGTTGAGCGAGGCCAACCTGCTGGCTTTCATCCCCTTCCATACGCAGCATATCGGTCTGCACGCGGGTAGCCGTTACGCCACCTACGCCGGTTACGGCTTTGATGCGTTTCAGATGGATCTGTGGTCGTGCGTCTGGGCAGGTGCTACTATCTATATCATCCAAGACGACATCCGCTTTAACCTCGAGAGCATCAACGAGTATATCCGCAAGGAGCATATCACGCACCTCTTCATGACCACGCAGATGGCGACGCAGTTTGTGCTGAGTTATCCGGACGTGCCTTGTCTGGAATGGTTGGGTACAGGTGGAGAGAAGTTGATCAGTCTCGACCCGCCTACCTACCGCCTGATGAACGGTTACGGTCCGACGGAGTGTACGGTCTACGTCAGCTGTTTCTATGTGGAGAAGAACGAACCGAACATTCCTATCGGCAAGGCGAATACGAACGGTACACAGCTCTTCGTGGTAGGTCAAGACGGCAAGGAAGTGCCGCAAGGTACGGAAGGCGAGTTGTATGTAGCCGGTCCGCAAGTGGGACTCGGTTACCTCAACAAACCGGAGAAGACGGCAGAGGTGTTTGTCGAATGGAACGGCAAGCGCTGCTACAAGACCGGTGATATCGTACGTGTTCGCGAGGACGGCAACATCGAGTTTGTGGGCCGGCGAGACGGACAAGTCAAGATTCGCGGTTTCCGCATCGAACTGAAGGAAGTGGAGTCTGTCATTCGTGAGTACGAAGGCATCAAAGATGCGACGGTGCAGGCTTTCGACTATCCCGACGGCGGTAAGTATATCGCCGCCTATATCGTGAGTGACAAGAAGATAGACATCGCAGCGCTGAACGCCTTTATTGCCGACAGCAAACCACCCTATATGGTACCGGCTGTGACGATGCAGATAGACGCTATCCCGTTGACGCAGAACCAGAAAGTGGACAAGCGGGCGCTACCGAAGCCCGAAGCACCGAAAGCGGAGAGTGGAGAGTCGAAAGTGGAGAGCGCACCGCTGAACGTGCTGGAAGAAGAGCTGCACGCCATCGTAGCCAAGACGCTGAACATGGAGGACTTCGGTATCACCACGGACCTCAGGTACGTTGGTCTCTCGTCCATCCTCGCCATCAAACTGGCTACGCTGATCTATAAGCGTTTTGGTATCCAGCTGGACGCCAAAGAGATGCTCAAAGGTATCACGGTACAGGCGATAGAGAATGAGATTTTAAAGGCGATGCTGGGCGGCAGAATCGACGTGACGACATCTCGTCATGACGACGTGACGAAAGAACAAGCCGCCACAAATGAAGCCGCTCTCTCTTATGCGCAGACGGGAGTCTATTTCGAGTGCGCCAAGAACCCGACCTCCACGCTGTATAACGTACCTATCTGCATGCAACTGCCGCTGAAGACTGAGACGGACGCACTGCGGCAAGCCGTTCGTACGGCAGTGGCTAACCACCCGGGCTTGTTCGTGCATTTCACGTCCACCGAGAGTGGCGTGGTACAGACGGTGGATGAACAACTGCTGGCGCAGGCTGGTAGTCTGGCGATAGAAGAACTGCAACAGACGGAGCAGGAGTTGGCGGCATACAAATACACCTTCGTGCGTCCGTTCAACCTCGCGAAAGACTTCTTATGCCGTTTCGCCATCGTGCGGACGGAGAAAGCCGTCTACCTGCTGAGTGACATCCATCACCTGGTGTGCGACGGCGCTTCGTACGACCTCTTCATCCAAGAGATATGCAACCTGCTGGAGGGTAAGTCGATTGAGGCGGAGATATGTTCGTACAACGAGTTCGTGGCTGAGCAGAAAGCCGCCGAGAGTAGTGATGAGTTCGCTGCTGCGAAGGCGTTCTTTGCCGAGCGGTTGAATGGCATCGAGAGCGTCACGGAGTTGCCGGCAGACATCACTAATCCGCACTCGCCGGGAGAGAACGCCCGCGTGTGCATTCCGTTTGACATGCAGAAGGCGGAACAACTGGCCGGTAAGCAAGGTGTCACACCGGCTGCGGTACTGCTGGCTGCCGTCGAGTACACCCTGGCGCGTTTCGGTGGCAACGACGACATCTGTCTGACCACTATCTCCAACGGCCGCAGCAACCTGCGCGTGAGCAACACGATGGGCATGTTCGTCAACACCCTGGCGCTGACTGCTAAGATAGGCAACCAACAGGTGGCAGACTTCATCCAAGAGACTGCAGCGGGTTTTGAAGCAACCCTGGCACACGAGAACTACCCGTTCGCACGCATCGCTGCCGACTTTGACATCAAGGCAGAGATCATGTTCGCTTATCAGATGGGCGTCATCAGTGACTTCCGCGTGTTCGGTGAACCGGTGGCGGTGGATGAGACGATGGAACTGAACGTGCCGAAATTTAAGATTGCATTCTATATCATGCCGATGGACGGCGTGCCGAGTATAGCGATTGAATACGACAACGGCCTGTACAGCGAGGCGATGATGCAGAACCTTGGTCAGTCGATAGCGAACGCTGTGGAAGCCTTTGCGCAAGCACCGACAGCGGCTTTGCGTTCTGTCTCGTTGCTCAATGAGGCGCAGACGGCCGTGCTGGACGGTTTCAACCGGACAGAGGTGGCCTACGACGACTCGCAGACCATCGTTTCGCTTTGGAACAAACAAGTAGCAGAGACACCCGATAACATTGCCGTCGTCTATCACGACGTACGGTTGACTTACCGCGAAGTAGATGAGCGTGCGAATGCTATCGCGGCACAAATAGCCAATGCCATAGCCAATGCCAATGCCGAACCGGTTGTATCTATCTTGATTAACCGTTCGGAGTGGATGGTAGTGGCCTCACTGGCGGCACTGAAAGCAGGTTGTGCGTACCAGCCGCTCGATCCGAGTTATCCGGCAGAGCGACTGAACTTCATGATGAAAGACGCCGCGGCATCGCTGCTTATTGCCGATGAGGAACTGCGGCCGATAGTAGATGAGTACGAAGGACCGGTTCTTTTGACAAAGGACCTGTCTCAATTACCAATCACCCATTACCAATCACCAATTATAAATCCTCAAGACCTGTTCATTCTGCTGTATACCTCTGGTTCGACGGGTGTGCCGAAGGGTTGTCAGTTGGAGCACCGCAACCTGGTGGCTTTCTGTCACTGGTACCATCGCTACTATGAGTTGAAGGCGGGTGATAAGGTAGCGGCATACGCTTCGTACGGCTTTGATGCCAACATGATGGATATGTACCCGGCCTTGACTTGTGGTGCAACGGTGTATATCATCGGTGAGGATATTCGTCTGAACCTGCCGGACCTCAATGCGTACTTCAACCAAGAAGGTATCACTCACTCCTTCATGACCACGCAGGTCGGCTTCCAGTTCGCGTCGAACGTGGACAACCACAGCCTGCATCATCTGTCCGTCGGCGGAGAGAAACTTGCTACTATCGCGCCTCCCGCTAACTATCTGATGCACAATGCCTATGGACCGACGGAGTGTACGATCTTCACCACTACGTATCCGCTGCATGAGCAGGAGCAGAACATACCTATCGGACGACCGCTGGACAACCTGTGTCTATACATCGTAGACAAGGACCTGCACCGCCTGCCGGTAGGTGCGACGGGTGAGTTGCTCGTGAGTGGTCCGCAAGTGAGTCGCGGTTATCTGAACCGCCCGGACAAGACCGCCGAGACGTATATCGACTGGAACGGTCTGCGTTGTTACCGCACCGGTGACGTAGTACGTTACCTGGCCGACGGCAACATCCAGTTTGTAGGTCGTCAGGACGGACAGGTGAAGATACGCGGTTTCCGCATCGAACTGAAGGAGGTGGAAGCCGTCATCCGCGAATACAAGGGCATCAAAGATGCTACCGTACAGGCCTTCGACTACCCGAACGGCGGTAAGTATATCGCTGCGTATATCGTCAGCGACGAGAAGATAGATATTCCTGCGCTGAACGCCTTTATCTCGGACCGCAAGCCGCCTTATATGGTGCCGGCTGCGACGATGCAGATTGACGCTATCCCGCTCAATCAGAACCAGAAAGTGAACCGCAAAGCGTTGCCGGCTCCGCAAATACAGACCGACGACCGCGAATATGTAGCGCCGGAGAACGACTTGGAGAAGCTATTCTGCGACATCTTTGCCGGTATCCTGACGATGGACAAGGTAAGTGCGACGGATAACTTCTTTGAGTTGGGCGGTACATCGCTGATGGTGACGCGCGTGGTGATCGAAGCCGACAAAGCCGGTTATCACGTAGCCTACGGAGATATCTTCAACAACCCCTCGCCGCGTATGTTGGCCCATCTGGTGAACCACTCGGCTACGCCGGAGAAGGCAGAGACGAAGGCAGAAGACCCGACGGAAGTAGCGATGACGGATTTCGACTACTCGGATATCAACGCCATTCTGCAGCTGAATAACGTTGATACGTTCCTGCAGGGGGAGCGGCAGGAGTTGGGACACATCTTGCTGACCGGTGCGACGGGATATCTGGGTATCCACGTACTGAACGAACTGATCGCATCCGACGCGAAGAGCATCACCTGCTTGGTGCGCGGCAAGGACCAGCACGATGCCGAACGGCGTGTGAAGAACATGTTGTTCTACTATTTCAGTCGTCGCTTTGATGACTTGTTCGGTAAGCGTCTGTTCGTCGTCAACGGCGACGTGACGTCAGACATGACCGAAGCCGTGGGCGAGAGAGCCTCACTGATCGATACCGTCTTCAACTGCGCAGCCAACGTCAAGCACTACTCCAAGACCAACGACATCGAGAACGTCAACATAGGTGGGGCAGAGCAGTGCGTAGCTTTCTGTCTGAAGAACCACGCACGGCTCGTACATATCTCCACCACTTCGGTGGCAGAGGTATGGATCGACCGCGGAGACGGTAAGGCCGTGCCGATGATTGACGAACGCAAACTCTATTTCGGGCAGTTCCTTGACAACCGTTATATCAGTTCCAAATTCATGGCAGAGCGGATCATCCTGGACGCTGTGGCGCATAAGGGGCTGAGTGCCAAAGTGATGCGTGTCGGCAACTTGGCTGCACGTAGTTACGACGGCGAGTTCCAAGTCAACTTCTCCACCAACAGTTATATGGGACGCATCAAGATCTTCCATATGCTCGGTTGCTGTCCGTTCGACGAGTACGACTCGATCACAGAGTTCTCGCCGATAGACCAGACAGCCAAGGCGGTGGTACTGTTGGCCTCCACGCCGAAGGAGTGCACGGTCTTCCAGCCCTTCAACAACCATACCAAACTGCTGGGTGATATCCTAATGCTTTTCGAGACAATGGGACCTGCCATACGTTTTGTGGAGCCGCAGGAGTTCCAGGATGCGGTGTTGACCTCGAGTCAAGACCCGATGAAGGCCGATGCTCTCGCAGCGATGCTGGCGTACCAAGACGTGACGCACGGACAGAAAGCCGTCATCATCGAACGCGACAACCGCTACACCTGCTCGATCCTCCATCGCCTCGGATTCCACTGGACCGAACCTGACGATGCCTATATCCACCGCATGCTGACGGCGATCTCGCAATTGGGATTCTTCAACGTATAATCACACCAACGAAAGGAGCCACCTATGACCCCTGACTTCAAGCAATACCTGCAGAAAGACGACATCCACGGTTACCTCACCGCCTTGCACCGCGAGGCGGACCGAGGCGACGTGGGGAGTCTGCACATTCTGCTCTACCTCGCCATCATGGACTCGGAGGTAGAGGACGCTGTAGACTACAGCAACCTGCTCATCGACGCCGAGGACGAATACACCGTAGAGGTACTCTGGCCTCTGCTCTACGAGGCGATCCAGGAGACCAACAAGGAGCTGGGTGTGTGCGATGACGACCGCAAGTACCAGCGTGTGCTGGGGGAGAAGTTCCGAACCGCTTACGCCTTCGCCGAGGCGGCGTACCGGAAGGCCCGCCCTGACTTCCAACCGCTGTCGAAACTCTTTGGCAAACACGAGATCATCATGCAGCGGGCCTACTGCGACCATGTAGGCGAGCAGCCCATGCCTATCTACCGCGAGGTGGAGCCGCACGACTGCGTACCGCAGGAGACGAAAGACTACTGGCGCAGCCTCTACCGCCGCAGCGACTGTAGTGCCAACCAGCAGTCGATATACAACGACGCCATCTCCTATGCCGAAGAGGGCGATCCGTACGCGATGTTCATCGTCGGTTATCTGCTCCGACACGGCATCCGCACGCAATACGACTTCCCGCGCGTCACCATCCTACAGGCCGACATCGATGCCGCCTATCCCTGGCTCAAAGCCGCAGCCGATGCCGGCATCGCAGAGGCATGTTGGGAGACTGCTGCTATCCTCTTCATCTACGAGAAAGATGATCCGGCCAACGAAGCACTCGGGTGGCAGTATATAGAGAAGGGAGCCGCACAGGAGGACCTCGACTGTCTGGAGACCCTTTTCAAGCACTACGAGGGCAAGGACGACGAGAAAGCCCGCATCTATATGGAGCGCATAGCCGCACAACGATCCACTCACGAGTACAAACTCAAGTTGGCACACTGGCTAGAGACCGGTCGCGGGGGCGACAAGGACGAGAAGCGGGCTTTTGAACTGGTGGAATACGTATGGAAGCACTCTTCCTGCAGTCCCTACGACAGTTCGTGCGAGGACTCGACGGATATGCTCTGCCGTTACCTAAACGAAGGTATCGGATGTGAACGGGACTACGAACGTGCCTGCCGCATCCGACGCGACTACAATGCCGAGGAAGACCGGATGTGGGAACTACTGACCAAATAAACAACTAAACAAACAACAACAACATACACAACAACATACACCATGAAACACTTACTTTTAGGTGATGAGGCGATTGCCCAAGGTGCCATCGATGCCGGACTCAGCGGCGTCTATGCCTACCCCGGCACCCCATCCACAGAGATCACAGAGTACATCCAAGCAGCCGTCAGAATTCAGCATTCAGAAATCAGCTGCCGCTGGGCGACCAACGAGAAGACCGCGATGGAAGCGGCCCTCGGTATGTCGTACATGGGCAAACGCGCACTCGTATGCATGAAGCACGTAGGCATGAACGTGTGCGCCGATGCCTTCATGAACGCCGCTATCACCGGCGTCAACGGTGGACTGATCATCGTGGCAGCCGACGACCCCTCCATGCACTCCAGCCAGAACGAACAGGACAGTCGCTTCTATGCCAAGTTCGCCATGATCCCCTGTCTGGAACCTAGCAACCAGCAAGAGGCATACGACATGATGGCGTACGGATTTGAACTGAGCGAGCGCCTGAAGACCCCCATCTTGATGCGTGTGACGACGCGTATGGCCCACAGCCGTGCCGTAGTCAACACCACCGACACCCCAAGGCCGCAGAACGAGAAGTCGATGCCCGAGAACGTCAACCACTTCATCCTCCTGCCGGCTTTCGCGAAGAAGAACTACGCCGAACTGGTGGACCTGCAGCCGGTGTTCACAGAAGAGAGCAACACAGCCGGTCATAACACCTATGTCAAAGGTACCAAACCCGAAAAAGCCATCCTCACCACCGGCATCGCCTACAACTACCTCATGGAGAACTACGACCCGAAGATGGGTTGCTCCATCCTGAAGGTGACACAGTACCCGTTGCCGGAAGCGCTGATAGAGCAAATGGTGGCCGACGGTATGAAAGAACTGCTGGTAATGGAAGAAGGACAGCCGGTAGTAGAAGAACTGATCTGCGGTATGATCCCGTCGAGTGTACTGGTCAGAGGCCGTCTGACGGGTGACCTGCCACGTATGGGTGAGTTGTCGCCCGACTGTGTGCGTCAGGCGCTCGGCATGAAGGCGCTGCCTACGCTGGACAAAGAACCTATCGTCGTAGGTCGTCCGCCTGCACTCTGCCAGGGTTGCGGCCACCGCGACATGTACGCTGCGCTCAACGAGGTGGCGCGCGAATATGAAGCACCACGTATCTTCGGCGACATCGGATGTTATACCTTAGGTGCCCTCTCGCCTTTCCACGCCATCCACGCTTGCGTCGAGATGGGTGCATCGGTCACGATGGCCAAGGGTGCAGCCGACGCGGGTCAGCACCCTGCGATAGCCGTCATCGGTGACAGCACCTTCACCCATTCGGGCATGACGGGTCTGCTGGACTGCGTGAACGCCAACGCCAACGTCGTCATCCTCATATCCGACAACCTCACCACCGGCATGACCGGCGGACAGGACAGCGCCGGCACGGGACGCCTCGAGCAGATATGTACAGGTCTGGGTGTAGCGCCCGAACATGTGCGCGTGGTAGTACCGCTGCCTAAGAACATGGAGGAGATCAAGAACGTACTGCGCGAGGAGATCGATTATCCCGGCACATCCGTCGTCATCGCTCGCCGCGAGTGCATACAGACGCTTAAGCGGCATTTGAAGGCAGCAAAAAAGGGTTAATTGTGACTTAAGAATTTTGAAAATTTGACCCCGTCAAATAATCGTGCCCTTTAGGGCTAAGAATTGTGCATTTTTAATTGTGAATTATGAATTGTGAATTGTGAATTATATGAAAAAGGATATTATTCTGGCTGGTGTGGGAGGACAAGGTATCCTCTCCATCGCCACCGTCATAGGAGAAGCCGCACTGCAGGAGGGACTTTACCTCAAGCAGGCAGAAGTACACGGCATGTCGCAACGCGGCGGGGATGTGCAGTCCAACCTGCGCCTGTCGTCCGAACCGATCATGAGTGATCTGATTGCCAAGGGCGGTGCAGACCTGATCATCTCGCTCGAACCCATGGAGGCACTGCGTTATACAGAGTACCTGAAGCCCGACGGATGGATCGTCACCTCGTGCGTACCGTTCCTCAACATTCCCAATTATCCGGAGTTGGAAGAGGTGCTGGCGCGCGTGAAGGCGCACAACAACCATGTGCTGCTGGACGTCGAGGCGCTCGCCAAGGAGGCCGGTGCACCCGCGCAGGCAGCGAACATGGTGCTGCTCGGTGCCGCTATCCCTATGCTCGGCATCGATCACGATAAGATGGTAGCAGGCGTAGCACGCGTCTTCGCACGCAAAGGAGAAACAATCGTCAACACCAATATCGCCGCCGTAGAGGCAGGATATAATTATGCGCTTTCCGTTAGATAAACATATCGTGGACTCGATCTGCCGCCAGTTCGGGCTACGCAATTTCGACGAACTGGGTAATGCCAGTATACGCCAGTTGGCAGGTGTCGTTCGGCAGATCGAACAAGCCACGGGCGTGGAGTACGTCAACATGGCCTTGGGCGAACCCGGACTACCGGCGGAGCAGGTAGGAATAGAGGCGGAGCACAAGGCCCTGCTGAACGGCTGCGCTTCCCACTACCCGAACATCATCGGTATTCCCGAGGTGAAGAAATGGGGTTCGGAGTTCGTACGCGCGTTCGTCCACCTGCAGCGTCCGCCCGAGTGTATCTTGCCTACCGTAGGTTCGATGCAAGCGGCTTTTGCGCTCAACTCGATGCTCATTCAGCTGCAGCCGGAGAAGGACACCATCCTCTTCCTCGACCCCTGTTTCCCCGTGCAGAAGATGCAATGCAACGTGATCGGCAGTCGCATCGATGCGTTCGACATAGCGGATTTCCGTGGAGAGAAATTGCATGACGAACTGGAGCGCCACCTGAAGAGCGGTAAGATAGCGGGCATCCTCTATAGCAACCCTAACAACCCCACCTGGGCGTGCCTGACAGATGAGGAACTCAAGACTATCGGTGAGTTGGCCACGCAATATGACGCCATCGTACTGGAAGACCTGGCGTATATCAACATGGACTTCCGCGAACCCGATCGAGGTAATCCGTATTCGGAGCCGTACCAACCGTCGGTGGGACACTATACGCACAACTGCATTCAGATGATCTCCTGCTCGAAGATCTTCAGTTACGCCGGTCAGCGTGCCGCTTTCGTGGCCATCGACCCCGTGCTGGCCAAACGCACCTACCCCGCCCTCGGCCAGCGCTTGCACAACAACGGCGAGTTGCTCCAGAGCTTCGCCTACGTCTTCCTCTACGCCCTCTCCAGCGGTGTCACCCACTCCGTACAGTACGGCATGGCGGCGATGCTGCAGGCCGCGTGCGAGGGGAAGATACGTTACGTGGAGAACACCCGCGAGTACGCACGACGCGCGCATCGTATTAAGGAGATCATGCAGCGCAACGGTTTCCATATCGTCTACGACAAAGATGCCGATGGACGCGAGGTAGGCGACGGCTTCTTCTTCACCTTCGGCTACCGCGACTGGTCGGGCAAGAAACTCGTCAACAAACTCATCTACTACGGCGTGTCGGCTATCGCCCTGGAGAGTACCGGAGCCAAACGCGAAGGCATGCGCGGATGTGCATCGTCGATACGCGAAGATCAATACGAACTGTTGGAAGAACGATTAAGTAAGTTCAACGAAGATTTCAGTCAATACGATCCCTATGAACCCAAAGACTCCTATCAGGTATGTTAGTCCCGCGGAGGCGGTGAGCCACGTACGCTCGGGCGACACCATCGTCATACAAGGCAGCACGAGTATCCCTACCGTACTACTCAATGCCCTGACCGAACGCGCATCTGAGTTGCGTGACGTCAAGTTGATCTCCGGCTTCGGTGTGCTCCCCGAGGACGCACCGTACGCCAAACGCGAACTGATGGATTCGTTCCGCGCCTTGTCGATATTCGTGCCCAACACCCTGCGCCGTGCCATGCGCGAGGGCGTGGCAGACACCATTCCCGCCTTCCTGGGAGAGGTCCCCTTCCTCTTCCGCAGCCGCCAGATACCCGTGGACGTGACCTTCCTCAATGTGAGCGAACCCGATGAAGAGGGTTACTGCTCGTTTGGCGTGTCGGCCGACATAGCTTTCTCCGGTGCCGAGTGCTCGCGCGTGGTGATCGCGCAGGTGAACAAATATATGCCGCGCACCTTTGGCGACCCGGTCATCCATGTGAGCCGACTCACTGCCATGTGCCGAGGCGACGTGCCGCTCATAGAAGTGCCGACACCTGTGCCCAACGAGATTGAGACTCGCATCGGCAACTACGTGGCCTCAGAAATACCCGATGGTGCGACGATACAAATAGGGGTAGGCGGCATTCCCAATGCCGTCATCAACGCCCTGCGCGACCACCGGCACCTGGGCCTGCACACCGAGGCCATTACCGATGGCGTGCTACCATTGATTGAGAGCGGCGTAATTGACAATAGTCTGAAGAAAGTGCTGCCCGGCAAGTCGGTAGGTAGCCTGGCGCTGGGCTCGAAGCAGTTCTACGACTTCATCGACGGCAACCGCGACTTCGTCTTCCGCGACGTAGCGTGGACCAACGACCCGCAGATCATCCGCCAGAATCCCCGCGTAATGGCCATCAACTCCGCCGTAGAGGTGGATCTGACGGGACAGATATGTGCCGACTCCATCGGCGAGACCATCATCTCCGGCGTAGGCGGACAGCACGACTTCATGTACGGAGCAGCGCTGTCGGAAGGCGGTAAGTGCTTCATCGCCCTGCCCAGTATGACGAGTAAGGGTCAGTCGAAGATAGTGGCACGGCTTGCCCCGGGTGCCGGCGTGGTGACAACGCGTTTTCAGGCACAATACATCGCCACGGAACATGGCATTGTTTATCTGCGCAACCTCCCCCTGGCCGAGCGCGCCAAGGCGCTGATCAGCATCGCCGACCCGTCGGTGCGTGAAGACTTGGAACGCGCTGCGGTAGAACGGTTCGGAATAGGTTTTCTGCGCCTCAAATAGGCCTTATATACCACAAAAAAGGCACCTCCGTTACGAGGTGCCTTTTTGTTGGCTTGCTCATTTCTCCTTGGGAGCTTCCTCAGGACGCGGTCCGCGCGGAGGGAAACCTTCACGACCACCTGCCTGCATATGCTTGCGGATGGCTTCTTGATGCTTCTCGCACTTCTTGCCCTCATGCTTGCCACATTGCTTGCCGCAGCAATGTTTGCCTCCGAACGGCGAACGGAGTTCCAGCACTTTCTCCACTTGGCGTGCAGAGAGGTCTTTGCGGAACTTATCGTAGAACTTAGCCTGCAGATCCGCCAGCGCCTTAAAGCCCTCAAAGCGCTGCTTGGCGAGTTTATCCAACTCCTTGTCGCTGAGCTCCTTACCCGGCTCAAACTCCTTCTTCGGCATGTTCTTCTCGAAGAGTTGATCGAGTTCCTTGGCATATTCGCGATAGGTAGCGGCAAACTTCTCTACCTGTTCGTCACTCAAGAGCAGTTCGTGGCTCAGACGTTTTACATCCAGTTCCACACGCTCTTCTTTACTCAGCTTCTTGCCTTCAAAATCCTTTTTCTGTTCCTGTGCACTCAGGTTAGCTACCAGGACGGCGCTCAGCGCCAAAACAAATAACTTTTTCTCTGCCGCAAGGGCGCGATTAATTACATTTTTCATAACAAATACTATTTAAAAACAAACAATCACTTGTCCATTTGCAAATACCGTGCCAAAAAAAATTCACCCCCCTTTCGTTTTTTCTTGCATATTTCGAAAAAAAGCTGTAATTTTGCGGCAAAAATAGCAATTTGACATGGAAACAATTCTGCAAACAGACTGGTTGTCGCTGCTCACCAAACTCGTGCTGGCGATGGCACTGGGTTACCTGATCGGCCTGGAGCGCGAGTGGCACGGCAAGGTGGTAGGTACGCGCACCATTTCGCTGATCGCCATCGGTAGTACCCTCTACGTGCTGATGTCGCCCTCAATCATCGGCGGTGACAACTCACGTATCATCGCCCAAGTCGTATCCGGCATTGGTTTCTTAGGTGCTGGTATTATCTTCAAGCACGGCGACACCATCAAAGGTCTGACTACTGCGGCCACCGTCTGGTGTGCCGCCGCCATCGGATGTCTGTGCGGCTATGGTATGTTCGCCGAAGCGATCGCAGGCACCGCCGCGGTGATGACCGTCAACCTGCTCTTCAAGCATGTCCGTCCGGAAAAGCGGCAAGCGGACAACACGGATCAACAAGACAAACAATAAGACAAGCCATGAAACGAACATCCCTCCTGCTAACGGGTCTGATGATGACCCTTGTGCCCCTGCTGGCCGACACGTTCTTCCCCTCTCGCACCGACTTCCGGGACGAGCAGATCTATTTTGTGATCACGACGCGCTTCTACGACGGTGATCCAAGCAACAAC
>Ga0310690_10003231_pt1 | contig 24826 bp, 25 predicted proteins | sample AusTroGonzalo_MG_2_FD_207661 | JGI IMG/M metagenome (GOLD analysis project Ga0310690, IMG submission 207661) | Bovine rumen microbial communities from tropical cattle in Woodstock, Queensland, Australia - Gonzalo_04 (v2) (version 2) | ecosystem: Host-associated > Mammals > Digestive system >... | reverse complement strand
CCTATTACAGATCTTGAAGACAATCAGGATTTTCAAGACGCTGTGCTTAGTTTACATCATTGTTATATGATTCTCATTGATGTAATTTCAGTTGTTAAAATTGTTATGAACCAAGATGGAAGAACATTTTTACAAAACAAAAAATAGATTTTATGATGGAAAAACCTCACCATCTCCATCGACACCCACAAAAAACCTCTAATATGAAAAAAATCCTCTTTTGTTTAACTGCTGTATTCATCATCGGATGCACAAACAATAAAAAACAAGTGACGAAAAATGATTCGTCTAAAGAACCAGTTGTAGCAGAAAAGATGGAAAAGTCTGCAAAAAACGAATTGAACAAGTTAATAGAAAAGAAATATCCACACGGATTTGATGCACAACCCGTTTTATCCGAATACAAAGTTCTTCAAAATGACGATTCGTTATATTGGTCTCAATTCAATATGAAATACCAAAACCAATTTGGCGGTTTTTCTAATGGAAAGTTTGAGTTCTTGTATGTTTTAGGATCATTAAGCGGTAATGAACCATACTCCGCAGGATTAGTCAATTTAACAGATAACGACCGCAGAAAATTCACATGGACTCTTATTGAACTAGAAAACATTGCTGTGACAAAAAGAAATATTCCAGATAGTTTAGTGTACCACAACAAGTCTTTTGAGTACAATGTTGCTAGAATCTGGTGCTATACTAGCACAACGTATAAAGATTAAAAATTTTTAGTTTCATGGAACTGATTCTATAGTTCTTGGGAGAAGGGTTTCGAATTTGTAATAAATCTAAAACCCTTCTTTTTGTTCGGTTGTAACTCGTAACCCAAGAAACAAATTCAACACGTTTGGTTCGAATCTCATATACAGATTAAATCGAAGTAGACTTTGCAATGTTTTTAAAAAAAGGCACTTTACCAATAATTTTGTTGCATTATCTAATTTATTATTCGTATTTTTGCAGCACCGAGGAAATATGGGCGCCTCAAAAATAATAGTTAAAAGACCCTTTAAAATAATTATTATCGTATGATTGAAAATAATCATGAGGCAACTTTGATTCTAACCAAAGTAAAGAAGTATCTTCACGGAATCAGTGAGAAGGAGCCTGTAGCAGTTGTTGTTCAACACTTAAACATGATTGATGAAGTTATCAAGTACATAGAACCTGATGCGGATATCAATGACCTATGCGATGAAGTCAGATAAAACTTGAATCTTAATCGATTAGGAGGAAGAGATAATTGAGAAAAAACTTATTTGGGTACAAAAAAGCCCTCCGCTGAGGGCTGAATGATTAACATTAAATCTAATTATATGAATATATAATTGATTCTATTTTTCTTCTAATGATTTCTTGCCTTCTTTACAATTTCGATCATTTTGCTGACGTCAGCAAAATGATGCGAGACATCTTCTCCTGCACCTTTACAGGATTCTTTTGCCTTGTCAACAATAGTCAGGAAGTTACGCCACTGAACATAGCCCAAGAGTTTATACAACTCTCTCGCACTCCAGCATTCTACACCGTTGTAGTCACATACGATACTCTCAAATTTTGCAAACAGTTCTTTAATTTCTTTTGTCTTCATAGTTTTTTCTTTTGTTTGTTCATATTATATGATGGGGCAAAGGTAAGAATAATTTCTGAAACAAACAAGAAAAAGGCAGGAAATCTTTGGGATTCCCTGCCTGTGACTGAAATTGTAGGCTGATTATTTCACAATCGTCTTTTTGCCGTCTTGGATACGAATACCCTTGGCATTCTTGGTAGTCTTGTGACCCTGAAGGTCGTAAGAATCGCCGTTAGTGGTATTGTTCAGTTTAACGCCTAAGATGGCGGTCACCTCACCCTTGCTGGCGGCATGCTGGATCTTCAGGTCGTTGGCTGATGCGGATTGCTGGAGCCAGGTGAAGCCACAGCGTGTAGGCAGGAAGGTCTTGTCTCCCTCGGTTCTCACCAGCACACTTTCCAGTGGGGTCACGTTTTGTTTGGCGGGAATGCCATAGCGTCCTTCTTTCTCCATGCTCTCCCAACTGCTGCCGAAGGTCACAATATTGCCATTATCGTCAGACATGCGAACAGTCTTGAGTTCCTTGTCGAAGTTCAGGATATCTGTGTTCTTTACCCGCAAATACTGTGATGTGGGCGAGTAGATCAGATAGGGTACACCTGCCTGAATGCCGTCAGCAGTACAATCTACAAAGTAGAGGTTCAGTGTTGATCCCTCCTGCTGGATGCCTGCCAGACGTTCCACCTTCAGGGCTTTGGCAGCAACTGCTACTTGATTGGCTGTCAGAGAGAAAGGCAGACAGAGCGTGTTGTAACCTGCAAAGAAATAGCGATTCAACCGAATGGTCTGGTCGCTGTTCTGCATCATCTCTATGTCCAGTTTAGAGGAACTGGCATAGATGTTCTTCACTTTGTTTTGTGCAAAGGCCGTAGTACTCAGGCCCATAGCAACCATCAATACAAGTACAAACTGTTTCATACGCAATAAGTTTAAAAGTCTGGTTTGGGTGCAAAGATACAAAAAAGTTTTTAATGTGATTCAACTTTTAATAATATTTTTGTATCTTTGGCGTTGCCGAAGGTACTCACATTCGAAATTTCTCAAATATATTTGGAAATTCACTCACTTATTCGTACCTTTGCACCCAAAATATATAAGGTACGTACAGATATGATACAATCAATGACGGGCTACGGGAATGCGGTGGTAGCCTACAAAGAGAAGAAGATACACGTAGAAATCAAGTCACTGAACTCGAAACAACTTGACTTGCAGACACGCATTGCTCCGCTCTATCGTGAGAAGGAGATGGAGATGCGCCAGATGGTGGCGGAGGCCCTTATTCGTGGTAAGGTGGATATGAGCGTATGGATAGAAAAGGAGACTGCCGTGGATGCAACACCCGTGAATGCGGCACTTGTGGAAAACTACTATCATCAGTTGAAAGACATTGCTGAGAAGGTGGGCATCCCAGAGCCGGAGGATTGGATTTACACCCTCACCCGTATGCCTGACGTGCTGACGAAAACAGATGTGGAGACCCTCGACGAAGAGGAGTGGGTGGTAGTGAAGGCTGCCGTCGGTGAGGCATTGACAAACCTTGTGAACTTCCGCAAACAGGAGGGTGCAGCCCTTCAGAAGAAGTTTACAGAGAAGATCGACAATATTGCCAAGTTGCTTTCAGACATTGAACCATACGAGAAGAGTCGTGTGGAGAAGATCAAGACTCGCATTGAGGACGGCCTGAAGCAGATACCTGGTGTGGAGTACGACCAGAACCGTCTGGAACAGGAGTTAATCTACTACATCGAGAAACTGGATATCAGCGAGGAGAAGCAGCGACTGAGCAATCACCTGCGCTATTTCCGTGAGACGATGAACGAGGCTGCGGGCCAAGGCAAGAAACTGGGATTCATTGCTCAGGAGATGGGTCGTGAGATCAATACGACTGGTTCGAAAAGTAATCAGGCCGAGATGCAGAACATCGTGGTGAAGATGAAGGACGAACTGGAGCAGATCAAGGAACAAGTATTGAACGCACTATAATGAGAGGAAAGTTAATCATCATTTCGGCACCGTCGGGGACGGGGAAGAGCACGATTATCGGGTGGCTGATGAGAGAGCACCCGGAGTTGAATCTGGCGTTTTCGATCTCTTGTACTTCACGGGCTCCGCGAGGTACGGAACAGGATGGCGTGGAGTATTTCTTCCTGACACCCGAGGAATTTCGTGAACGGATAGAAAACGATGAGTTCCTGGAGTACGAGGAGGTCTATGAAGGTCGTTTCTATGGTACGTTGAAGGCTCAGGTGGAACGACAGTTGGAGGCTGGCCAGAACGTGGTGTTCGATGTGGATGTGAAGGGTGGCGTGAACATCAAGAAATATTATGGTGACGAGGCCCTGAGCGTGTTTATCAAACCGCCCTCGATAGCAGAACTGCGCCGTCGTTTGGAAGGACGAGGCACGGATGCGCCAGAGGTCATCGACCAGCGCATTGCACGGGCTGAGTTTGAACTGACCTTTGTGGATAAGTTTGATACTATCGTAGTCAACGACGACCTCGCCCAGGCAGAGGAAGATGCCCTGTCTATCATTGAATATTTTCTTGCAGAAGGGTAATCATCATTTCTCATTATGATTCGCACAGGGATATTCGGAGGTTCATTCAATCCCATCCACAATGGACATATCTCGTTGGCCAAGCAACTGCGTGAGAGAGCTGGACTCGATGAGGTGTGGTTGATGGTGTCACCCCAGAATCCCCTGAAACAGGCTTCTGATTTGCTCGACGATGAGAAACGGATGCAGATGGCGCGACTGGCTCTCGAGAATGAGCCTCACATCATCGCCTCGGATTATGAGATGCATATGCCCAAACCTTCCTATACTTGGAATACCCTGCAAGCCCTGTCGAAAGACTATCCCGACCGTGAGTTCGTGCTCCTGATGGGAGGCGACAACTGGGCACTCTTCGACCGATGGTATCACGCTGAGGACATCAAAAAGAACTACCGTATCGTGGTGTATGACCGGACACCAGGGGAGCCGGGCTTCATTGACATCAGTAGTACGGCAATCCGCGAGCGTATCAAGGCAGGCAAAGGCATCCGTCGGTTGGTGCCAAAGGCTGTGGCCGACCTGATACTAAAAGAAAAACTCTATGCTTAGGCGGTTCCATATCAATCCCTTGAAGTGGTTGGGCTATCTCTTTGCGCCGATACAGAAAAACGGGGCTTTCTTTGTCTTCATGTTTGCACTTGGCTACCTTTGTACGCAACTGGAGATCATGCCCTATTACTTGCGCAACAAGGGAGCGGAACCTTATGAGTTGTCTGTGCCAGAACTCTTTCTGGATATCTATGTCGTCTGTGTCATCCTGACGCTGATTCCCCGAAAGATTCGTCTTTGGGTGAAGGGACTGCTTTACATTATCTTCTATGGAGTCGCTATAATTGATCTGTTCTGTTACGAGCGTTTCCAATCGACGCTGACACCGACGATGCTGATGCTCTTCGGCGAGACCACAGGACAGGAGACAAGCGAATTCCTAAAAGGCTATCTCAATTGGGAGGTCATCACCTCGAAGGTGGGTTGGATCCTATTGCTGATGCTGGCACATATCCTATGGACGTTCTTGCGCTGGCTGATGTCCAAGATGCGCAAACGACTCATCCTGCCGAAGGTCAATACGACTTTCGTGACAATCACCAAGGCGGTGCTGGGTGTGGTAATTGCGTGGATGCTTTTTAGTTCTGTCTCGCAGACATGGAGTAATAAGGTTGCAATGCAACGACTCTTCTCCTACGACACTATCGGACAGGTGGAGCACGAACAGACGAGAAAAGATCAGGCCAACCTCTATCTCCCCATCTATCGTCTGGCATTCGGCATCTATGCCAACCGTCTAGCCAGTCATCAGATAGAACAGTTAAAGGCTGTCAGCGACAAGATTCAGATAGACAGTTGCAGTTATCGTGTGCCTAACATCGTGCTGATTATCGGAGAGAGTTATAACAAGCACCACTCGCAACTCTATGGTTATCAGATGCCGACGACGCCCCGTCAGTTGGCGATGGCGGAAGAGGGTAGTCTGGTGCCGTTTACCGATGTTGTCTCTTCATGGAACCTGACGAGTTTTGTCTTCAAACACATGCTCTCGCTCTATGCCGTCAACGACAGCACGAAGACGTGGTGCGACGAGCCACTCTTCCCTGAGGTGTTCCGCAAGGCCGGCTATCACGTGACGTTCATCACCAACCAGTTCCAGTCGAAGGCTAATGAGGCCGTCTATGATTTCAGTGGTGGTTTCTTCCTGAATGACCCCGAGTTGAGTCAGCGACAATTTGACACCCGCAACACCCGTCTCCATCCTTACGATGAGGGTGTGCTGAAGGAGTATGATCAGTTGGCGAAGGAGAACACGGAACACAACTTGGTTATCCTCCACTTGATGGGCTCCCACCTGATGTATAAGTCGCGCTATCCGCAGAAGACCCGTAAGCATCTGACAGCAAATATGTACAACCGTCCCGAACTGACCAACAAGCAGCGGATGATTCTGGCAGATTACGACAACTCGTTGCTCTATAATGACTCCATCGTGGCTACCGTCACCCAACGGTTTATCGACAAGGATGCCGTTGTCATCTACATGCCTGACCACGGAGAGGAGATGTTCGACGAGAAACCTTATACCTATGGGCGTAACCATTCAGGGAACATCAATCGTCGTCTGGCGCGCTATGAGATGGAGATACCTTTCTGGATATGGGGCTCGCCACAGTATATTGAGAACCATCCCTATGGTTGGCAGGCCATTCAGAATGCGAAGGACCGTCCGATGATGGTCGATGTGTTGCCCCATCTGTTGCTCTATCTCGGAGGCATCGCCACACCGCTCTATCGTCCGGAGTATAATATCATCACTTCGGAGTACGACACGAAGCGTCCACGTATCCTCAAAGGAACGACAGACTATAATCAAGTGAAGAGTACAAAATGAAGGGTGATTTTTTGACACGGTCGGAGTGCTCTGCCATGCGGGGAATAGCCATCCTGGGCATCATGCTGCATAACTACTGCCATTGGCTGAAAGACATCGTCAGGGAGAATGAATATACCTGGACGGCCTTGAAGGTCGATAAGTTATGGGACGTGCTTCTGCATCCTGATGCATTTTTGCCCATTCATCTTTTGTCTTTCTTCGGACATTATGGCGTCCCTGTGTTCCTCTTCCTCAGCGGCTTCGGACTGGTGATGAAGTATGAGGGGGAGACAGATATGTCGCAACCGAGTCACAGTCTATTACGTTTCATCCGCTACAACTACCTGAAACTCTTCCGCATCCTGGTTGTAGGTTTCGTGGCGTTTACGATGATAGACGTGATGACCTACAGTCCTCACCGCTATCACTGGGATGAGGTAGTCGGCATGCTGGGTATGTTTGCCAATTTCTTCGAACATCCCTCACAGGTCATCTGGCCGGGCCCCTACTGGTATTTCGGCTTAACGCTGCAAGTCTATATCCTCTATCGTCTGCTGTTCTGGAAATGGCGGCATTGGAGTGTCGTCATTGCAGCGATAGCCTTGTGCTGGTTATTGCAGGAGATCTGCCTGAATGAACCTGAGACACTGGAGCGTCTGCGTTACAATTGCATTGGTGGTATGCTGCCCTTTGGCATGGGTATCCTCGTTGCAAGAAATAGAAAGATATTCCCCCACGATATATCACTTATCACCTGTCTCTTATTGCTGGTCACTTCAATCATCTTGATTGTGGCGATGGGTTTCAATAGTCAGTTCTGGCTGTGGATACCTTTCTTTATTGTGGTGGGGACGGTGGCACTGGTGAAGGTGCTGCCACCAATACTCCTTCGGGCGATGGTGTGGGTAGGCGGAATCTCCGCTGCTATCTTTGTGGCGCATCCCATCGTCCGCAAACTCTTTGTCCGTCCCTATATCCACGATGATCTCTATGCGGGACTGATTCTTTATACTGTCGCCACCATCGCTTTGTCCTGGCTGTTTATGCTTATCATTAACAGAATCCCCAAACCGAAATTATGAAACAGGTAGTGGCTTTTGATTTCGACGGTACATTGACCACAAAGGATACGTTTGTGGAATTTATCCGTTTCACGAAAGGCACGTGGGCTCTGGTGTGGGGTTTTCTGTGCTATGCTCCACTGTTGGTGCTGATGATTCTCCGTCTCTACCCCAACTACAAAGCCAAGCAGAAAGTCTTTTCCCATTTCTTCAAAGGGATGGAATTGCAGGAGTTCAACCATCACTGTGAAGCCTTTGCTGCCCAGTGTAGTTATCTGATGCGTCGCGATGGGTTGAAGGCTGTCAAGAAGGCAAATAATGACGGGGCAGAAACCGTCATCGTCAGTGCCTCCATCTATAACTGGGTGGAGCCGTGTGTCTTGGCGGATGCTTATCTGTGTACGGAGGTGGAAGTGCAGGACGGACGGTTGACGGGTCGCTTCCTCACAAAGAACTGTTACGGTCAGGAGAAAGTGAATCGTCTTTTGGAAAAGTACCCTCATCGTGAGGAGTATCATCTGACGGCCTATGGTGACAGTCGAGGCGACAAGGCACTGCTGGCTTTTGCTGATGAATCTTATTACAAACCCTTCCGATGAAATCACCGTTTAGAATCAAGCCCGAGGAACGTATTCAGGCCATTGTAGTGTTGACGGTCATCGTTGCCCTCAACGCCCTGTTCTTCTACAGGATGCACGATCTCTTTATGCAACCTGGTTTCGGACCCTATTGGAAAGTGTTCGAACGTGAGTTGCATCTGGCGGGCTATGATCCCTATACTTACCTGACAGTGACCGACTGGGATGTTATCTACGAAGTTCACCGCCATCCGTTGTTGGCGTTTCTCATCTATCCGCTGTATCTGTTGAATCAGGCTCTTACCTGGGTCTTTGGCGTCAACTGTGTGCAGTACGTCGTGGCACTGCCCGTCATCGCCAGTTCTTTCTACTCCTATATCTTCATGTATCGCATCCATCGTGAGGTGATCCAACTGGAACGATGGGATGCCACGTTGCTCACAGTCTTTCATTTCTCTTTCGCCTATATCCTGTTGTCAGTAATCGTACCCGACCACTTCACCATTTCTATGTTCCTGTTGTTGCTGACGCTCTATATCTCTGGTATGTGCATCAGGAAAAGGCGCGAGTTCAAATGGTGGCAGTCAGCCATCCTCTTCTTCATTACAGCGGGTGTCACCCTGAGCAATGGTGTTAAGGTGTTCCTCTCCGGCTTCTTCGTCAACTTGAGAGATTTCTTCCGTCCTAAATATCTGTTGTTGGCTGTCGTGTTGCCTGCGGCTCTGCTTTGGGGTGTCGCCACCTGGCAATACCACACTTTTACTCTGCCAAAGGAGAAGTCGAAGAAAGAGCAGAAGATGCGGAAGGCTGAAGAACTGAAGGAGCGTGTCGCCCAGATGTCGCCTGAAGAAAGGGCGAAGTTTGAGGAGAAGAAAGCGAAACGTGAGATCATACTTCGTCGTCAGGCTGCCAAGAGTGGCAAACCGATGGAAGACAAGGGCTTTCTGAAATGGACGGACATCACCACCTCCCGTTGGCAGACGGCTTATGAGAATCTATTTGGAGAGTCCATCCTGTTCCATCAAGATCATTTCTTAGAGGACGTGTTGGTGCAGCGTCCTGTGTTTGTTCCTTACAGATGGGCGATTGGTTATTGGGTGGAGGCTTTAGTGCTGTTGTTGGCAGCAGTGGGAATATGGATGGGACGTCGTAGCCGTTTTCTCTGGCTCTGTCTCTCCTGCTTCGCATTCGACTTGTTCATCCATCTCATTTTGGGCTTTGGCATCAATGAAATCTACATCATGGCTCCCCACTTCATGTTTGTCCTGCCGATAGCCACTGCCTTCTTATTTCAAAATATCAGCACCCGTTGGCTTCGCCTCCCGGTGCTGATATTGACACTATACCTATTTATATATAATGGGTGGTTGCTGACAGATTTCCTCCTTTCGCCCATCAGAGCCACACTCTAGACATGCTTGTCGGTGCCGAGCCATTTGCGGATGCGGCGGGAGAGGGATTTGGAGATGTGGCCGAAATTTCCGTAGCGTAGGTTCAGCCAGAGTTCTTCGAGGGAGTTCTGGATCTTGATCCACGGATGGTTCCAGGCGTTTGTTTTATACAGTCGCTCCTTGTATTCAACATTCTCAATGACGTATCTCGGATGGCGCAACGGGAAGGTCAGTTCGTGACGCTGCATGGTAAAGATGCGGCGCAGACGGTGGGGCGTGGTCTTGGCCGAAGCCGTGAAGTGGGTGGAGTCTGCCATCAGTCCTAAGTTGTTCACTTGGTTCTTGGAGGGCATGATGGCCAGTCCTGAGTTGAAGAGCATGGCAGCCCAGAAGATGCTCTCATAGTATTCCTTACCCGTCTGACGATGGTTGCGGAACATGCGGATCATGTCACTGCGATAGTCGCGCTGGCGGGTCAGAGCCTCCAACTGTTTCATGTTGTACGCATCGTCGAGGAAGGTGTATTGTCCGTCCCACTGGTCGATGACCCTGCGCCACGAGGCCCAGCCCCAGATAGCGAAAGTGGAAGTGAAGAAATAGTCGTAGGGACAGTCTTCTGTCACCTCGTCGATATTGAAACCTGAGATCATCGTGATGCGCTCGTCGTGCTCGTAACGGTCGAGCATCTCCTTGCAGAAGGGGAAGAACGACTGTGCTGGCACGTCGTCATCCTCCAGCACCATACATTTATCGACAATAGAGAAGGCCCACTTCTGCGAGAGATATTCCGATGGGTCGCAGCCGACGTTATGTTCCTGATACAAACGATGCACCTCGCATTCCCAGTCGATGTTCTCGTCAGAAGCAATCTGCCTGCATGCCTCAATGCCCGCCATGTCGCGCTCTCCTCGAGGACCGTCCTGATAGAGAAATAGTTTGGAGGGTCGTGCCTGACGCACGGCTTCAAACACCTGTCGGAAGGTGTCGGTGCGGTTAAAGAACAGCAACAGTACGGCGATATCAGTCTTGAAAGGTTGTTTCATACGAGTTCGGGCATGATGAATACGGAATGGATCTTCTGTTTCTCCTTGGGCGGAATTTCCATGTAGTTACGGTAGAGGTCAGACAGATAGGCATCTGGGTTGCTGGGTGCACTGAAAGTCTTTCCCTCGAAAGAGATGGAACCTAACGGGAAGACGGCATCCTGACGGTGCATGATGCCGTAGCCGTTGTTGATGAGGATATTCGATATATATACGTTCTTAGGGCGCACGGCACAGAGGATTCTCCAGACGGTGAGGTTCAGGAGATATTTGGCTCCAAACCAGAAGAACTCGGCAAAGGAGCGAAGGGAATAGTAGTGTGCCTTGTGCAGGATAGAGTAACTTTTCGAGATGCCAAGTGTGATGCGCTTCACCCACTTTCGGGGTAGCGTAGGATAGTTGATCATCGGGAAGATATCCACATAGAGACCTTTCTGGTAGTCAGCGGCGAAGTTGTCGGCTCCTTCCACATAGAAGGAGTTCAGATCGCGCACCTTTACAATTGGCTCTTTCGACTGCGGTTCAATCTGTGGTGTCTGCAAAAACAATCCTTCGCGGAGTTCTTTTGGGGCGATGCTGATGAAACGGTCGAGGTCTTCCTGCCGCATGGCAATGTCGATGTCATCATCCCAAGGGATAAAACCTCCGTGGCGCACAGCACCTAACAGCGTTCCTCCGTCGAGCCAGTAGCCGATGTCGTGCTTCCGACAGATACGGTCAATCTCTTCGAGGATGGAGAGTTGTTTCAACTGACAAGCCCGAAGTTGTTGCTCCTTGAATTGTTGCAGATAGGGATTGTTCATGATGACTTGAGAATTGAGAGAGTTCGATTGATAGCATCCTGCATCGTATAGGTCGGTTGCCAATGGAGGCCTTTCAGCCTGGCATTGTCGAGGATAGCCCGCATGGCAATGGAAAAACCTTTCCGTTCTGTCTCTGAGGGCAGTTCGAAAACCACTTTCCTGCCAGCCCATTCAGCACAGAGTTGTGCGAAGTCCTTCAAGCGGACGTTGCAAGCCTCGTTGGAGATATTATAAGCCACGCCGTTGTCACCTTGCAACAGTACATGCAGCATTGCACTGACGGCTTCGGATACATAGGTATAGGAAAAGAGTTGTTCGCCCTTGCTCTTCAGTACGATATCCTCGTCATGGAGTGCTTTGATGATGAACTGCGACGAGGCCTTGCTGTCGCTCATCAGCATGGTAGGTCCGAACACCCGACTCAGTCTGATTATCTTCACCTTTGCGCCCCGTTCAGCGATATACGACTGACAGAGGGCCTCGCTCAAACGCTTCGATTCTGTATAACAGGAGCGTGCTGTGGCCAGACTCAGTTGACCCGTATAGTCTTCAGTAAACACATCCTCGCCCTTGGCATTGCCATACACTTCCACAGTAGAGGGATAGAGTACGGTGGCCCCGCATTCGATGGCTTTCTGTAAGGCATGTTCTGCTCCCTTGACATTGATCTCGATGGTCTCTATCGGATATTGTGAGTAAGCCAAGGGGTGGGTGTTGGATGCCAGAGGGATGATATAGTCGGCAGCAGGCAGTTCGTTCAGCGGCTGACGGGCATCATGCTCCACGAAATGGAAATGAGCATCCTCAAAGTATTCTCCCAACCGTGAGGCTGCCTTTTCCTTGCTGCGCCCCAGAGCGTAGATGTCAATGTTTGCCCCCCGTTCATTATAGCGCATCAGGGCATCAATCAGACAGGTACCGATGAGACCCGTGGCTCCTGTCATCAGAAAACGCTTGCCTTGCAGGTTACTGACGCCGTCCGTCTGGAGTATCCGATCCAAATCTTCTTGATATAGCGGATGTCGTTTATCCATATTCTTCGCCTTTCACTCTTTGCACATCACTTCAACCATGTGTCCTTGTCCATCTTCAGGTAGCCCTTGAACATCTCCAGATCATCCTTCGTGGTCAACTTGATGTTCTTGTCAGAGCCAACGGCGAAGTGGAGTGTCTCGCCAAGTTCCACCATCATCGTGTTCGTATAGGCAGAGCCATGAATGCCGATGCCTTTCTCGAAAGCCTCGTGATAGGCTTCATCGAGTCTTTGGAATCTGTAAGCCTGTGGGGTGGATACGCGTCGCAGTGTCTCTCTGGGGATGTACTGCTTGGTTGTTGTCTCATCTTCGGGATTGACAATGAAGATCTGCTCGTTATAGGGTAGCGAGGTGACACCGTTGCCATATTGCATGGCTTTCTGGATCACGTCAGTTAGCACGGTGTCATCGACGAGAGGACGGATGCCGTCGTGGATGATGATGATATCATCGTCAGCCACCTTGCCTTCCAGATCATACACACCGTTGCGAATACTCTCCTGTGTACTCTTACCACCAGACACGACCCCTTGCAGTTTGGTGATATTGAACTGCCGGGCATAGGCCCACAGAACGTCATGCCATCCATCGATGCACACCACTTCGATGGCATCAATCATCGGATGTCGCTGAAAGCCCTCCAGCGTATAGATCAACACGGGCTTGTCATAGACATTTATAAACTGCTTGGGAATATCTTGTCCCATCCGGTTGCCGGAGCCTCCGGCTATGATCAGCGCATAGTTCATATCTTATGAGGATTTAGTTTGTTCAGGAAGAATTGTTGGCACTCTTTGAGAATCTGTGCACCTGCCAGACGCATCACGGCGTAGTAGAGGATGGCGGCGAGGATGACGCGACATAATAACCTCAACCAGAGGGCAGAAAGCATCTGAGTGGCGAAGCCCGTGAGGGCCATCACGGCTATTGCAGCGAGGGCGAAGGGGATGATGTCTTTTAGGAACGTCAGCAGGGCGTAGCCCGTATGTCTCCTAACGAAGAAGTGCCACACGAAAACCCAGAGCAATGTCAGGGCGACGTAGGCATAGACCATCATCCGGATGCCGTAGGGATGAAGCAGTACGAGGGCGACAATCTGACAGACACCCAGAATAAGTGTACACCACATAAAGATGTCGCTGCGCCCCTTTGTGATCAGGAGGTCAGCCAACAGGGTGCTGATGGGTATCACAGCACCCGCGATGCAGATAATCTGCAGATACTCGGCACTCGTCAACCAGATCTCGCCTAAGGCTAATACGATAAATTCCTTAGCCACCAGTCCTACACCCAACAGCAGAGGGAATGAGATGAAGGCTGCAAAACGAATCATCTTGCGGAGCACGGCCAGTTGGCGTTCCCGTTCATCGCTGAGGTTTACCAGCACAGCCTGATCCACTTGTTTCACCATATTTTGTACAAACGAGTAGCCTTTGAAGTTCCACTGGTTGGCCTGATAATACTGTCCTGTTCTTACATCCCCAAAATATTTGCCCAACAGGATATTCATCACGTTATTATTGACTTGTGTGAGTATCTCGCTCAGCAGAATCTTGACACTGAAGGGGAAGGCCCGTTTGATGAAAGTGAAATCCACTTGTAGGCTGGGCCTCCACTCACTGTAGTGCCAGCGTAACATCGTAGAAAAGAGGATGAAGAGGTTGGTCTGTGTGGCAATGGCCCAATAGGTGAACCCCTGCCACGCCATAATGACGGCAATACCACTCGACAGTAGCACGGCGATGATGTTGGCCTTCGCCAGTTGCTTGGCCCGCAGGTTCTTATAGAGGTAGGCCGCCTGAGCCACGCCCCAACTGGAGAATACGAAACTCAGGAAGGCATAGCGACAGAGCCACACCAGACGGGGCTCATCATAATAGTCGGCTATCAGTGGCGCACAGAAGAAGAGAATGACGTAGATGGCCACGCCCATCCCGATGTTAAACCAGAACACGGCATTGTAGTTGCTGGCCTTTTGTTCCTTCTCGTTGACGAGGGCAGTGGAGAATCCACTGTTTTGCAAGGCGTTGGCAACGGCAGAGAAGACGAGGATCATCGCCACCAGTCCGAAATACTCTGGTTTGAGGAGACGCGCCATGATGATGCCGAACACGAAGCCCAGCAACTGCTGCATGCCGTTGTTCATCCCGCCCCAAAAGAGGCCCTTCGCCGTCTTCTCCTTCAGTGTCTCTTCCAATTCTCAACTTTCAACTATCCTACCTGACTGCCGGGCTTGACATCCTTCGTGGTGGTGACCACGCTGAGGCTCTCGTCGAAATCAACGGCAGAGAGAATCATACCCTGACTTTCGATACCCATCATATTACGAGGGGCGAAGTTGGCCACGAACAGGATGCGCTTGCCTATGAGTTCCTCAGGATTCTCGTAGAAGGCAGCGATACCAGAACAGATGGTACGGTCGGTGCCTGAACCATCGTCAATGGTGAACTGCAGGAGTTTCTTGCTCTTCTTCACTTTCTGACAATCCTTCACGAGGCCCACACGGATGTCGAGTTTCTCAAATTCCTCGAATGAGACGGTATCCTTGATGGGGGCTGCCTGATAGTTGGCTGCCTCGTTGGCTTTCTTCGTAGCCTCAAGTTTATCGAGTTGCTTCTGGATGACCTCATCCTCAATCTTCTCGAAGAGGAGTGAGGGCTCACCCAACTGATGACCAGCCTTCAACAAATCAGTACTTCCGAGTTGCTCCCACTCGAAACTGTCGATGTTAAGCATCTCGCGCAATTTCTTGCTTGAGAACGGCAGGAACGGCTCAAAGGCAATAGCGAGGTTGGCTGTCAACTGCAGACAGATATTCAGGATGGTCTCACAACGCTTGGGATCAGTCTTCCACACCTTCCAAGGCTCACAGTCAGTGATGTACTTATTACCGATACGGGCAAGGTTCATCGCCTCAAACTGGGCATCACGGAACTTGAACTTCTCCAAGAGTTCTTCTACCTTCTCCTTCACGTCCTTAAACTCTGCCAGAGCGGCCTTATCCGTATCCGTCAGTTCACCGCACTCAGGCACCACACCATTCCAGTATTTCTTGGTCAGTTGCAGGGCGCGGTTTACGAAGTTGCCATAAACGGCAACCAGTTCGTTGTTATTGCGATCCTGGAAGTCCTTCCATGTGAAGTTGTTGTCCTTCGTCTCAGGCGCATTGGCAGTCAGGACATAGCGCAGCACATCCTGTTTGCCAGGCATATCCTCCAGATACTCGTGCAGCCATACGGCCCAGTTGCGGGAGGTAGATATCTTATCGTTCTCCAGGTTCAGGAACTCGTTGGCAGGCACGTTATCAGGCATGATATATTTGCCATGCGCCTTCATCATCACAGGGAAGATGATGCAGTGGAACACGATATTGTCCTTGCCGATGAAGTGTACCAGACGGGTATCCTCATCCTGCCACCATTTCTCCCAAGAGCCCCACTTCTCGGGCTCCTTGGCGCAGAGTTCAACGGTGTTCGACACATAACCGATCGGCGCATCAAACCAGACATACAGCACCTTGCCGTCGGCACCCTCCACAGGCACGGGGATACCCCAGTCGAGGTCACGCGTCATCGCACGGGGCTGCAGATCCATATCGAGCCAAGACTTGCACTGACCATAGACATTCGGACGCCACTCCTTGTGCTCCTCGAGGATCCATTTCTTCAGCCACTCCTGATATTCGTTCAGGGGCAGATACCAGTTCTTGGTTTCCTTCAGCACAGGGGTAGAGCCTGAGATGGTCGATTTCGGATTGATCAGTTCTGTAGGCGAGAGATCACGTCCGCATTTCTCGCACTGGTCGCCGTAAGCATTCTCATTGTGGCAGTGGGGGCATTCGCCCGTCACATAACGGTCGGCCAGGAACTGCTTGGCCTCCTCGTCGTAGAGTTGGGTGGTGGTCTCCTCCGTCAGTTTCCCCTCGTCATAGAGTTTGCGGAACCACTCGGCAGCAAATTTATGATGTGTCTCACTGGTGGTACGACTGTAGATATCGAACGAGATACCAAACTCCTCGAAACTCTTCTTGATCATCTCGTGGTAGCGATCCACCACATCCTGTGGCGTGATGCCCTCCTTGCGGGCACGGATGGTGATAGGCACACCGTGCTCATCCGAACCACCGATAAACATTACTTCGCGCTTTTTCAGTCTCAGATAGCGCACATAGATATCAGCAGGTACATACACACCAGCCAAGTGACCGATATGTACCCCGCCATTAGCATAGGGTAGCGCCGATGTCACCGTCGTACGCTTAAAAGTCTTGTTTTCCATTCCTTAAATACGTATTTAATTATTTTGGGTGCAAAGTTACGAATAAGCGAGCGAAATACCAAATTTATTTGAATTTTTCCGAGCGTGAGTAACTTCGAGCGAAGCTCAAAGGTAATAAAAAACCACAGATTACAAAAAATCTATGGCTTTTCTTTGTTTTATTGTTTTAAAGCCAATAGAATCTAGGGCAAGCCATTATTACCCCAGATTGTTATGCCCTGAATCAGGGGAAGGTTTTGCACACCTGGCAAAATAATCAAATTAATAAAATGATTATTTTTCAAAACCAAAATATTAACTCTTTATTAAAAAGTTAATTTTCCGAAGTCAAAATATTAACAAGTTATTAAAATGTTAATATTCGGAAACCGAAATATTAACAAATTATTAAAATGATTATTTTTTGAGTTGAAAATATAATGAAATTATTAAATTCTAAATTTTTGAGTAGGATACGGTTACTTACGAGACAGACAAATTATTATACTTCAATTATTATACTATAATAATCATCTTATAATAATCTTTAACAATTAATTGTACGATGCTTTCTTTCCCTCGTACCACTCGCGGAGTACGTAGAAGGCGCGTTTGCGCTTGCCTTGATCTGAAACGAGACCTTTGCGGTTGAAGCCATCTTGGATGCCAGGCAGGGGACGACGGGGTGAACGGAAATCCTTCAGCACCCACGGACAGGTGCCGCTGAGTCCCTCGATCTTTTCGAGCATTGCCAGGTTCTCGCGGTAGAGGTTCTCTTGGAATTCCTCTGTCCAGCGCTGGCCTTTGTCGCCGTGCAGACCTGCTTTGGCACCACCACCAAATTCACTGATGATGACAGGCTTCTCGTAGGGAATCTCCCACTTCATCTTGGGCGCGTCGTTCACATCACGATACCAGCCGATGTATTGATTGAAACTGACCACATCGACGTATTTGTTCATATTGTCTTGCAAACGGTTGACGTAGTTGGCTGCACCTGTCACCTCCATCGCCATCGATATGAGACGGGTGCTGTCGAGGCTGCGGGCAGTGGTGGCCAGACGGCTGAGGAACTTGTCGCGGGCATCACTGTGGGGGGTCTCGTTGGCCAATGACCAGATGATGATAGCGGCACGGTTATGATCGCGACGGATCATGTCGCGGAGTTGGTTTTCGGCATTGGCATAGGTGTCGGCATTCTTCCAAGAGATGGTCCAATAGACGGGAATCTCTGACCACAACAGGAAGCCTTGTCTTTCGGCTTCGCGGACGGCATGTTCGTTGTGGGGATAGTGAGCTAGACGCAGAAAGTTACAACCTAAGTCACGAGCCCAAGCGAGCAGCGTGTCAGCATCTTCGGCACTGTTGCAGCGCCGACTGGTGTAGGCCGTTTCCTCATGGGAACAGACACCACGCAGGAAGATAGGTTTGCCGTTGAGTAGCAACTGACGTCCGCGCGTTTCGATGGTACGGAAACCAATCTCGTCCTTGATCTGCTCGTCGCCACGCACGATCTCCACACTATAGAGTTTCGGGTTCTCAGGTGACCAGAGTTGCAGTTTGGAGGAGAGTATGGAGAGTTGAGAGTTTATTTGTCCCTTTTCGTCTGTTACGAACTTCTGTTTCAGTTTCAACTCAGGGATGGAGAGTGTGACCTCTTGTCCTGCCTCTTCGCGATTCAGTGTCAACGAGAAATTCAGAGTGCGCTTTTTACCATTAAGGGCCTTGTCGAGTGCCAGGGAATAATCGTCGATATAGGTCTCTCCGACGGTAAGCAACAGCACGTCACGGGTGATGCCGCCATAGTTCCACCAGTCGAAAATCTGCGTAGGCACGTTGTCGGCATGTCGTTTGTTGTCAACCTTCACGATGACGAAATTCTTGCCCTCTTTCACGAGGTCAGTCACGTCGAAGCAGAAGGGTGTGAAACCGCCCACGTGTCGTCCGGCCTTCTTGCCGTTGACATAGACGATGGCTTCGTAATTCACTGCTCCGAAGTACAATAGGAACCGCTTTCCCTCATTCTTCACTCTTAACTCTTCACTCTTCACTTCAAAGTCGCGCTTCAACCACACCGTTCCCTCATACAGGAATAGTTGTTCGTCCTGTGTGTTCCAGTCGCCAGGCACGTGCATCGTCGGTGAGGCGTCGAAGTCGTATTCCACCAAGTCGGAGGGCCGCTGTGGTTTGGCGTTGAGGAAATAGCCCCACTGCGTGGGATTCATGCGGTAGTCGTAGTAGCCCTGTTCCTGCACGTCAGCGAAATAGTTCCAGTCGCCGTTGAGTGATATACTCTGTCTGGCATACACGTTCTGTGGTGCCGGCACTTGTTGTTGTGCGAAAGCTCTGCCCATGCATGCAAGGGTTAAGAGGGCTGCCAATGTCAATTTTGCTTTCATCATTGTGTTGGGTTATTGTCTGTCAGAGATAATTCAGGATTTCGCTGAAGCGAGAGACTTTAATCAGGCACTCGTGATCGATATCGTCGAAATGTTCCAGTTGCCATGTGACGTGGAAGGGGATGTGGATGGCCCAGGCACCGATGGCGAGGGCAGGGGCGATATCGCTCTTGAGGGAGTTGCCGATCATCAGCAGTTCCGAGGGGTGTATCTGTTGATGCTCACAAAGAGCCAGGAACTCCCGCTGGGATTTGTCGGAGGTGATCTCTACGTCATCAAAGTATTGCAACAGGCCAGAACGTTTCAGTTTGTTCTCCTGATCCTGCAACTCGCCCTTGGTGAAAACCACCATTTTTCTATCGCCCTCAATACGACTGCGAAGGGTTTCTAATGTTTTTACAACGCCAGGCAGGGGGGTGGCGGGGAGGTGGAGCAGTTGCTTGCAGTGGGCGAGGAGTTCCTTGAGTTGGGTAGCAGAGAGATCGTTGCCGGCAATATGCAGGGCGGTCTCGATGATGCTGATGGTGAATGCCTTGCAACCATAGCCGAGGTCGGCCATATTGCCACTCTCTGTGAGGAAGAGTTCGTGTTTGGGATCTTCGCAATAGGGTGCGATGAGACTGTAGAGATGATTCTCCACCTCCTCGAAATGCGACTGGCAGTCCCATAGGGTGTCATCCGCATCGAATGCGATCACTTTGATTGGCAATCTGGACATATTCCTTTGATCATCAGGTTGGAGGATTTCTGTTCGAAGCCTTTGGGCAATTGTACCTCGGGAACCTCGGTATAGTCGAGGCAGTAGGTTTTCTGGCACGCTTCGCAGTAGAAATGAGGATGGATATCCTCGTCGTGTTCGTGGTCGTGACTGTGACAGAGTTCATAGCGCACGCCCTCGCTGCCGCCCTCGATGACATGCACGAGATGGTGCTCACGGAAAAGCGTCAGGGCGCGGAAGATATTTGACTTGTCGATGGTCAGAATCTTATATTCCAGTTCCGACAAGGTGATGGGATGCAGAGCCTTCACCAGTTCCTTCAGCACGACAATACGGTTCGCCGTCGGCTTGATACCGTGCTCCTCCAATAGTTGTGTACATTGACCTTCGTTCATACGCCTGCAAAGATAGTACAAATCGAGCGAAATACCAAATAATATCTAAGTTATTTGGAATAATGATTATTTTTCACTAACTTTGCGCGGGAATGATAAAATAGAGATCTTAGAATCAGTAAAATATGGTAAGTGCCGACAATGGATATTACAATCTCTCATGGGCTGAGCGCATCGGGTTCAACTCGGGCGAGTTGGCCCAGAACCTGATTTACCAGACGGTCAGCATTTGGTTGCTCTTCTATTACAACAATGTGTTCGGACTTGATGCTGGCACGGTGGCTGTGATGTTCCTTGTGGTGCGTATCATCGACGTGCTGTGGGATCCGATGGTGGGAGCCGTCGTCGATAAGTCGCATCTCCCCTGGGGCAAGTACCGTTCGTGGCTCCTCATCGGCGGACTGCCGCTGGCGACATTCGCCATGCTCTGTTTCTGGAACGGTTTCAGCGGATCGTTGCTCTACGCCTATGTGACCTACGTAGGCATGAGCATGTGTTTCACGCTGATCAACGTGCCGTATGGTGCTCTCAGTGCATCACTGACGCGTGACACCAACGAGATCACTATCCTCACCAGCGTGCGTATGCTGATGGCCAATACAGCCGGACTCATCATCAAAACGTTGCCACTGGTGATAGCCCTGTTCGCACCCAAGGTGCTCAATGAACAGACGGGTGAGATGGAGGCTGTCTATAATACCCCCGAGGCAGGAGAGGCGTGGTTCATCACCATGAGCATCTTCGCACTCACAGGACTGGTGCTGCTCATCGTCACTTTCTTCAGTAGCAAGGAACGTATTGTGATGGACAAGAGCGAATCGGCTGACGTCAAGGTGAGTGACCTCTGGATGGAACTGGTCCGTAATCGTCCGTTGCGGGTGTTGGCGCTCTTCTTTATCATCGCCTTCACCACCATGAGTATCAGCAACGCTGCCGACTCCTATTTCATGACCTACAACATGGGAGCCACACCGATGATGACTACCACCTTCATGTGGCTCGGTACCATTCCGGCCTTTATCTTCCTGCCTATGGTGCCCGCCATCAAGCGCAGGATAGGCAAGAACGGCATGTTCCGCCTGTTCCTCGGTATCTCCATCGTGGCCATGTTGGTGATGTACCTCTTCGTGTCGATTCCCAGCCTGAAAAGTTGTTTCCCGTTGCTCTGCGTGGTGCAGTTCGTGAAGAGCACAGGTGTACTGGTGGCTACAGGTTATATGTGGGCACTAACGCCTGAAGTTGTTACTTACAGCGAGTATGCCTCAGGCCGTCGTGTGGCAGGTATCGTCAATGCCCTCATCTGTATCTTCATGAAGGCTGGTATGGCCCTGGGTGGTGTCATTCCAGGATTAGTTCTGGCTTGGGTGGGTTTCAAGGCAGGTGCATCTGCCCAGACACCACTGGCCGAACAGGGTATCCTATGGCTCGTCACACTGATTCCTGCAGCCCTCTTCGTGATTGCCATCTTCGTCATCGGCAAGTACGAACTCTCTGACGAGAAAATGGACGAAATTAATGCAGCAATCACACAGAAGAATTGTAAAATTGAAGAATTGAAGAATTGAAGAATTGAAAAATAGAGAGATATGCAACTAACATCCAATTCCGACAAGATTACCAGGGACTATTTCGACTCCCTGTTGGTAGAAACCCGCTATCTGGACGCTGTACTGCCATCCACTGAGATGACATTGTTTGGTGAGACATTCCGTACACCCATCATGACAGCCGCCCTGTCGCACCTGAGTAACACCGCTACAGACGGGATGACCATCTATGCCCGAGCCGCTGCGATGAGTGGAGCCGTCCATTGGGTGGGAATGGGCAGTGACGAGGAACTGGAAGCCATCGTGGCTACTGGTGCCAGAACTATTAAGATCATCAAGCCCCACGCCGACAACCGCGAGGTGTTGCGCAAGATAGAACATGCCGTCAAGACAGGTTGCTTCGCCGTGGGAATGGATATCGATCACGCCTTCAACTCGGAAGGCGGCTATGATAACATATTCGGACTGCCCATGAAGGCCAAGACCACAGAGGAACTGAAGGAGTTTGTGCAGGCAGCAGGCGTGCCGTTCATTGTGAAGGGTGTGCTCAGTCCTCATGATGCCGAGAAATGTCTCAAGGCTGGTTGCGCAGGTATTGTCGTGTCCCACCATCATGGCATGATACAATATGCCGTGCCGCCACTGATGGCATTGCCTGATATCCTGTCCGTCACAGACAGGAGCATCCCTGTGTTCGTGGATTGTGGTATTGAGAGCGGGATGGACGCCTATAAGTGTCTGGTCCTCGGAGCCACAGCCGTATCAGTAGGTCGCCACCTGATGCCACTGCTCAAGAATGGTGCTGAGGCCGTAGCCAGTCGTATCGATGAGATGACAGCAGAACTGGCAAGTGTGATGGCTCGTACAGGTGTGAGTTCGTTGGAGAATATGGATTCTTCAATCATTCATAGGAGGACATTCTGATGTATCTTGGTATTTCATCATCGTTAGCGCATGGCTCACCTGAGGAGTGGGCGCAGAAGCACAAGTCGCTTGGACTCCAGACCGTGAATTTCCCAGTGACTTGTGATGACGGCGAAGAAGTTGTCATGGCGTATAAACAGGCTGCTGATGAAGCAGGACTTACCATCGCTGAAGTTGGTGTCTGGCGCAATACATTGGCTGCTGACCCTGAGGAACGTCAACAATGGATCGACTATGCCATCCGCCAACTCCGCATGGCTGACGCCATCGGAGCCGCCTGCTGCGTCAATGTGGTGGGTACACCCTATGGGCCGCGCTGGGATGGTGGCTATCGTGACAACTTCAGTTCCGAACTCTGGGATATGGCCATCCGTATGATCCGTCAGATCATCGACACGGTTCGTCCCCGTCACACCAAATTCTGTATTGAGTCGATGCCTTGGATGATACCCAGTGGTCCTGACGAGTATATGCGTCTGATAGAAGCCGTAGATCGTCCTGAATTCGGCACACATCTCGATGTGGTGAACATGATTACCTCACCGCGTCGATATTTCTTCAATGACGAGTTCTTGGAGGAGTGCTTCCAGAAACTTCACGGCACTATTGTCAGTTGTCACCTGAAGGATATTCTCCTCAAACCCGAATATACCTTCCAACTGGAGGAGTGTGCTTGTGGTCAGGGAACCTTGGATATACAACGGTACATCCGTTTGGCCACGGCTGAGAATCCCTGTATGCCCATGATTATCGAACACCTTACCACTGATGAGGAATACATCTCCAGCGTGCAGTATATTAGATCCCTCTCTCAGCCCAGTCGCCACGGTCCAGACTGCGATAGCCGATAGCCTCAGCAATATGGTGGTTCTGTACCCTTTCGCTACCTTCCAAGTCGGCGATGGTGCGGGCTACCTTCAGGATACGGCTGTAGGCTCGGGCAGAGAGTGAGAGTCGTTCCATTGCCATCCGGAGCATGTCGAGACTCTGCTCGTCGGGTTGGGCAAACTGGTGGATCATCCGCTCCGTCATCTGGGCGTTGCAGTGGATTCCCTTGAAATCCTTGTAACGCCGTTCCTGTATCTGACGCGCCTTGATCACCCGTTCGCGGATGACGGCACTCGGTTCGCCTGGTTGCATCTTTGAGAGTTGTTTGAAAGGTACGACAGCCACCTCACAATGGATGTCGATACGATCCAATAGCGGACCGCTGATCTTGTTCATATAGCGTTGTATCTGACCAGGAGTACAGACACAGTGGTGCGTGGGGTCGCCATAATAGCCACAAGGGCAGGGATTCATAGATGCCACAAACATCAGCGAACAGGGATATTCTACTGTGTATTTGGCGCGGGAGATAATAATCTTGCGATCTTCGAGCGGTTGACGGAGCACTTCGAGAGTCGCCTTGTTGAATTCAGGCAGTTCATCAAGGAACGAAATGAGACAACCGTAACTAGATAAATAACTGATTTGCAATTTGTTCCTATCATTTTTTACTACCCTTTTTGTACGTTTATTCATAGTCGGCATAATGTAATAATACCCCAATATTGGCTTTTTACTACCCCTTATGCCATTGTTTACCATACCAAATACTTGTTTATTCGTTGTTAAAAATTGATATGTCTCTCACCATCCCATATAGTATCTACATCAATGGTCATTCTTATAGATGCAGCCTTGATGTTATCCGTTATCTGTGAATACCTTCTGTGTTCCTTTGCTTGGGGATTTACAGTTACATACCCATCTACCTTGTTACTGAACGATTTAACGCTATCTAGGCTTACTGTTGGCAACTGTACCGATTCAATGTAGTAATCTTCCATGATTGAATAATCATCGGCTGCATTCTCACACGATGGTAGGATAAAACCACCCATACACATTATTAATATATAAAATGTCTTTTTCATAATCATTATGTTTATGTTAATGGTGCAAATTTAGACATTTTCTAGTAAAAAATCAAATTAATTGATGAAAAAGTGAAAATTAATCGGTTATTTGTTTGGTAATTCAGAAATAATGTCTATCTTTGCACAGTGTTTTTCATAGTATTAGATTTAAGGTTAGGGATGCAGCGGCATCCCATTTTTCATTATAAAGGGAACGTGTTTTGTTTACCAGACAATGTTCATTAGTGAGCAAAAGGGTGCAATCTGAGATAGACT
>Ga0310690_10003230_pt1 | contig 24827 bp, 18 predicted proteins | sample AusTroGonzalo_MG_2_FD_207661 | JGI IMG/M metagenome (GOLD analysis project Ga0310690, IMG submission 207661) | Bovine rumen microbial communities from tropical cattle in Woodstock, Queensland, Australia - Gonzalo_04 (v2) (version 2) | ecosystem: Host-associated > Mammals > Digestive system >... | reverse complement strand
AAAGAATAAGGTTTATTATGAAGCATATTTTAGTAAAAGAATACCTAGGTGTAGATTTGACAAAAGAGGACTTATCTGTAGGATATGATCTAACCGATGTTGATGATGTTCAAAAAGTAATGAAACTTATTAGAAATTCAATTATTAGGAAACACGCACAAAATGGTGTTATCTTTAGAGATTTCGAAAATGTTTTTATAGATAAAGATGTAGAGATTAGCCCTGGCGTGCAAATATATGCAAATAATTATTTAAGAGGTAATACTCAAATTGGTAAGAATTGTATATTAGAGGCAGGTAATATCATTGAAAACGCAAAAATAGGTGATGACGTAAAGATTACGGCAAGTGTTTTATCCAATTGCGAAATTGGAACAAAAACAACAGTAGGTCCAAATGCTCATGTTCACACAAATAGTATTGTAGGTAGCGGATGCAGAATCGGAAACTATGTCGAGATCAAGAATAGTACATTAGGAATGGGCACTAAGGCAGCGCATCTTGCTTATATAGGCGACGTGGATATTGGTACAAATTGCAATATCGGTTGTGGTTCAATATTTATTAATTATGACGGAAAGAATAAGCATAGAAGTGTTGTTGGTAATAGCGTATTTATTGGAAGTAATAGCAATGTTGTAGCTCCTGTTACAATAGCGGATAATGCCTATATTGCTGCAGGCACAACAGTTACTGTAGATTTGCCTAAGAACTGTATGTGTATAGGTAGAAGTAGAGAGACTGTAAAGGAGAATAGAAGTAAATACAATAAACCTATATATGTAAAAAAATATTTTGGAACAGATGGAATCCGAGGAGAATTTGGCAAAGATATTAATGAGAATATCGCATATTTGTGTGGCAATAGATTGGGATATTCGTCAGATGGTGGAACAATAGTTGTCGGTAGAGATAATCGTCCAAGTGGAGATTTGTTAGCTAAAGCTTTAATTGATGGTATTACAGAGGCTGGAGCAAGTGTTATTGACTTAGGTGTTGTAACTACTCCGAATGTTGCGTTCACTACGGTGGAGAACAAGGCTAATTATGGTGTTGCGATTACTGCTTCGCATAACCCTTGGCAATACAATGGTATCAAAGTTTTTGATTACAATGGAAGAAAACTTGAGAATATTGAGGAAATAGAAATAGAAAAACATATAGACGAGGGAAAAGTTTATTCTTCTCCAATAAAAGGCACGATAGAGCAGGGCGGAGATTATACAAGAGAGTATCTAGATGATTTATGTAATTTAATAGGCAATTTAGATGGATTAAGAATTGTATTGGACTGTTCGAATGGTGCTATATCAAAAACGGCTAAGAGTGTGTTTGATAGATTAGGGGCAGATTGTGTAGCTTACAACACAGAATCCGATGGACATAAGATTAATGATGGCTGTGGAGCTTTACATCCAGAGTTTATTGTTTCTAAAGTCTTAGAGCATAAGGCAGACATAGGACTATGCTTTGATGGTGATGCTGACAGAGTAATCGCTGTTGATAGTAATGGTAAAAAGGTCGACGGAGATAGCATTATCTATATTATAGGCAGACATCTTAAGGAACAAGGTAAACTAAACAATGATACAGTAGTAGGCACTCTACATACTAATATGGGAGTTGAGAAATCTCTAAATAAAATAGGTATAAAGCTAGAAAGAACAGACATTGGAGATCACTTTGTTGTTGAAAGAATGCTAAGAGAAAATTTACTAGTTGGTGGAGAACAATCAGGTCATATTATTCTAAGAGAGTTCTCTAATACTGGAGATGGAATTTTGGCAGGTCTATATTTGGCAAAACTTATAAAGAATACAAATAAATCATTAGCTGAACTAGACGACTCTGTTCATTATCCTCAAGAGAATATAAACATTATTACTGATAAAAAGAAGGAAATCATGTCAGATTCATCTGTAAAGGACTTTATTAAAGAAGTGGAATCTGAAATGGGAGATAAAGGAAGAGTCCTTCTAAGAGCTAGTGGAACAGAGCCTAAGATTCGTATTATGGCTGAATGTGAGAACGAGGAAATGGCTCGTAGTATAGCGAAGAAAATGAAGGAGTATATTGAATCTAAGATATAATGCAACTTTATTACAACAACATAAAAACTAACATATCTATTGACGATCCTTGGTTTAGACAGGCTAGGGATTTATATAAGAGAACATTTAAAGATAGTGAGGAGTTTTGTGATGTTGTATTTCAAAGCGTAAAAGCACTTTCGATAAGTGCCTATAATAATCAGGTTGTATCCTGTGCATTTATTCGAGAAAAGCTGCTAAATGTTGGCGGAGTATTCCGAAAAGTCGCATTTATGTTTGGTGTTGCAACAGAAGAGAATTTTAGAAATCAAGGGTTCTCTAGAAAAGTAATAGAAAACTCTTTTGAACATTTAAAAAAAGAATATGATTACTTGTTATTATGCCCAGCCAATTTTGGATTATATGGCTTCTATTTTAAATTTGGATTTGAGCCCCTTACGTATTTTTCCTATAAGAAAGGTACAATTATTCCTAATGGAATGAATATAATTGAGGGAACAATAAATGATGCAAAACAAGTATACAAGATTTTTTTAACAGAAAACGAGAGCTTAGTGGCTCAACAAAGAAGCTTAGACCAAACTAAAACTAGGTTAATGGAAGTCTTCGCTGATAATGGAAAACTATTCTTTGTAGAAAGAGATGACGAGAAAATAGGATATTTTTTGCTTGAGGACGGCAAAATCGTATCAGAACATGTTAATGTAGATGTTAAATACGACGATGCGAGCGACTATATAATAGTGGATTCTAGTAAGAATATTGTTGAAAGAGAGAGATGCCCAGGAGTTGTTGTTAAATCGCTCAATGGGAATAGTATAGAAAGCATTCGTGGAATACGTTTCTACGAGATGTGGTAAAAGAGGAGATAAGAAATGAAAATATCATTTTCACCACCAGATATTACTGATAAAGAAATTGAAGCTGTTGTTGATACTTTAAAATCTGGTTGGATTACAACAGGACCAAAAACAAAGGAATTCGAAAGAAGGATTGCTGCGTATTGTGATACATCCAAGGCGGTTTGCTTAAATTCCGCAACAGCAGGATTAGAATTGGTTTTAAGAGTTTTGGGAGTAGGCCCTGGCGATGAGGTCATTACTTCAGCTTATACATATACAGCAAGTGCGAGTGTAATCAATCACGTAGGAGCAAAGATTGTTCTTTGTGATATCCAAAAAGATAATTATGAAATGGATTACAAGCAACTTTCTTCATTAATTAATGAAAGAACAAAAGTTATAATCCCTGTTGATTATGCAGGCAAAATTTGTGATTATGATGCTTTGTTTAAAGTCGTTGAAAGTAAAAAAACATTATTTAAAGCCAAAAATGATATACAAGCATTGTTTAATAGAATAATACTACTTGCTGATGCTGCACATAGTTTTGGTGCCGTATGGCATAAAAAAAAGAGTGGAAGCGTTGCCGACTTTACTTCATTCAGTTTCCATGCAGTAAAGAATTTAACAACAGCGGAGGGCGGAGCCGTTACTTGGAATGATGTTCAAGGTCTTGATAATGAATGGCTATATAAGCAATTTATGTTATGGTCATTACATGGTCAAAGTAAAGATGCGTTAGCCAAGACTCAATTGGGAGCTTGGGAATATGACATAAAAATGTGCGGCATGAAGTGTAATATGACAGATATTATGGCCGCCATTGGATTAGCGCAGTTGGATAGATATGAAGGGTTATTATCGAGAAGAAAAGAAATCGTTCAAAAATACAATGAAGGATTATCAGATTATATCGATTTTGTAGAGCATTATGGTTTAGATTTTGCATCAAGTGGGCATTTGTATATAACAAACGTTAAAGGAATTGATATAGAAAAACGTAATAGAATTATTGAATTAATGGCTGAGAAGGGGATAGCTACTAATGTACATTATAAGCCATTGCCGATGCATACTGCGTATAAAGATTTAGGCTTTGATATAAGCAATTATCCAAATGCTTTTTCTAAATTCTCTAATGAAATAACGCTTCCTCTTCACACTCTATTATCGAATGAAGATGTCAAATATATTATTAACAATTATATTGCAATTATTGATGAGGTGAAGAGTAATGTATAAGTTTAGCAAAAGAGCTTTTGATGTTACAGCATCTCTATTTGGCATAATTTGCCTTCTATGGTTGTTTGTGATTGTCGCAATCGCTATAAAAACAACATCAAAAGGTCCTATCATTTTTAAACAAGAAAGAGTAGGACTAAAAGGAAAAACATTTAAAATCTGGAAATTTAGATCAATGGTAACCCATGCTGAGAAAAAAGGGCTACAAATTACAAGTAAAGATGATGCTAGAATTACTGGTGTTGGAAAGTTCATTAGAAAGTATAAGATTGATGAGTTAGCTCAACTATTCAATGTTTTATTCGGACAAATGAGTTTTGTGGGTCCTAGGCCTGAGGTTCCAAAATATGTTGCATTATACAATAATGAGCAAAGAAAGGTATTGTCAGTAAAGCCTGGAATAACCGATTTGGCATCTATTAAGTATTGTAATGAGAATGATTTGCTTAATTCGGCAGAGGATCCAGAAAAAATATATATAGAAACTATCATGCCTGCGAAATTGTCATTAAATTTAGAATATATAGATAAGGCAAGTTTTTGGTATGATATCGGATTAATTTTTAAAACATTTGCAAGGATATTAAAATAATGGAAAAGTATTCATTTTTAGCATCAGTATATAAAAATACAAGACTGGAAGAATTAAAAGAGGCTTTAGAGAGTTGGGAAAATCAGACATATAAGCCCGAGCAAATAGTAGTTGTTATTGATGGGGAGATTCCTAAAGATGTCAAGAATTTTATTAACGAAAAAGCACAGGACGGCTTATATACGATTGTTCCATTAAAAGATAACGTTGGATTAGGTCGAGCCCTTGCCTTTGGAATGGAAAAATGCAGAAATGAAATAATTGCAAGAGCCGACACAGATGATATCTGCGTTTTAGATAGATGCGAAAAACAAATAAAGTACCTGGAGAGTAACCCTGAGTGTTCAATTGTTGGCTCAAATATAGCAGAGTTTGTCGGGGGGATAGATAATATCGTTGGTTGTCGTATTGTTCCTGAAAACCATGCAGATATCGTTGCTTTTATGAAAAAAAGATGCCCATTTAATCATATGGCAGTAATGTTCAGAAAAGCCGAAGTAGAAAAGGCTGGAGGCTACCAACATTGGCATCTAAATGAGGATAGTTATTTATGGGTAAGAATGTACTTAGCAGGATGTTCTTTCTATAATATTCAAGAAGTATTAGTATATGCTCGAGTTGGACAAGAAATGTATGCAAGACGTGGGGGATGTAAGTACTATTTGAGTGAAAAAGAATTATTCAAGTATATGTATAAGCAGGGTATTATTTCATATTTCGACTATTTTGTCGCTAAAACAATAAGGTTTGTTGTTCAAGTGCTGATGACAAATAGGATCAGACAGTGGTTTTTTAAAACTTTTGCAAGAAGTAATCAAAATGATGCAAAATAGCACATGATTTAGACGCGTATTTAACAGTGCTTCATATTATGGTATAAAATGAATAATTGCATCTATTATTTGGCATAAAGAACAATATGGTTGGTATTGTTAAAGGAAAGTAGTTTAGATACTATATTTATGCTTGGAAGGGGGGCGTCGTAAGATAGGAGGAAATTGTGTTATGGTTAGAGTATTACATGTTTTATCCACACTTAATATAGGTAGCGGAATTGCTAATTTTGTAATGAATTATTATAAAAAAATTGATAGAGAAAAAATTCAATTTGATTTTTTGCTTTTTTCTGAACCAGAAAACACGTATACGAATGATGTGCAAAAACTAGGAGCGCGAGTATATTATATTCCTAAACCATCATTAAAGAATATGTTTAAGTATAAACAAAGTATAGATGACTTTTTCGCGAGTCATAAAGGGGAATGGGAAGTAATTCATCTCCACGAGGTTTTAGTTCAAAGCGTAGTATTGCCTGCAGCAAAGAGAATAGGAATAGAAAAAAGGTTTGTTCATGCACATGGCGGAAACATAAGAATTAGTGCTATCAAAAGGGTAAGGAACTTCTTTTTGGAGTTCAATATGCTTAAAAACGCGAATAGATTTGTTGCTTGTTCGGATCATGCAGCAAAAGCAGAATTCGGGGGAAAAGTTAAATATGAGGTTATTAATAACGCAATTGATATAGAAAGATATATCTTCAGTCCAATTCAAGTGGAGCAAATAAAAAAAGAACTAGGGATTAATGGTGAGCAGTTTATTGTGGGGACAGTTGGAAGAATGTCTATTCAAAAGAATCCCATCTTTATGGTAGAAATAATGAAAAAGATAATTAATAGAATACCAAATGCTTTGTTTTTGTATATTGGCGATGGCGAGATGCGAGAAGATATAGTAAGAGAGATTAATAACAGTGGATTGAATTCCAAGTTTATTCTTTTAGGAAATAGAAAGGATTGTAATGTTGCTATGCAAGCAATTGATTGTTTTGTGTTTCCTTCTATATTTGAAGGACTTGGTATTGCAGCTATTGAAGCGGAGGCTTCAGGAATTTATGTTTTAGCTTCTGATAGAGTTCCAAAGATAACAAAAGTATGTAATAGAATAGAATATTTGCCATTAGAAGAAGATTTATGGGCAAGCCGAATAATTGAACTGCAGAAATTAGGGACATTTAAAAAAGTTAACGCCTTAGAGTATATGAAAGAATCGATATATAGTATTAGCCAAAATATTAAAAGATTAGAGGAGTTGTATTTGAATTAAATGAAAATTTTATATGTTGTAAGTGGTTTAGGAAAAATGGGTGGCATTGAAAGTTTTATATATAATGTCATTTCTAATATTGATTTGGATAATTATCATATTGATTTTTTCGTTAGCGATACAAAGATTGGAGAAATGGAGCCTTTTCTAGAATCGAAGGGTTGTAAGATTTATCATATAACTCCATATAGTAGTGTTCTACAAAAAATAAATAATAGAAATAAGTTTTTCAAAAACCATAGAGGAGAGTGGGATATCGTACATATTCATACAGTTTTCACCACGGCCTTTAGTGTGGCTAGAAGCGCAAAAAAATATGGAAAATGCAAATGTGTCATTGTTCATTCACACACCTCAAATAATTATGAAGGTTCAGAATTTAAGAATACTATTTGTAGACCTTTCTTAAATCTATACACTGATGTTAGATTAGGTTGCTCAAAAGGAGCAGTCGCCTTCTTGTTTGGTGAAAAGTATAAAGAGGATTCACTAGTATTGTTTAATGCGGTGGATTATTCGCGTTTTAAGAGCAATAAAGAAATAAGAAACCAATATATAAAAGAATTAGGTATAAAGGATTATTTCGTAATAGGACATGTTGGTAGAATGACAGAAGCGAAGAATCACAAGTTTTTATTGGTTATCTTTAATTCTTTTTTGCAGAAGCATCCTAAGTCGAAGTTGATATTGGTAGGGGATGGCGAGTATAGAGAACGAATAGAAAAGCAAATAATAGAACTTGGTTTACAGCAAAGCGTTTTGGTGCTTGGACAACGAACAGACGTTTATGAGTTGATGCAAACGTTTGACTGCTTTGTTTTCCCAAGTATTTATGAAGGATTGCCTACAGTTTTAATAGAGGCTCAGGGGTTAGGAATTCCAATTGTATGTTCAAAAGAAATTACGGATGAAGTAATAGTTAATTCAAATGTGGTTAAATTAGATTTAGGTGATGTTAATGAATGGGTTAATACAATTGAGTCTATGCAGCCAGAAAATAACATTTCTCCGAAAATAAAGCTTTTTTCTTCGGAAGTAATAGTTAAGGATTTAGAAAGTATATATAGCAATGTTAAATAACATAAGGGAAAGTATTAGATTTAGAGTTTATTTATTAGGAGTTTATTTGATTGTAGCCCCATTAGATATTTCGTTGGGGCACGCGCTTGGTAATGCACTAAATCTTTTTATGTTATTTATTATTGCGGTTCATATTTCAAGTTTGGTTTTTTATAATGAAGCAATCAAATATGATAAGATAGCAGTATTTATGATGATATATTTGTTTTATATGACTTTGAGTATGGTATATGGCCCTAAAGAAGCATGGAAAAGCAGTATATTCCCTTTTATCGCGGCTATAACGATATTGCCATATTATCAACAGTTGTTGAATAACGCGGAAAAAAAATATATCTCTCGCTGTATTAGGTTTTTTTCCATAATATTGGTTTTTATTGTGGTATATGATGAGTTTTTTAGAACACAAGAGGTATATGATAGTAGGTTATATGTTTATTTAGGAGAATATGCAGATCCTAATTATTTTTCCGCTGGTATTATTTTTATTATTTTATTCAATTTGTCATCATATTTGCATTCAAAAAAGATTATAGACATATCATTATGTGTTGTAGATATAATCATATTGTTTCTGATGGGGTCGCGAGGTGGATTAATGGCAATTTTAGTGGCTGCATATTTATTAATATTGTTAAATAATAAGAATGTAGTAAAAACAGGAATAATTGTTCTAGTTGTGGCATTAATCGCATATGCTATAGCAATACGTGTTTTGCCGGAGTATATGGCGGAACGCCTAAAGCTCTCAAATGTTTTTGGCAGTACAGGCTCGGGAAGAACTATCATTTGGAACAATTTTGCTGAGATATATAAGAATGGCAATGTTTTAACCTATTTGTTTGGATTTGGTAGAGGATCATGCAAATACTTATATTATGAATACACGAATGGCACTTATTACTTACCTCACAATATGTACATAAAAACCTTAATTGAAGGCGGAATTATAGGCTGTTTCTTACTTCTAAATATAATGGCATTATGTTTTAAAAAGGCAATTAAAGAACACAATTTTTTAGCTTGTTCTATTTTAGTGGCATTTCTCATTTCGGGATCGTTTTTGGATATGGACGATACAAGAACAATGTGGATTATTTTCTTGTTCTTATATTTCAAATTTTTTGAAGAAAGAGGATTCTCATTTGTGGCGGAGAACAATAAATCGTCGTCTTAAATAGAGCCTATTGTTATCTGATTATAAATATCTCTTATTCAAAAATATTTGTTTTACGAACGGGTTTATGATGGTATGTTAGGATGGGCTGTTTTGTTTTGCTTTTATATGTATAGTGCTTTATACTATATATAAATAACTATTATGAGAAAAATGGAGAACACATTTGGTTTGTTAGTTTTATTGTTTGACTAAGATTATTGCGAGGGATGAATAAATGAAAGTATTGTCTATATTGATACCTACTTATAATATGGAGAAGTATTTAGCTAATTGTGTAGATTCTATGCTGGCTATCGAGAAAAAAGAACAATTAGAGATAATTATCGTTAATGACGGTTCAAAGGATGATAGTCTAGAGATTGCTAAATCGTATAAAGAAAAATATCCTAGTATAGTAAAAGTTGTGGATAAAGAAAATGGAGGATATGGCTCAACGATAAATAAAGGAATAAAAGAGGCAACTGGAAAGTATTTTAAAGTCGTTGATTCTGATGATTGGGTTAATTCAAAGAATGTGGACGCGTTTTTGTCTGAATTAGCAATAGAAAATGCGGACATGGTCATTTCCGATTTTACGTGCGTTTATGAGAACGAGGGTAGAAATGAAATAATGAATGGAATTGAAGCGTCCCCAAGAATAGAATATAGTTTTGATAAGTTTCCTATAAAACAGCGTTTAAGTATGCATAAATTGTTCTTTAAAACAGAATTATTAAAAAGCATTAATTTATTAGAAAAGTGCTTTTATGTTGACGTGGAATATGTTTCTTATGGGGTTTCAAAGTGTAGCAGTTTTAAGTATATACCATTAGATATATACCAATACCGATTAGGAAGAGCTGGCCAAAGCGTTAGTATTGATGGTTATTATAAGCACAAAGAAGATTTGTTAAAAGTTGCAAATTCTTTATTGCAAAAGTATTCAGAAGAAAAGAATGATAATAGCAAAGAGTATATTCACCTTGAATTAGCAGCATTGCTAAAGACTATATATTCTTTAATGATAAAGTTTTACCTAAAGGATAAGAAAACAAAGGGCATGATGCAAGAATTAGATGAGAGCTTAAAGAAAGTAGATTTATTGTTGTATGAAGAATCTAATAACGCAGTAAGGTTCCACATTATGAGTCTTATTAGAAAAACTAATTACAAACTATTAGCTCCTGTTAGTGTGCTTAAACAAATCTTCTAATGGTTTTATGATATAATAGAAAAGGGTTTTATTAAGGTTAATTTTATAGGTAGTTAGTAGAATAATGCATCTAATCTAATTTTAATAGTTAGATTAAATATAAAAGTATTGTTTTTTTATGAGAGAATAGATGAAGTACGATTATTTAATTGTTGGTGCCGGATTGTTTGGTGCTGTTTGTGCGAACGAACTAAAAAAGACAGGCAAAAAGGTTTTAGTAATTGATAAAAGAAACCATATTGCTGGGAATATATATACAGAAAGAGTTAGAGATATAAATGTCCACAAATATGGTGCACACATTTTTCACACGTCAAATAAGCAAGTGTGGGATTATATTAACGAATTTGCAGAGTTTAATAATTATATAAATTCTCCTATAGCTAGGTATAAAAATGAGCTGTATAATCTACCATTTAATATGAACACTTTTACAAAATTATGGCGAGACGTATTTACTCCGGAAGAAGCTAAACAAAAAATAGAAGAAGAAAAGGCAAATTTTCATATTGATAATCCTCAAAATTTGGAAGAGCAAGCTATCAATTTAGTAGGTCAAACTATTTATGAGAAGTTGATTAAAGGGTATACAGCGAAACAGTGGGGGAAAGCATGTAATGAGCTTCCTGCATTTATTATTAAGAGACTTCCTGTTAGATTTACTTTTGACAATAATTATTTTAATGATAAGTATCAAGGAATCCCTATCGGCGGTTATACTCAAATAGTAGAAAAAATGCTTGATGGGGTTGAAGTAAGACTGGGTGTTGACTTTTTTGACAGCATTGCTAAATATAAAAGTATTTCAAATAACATTATTTATACGGGGCCAATCGATAGGTATTTCGGATACTGTTATGGTGCATTGCAGTATCGATCAATTAGATTTGAAACGATAGTTTTGGAAGTTCCAAATTATCAAGGAAATGCAGTGGTGAATTATACGGACTATGAGATTCCTTTTACTCGCATAATAGAGCATAAACATTTTGAATTTGACACAAGGACTCCAGTTACTATCATTTCAAAGGAGTATTCTTCTGCATGGAAGTTAGGAGAAGAGCCATATTATCCAATAAATAATATGGAGAATAATGAATTGTATTCAAAGTACAAAGCATTGTCTGAAAAAGAAGAAAATGTGTATTTTGGTGGTCGCTTGGGAGAATACAAGTATTATGATATGGATAAGACCATCGAATCAGCGTTTAAGTTGATAGGTTCGCTTAACTAGGGCTTGTGGAGTTGACATGGAAGATCCAATATTGCAGAATGACATAACGAATATTGATAGCAATGAATTAGGTAAGCTAAAGGATGTTGATACAGACATTAAATATAATTCACAGTCTGAAAAAAAAGAATCCAAAAACATTAGCGGATTAATAAAGAATATCTTTTTAAATAATATTTATCAGTTTTTGATAATAATTGTCCCTTTGATTACTACACCATACGTATCAAAGGTATTGCAGCCAGCGGGCGTTGGTATTTCAAGTTACACAAATTCCATACTAACATATTTTACAATGTTTGCTGCACTAGGAACGGTCGGTTATGGAACTAGAGAGATAGCGCGTGCTAGAGATGACAAGCACGAGTTAAGCAAAGCTTTTTGGGAAATAGAATTAATTACCATATTTACCTCAGCTGTTTGCTTGTTAGGTTGGATTGGAGTATGTTTTATTTATAAGAAGTATCAATTATATTTATTTTTGTGGACATTTTGTATTTTTGGTAGCCTATTTGATATTAGTTGGCTTTTTGCAGGATTAGAAAAATATAAATACACCGTATCTATAAATATGGCTTTTAAGATAGCTAGTTGTATTTGTATTTTTATTTTTGTAAAAACATTTGATGATTTGTGGAAATATGTTCTGATTTATTCATTATCATCAATGTTGGGTAATCTATCCATGTGGGTCTTCTTGCCTAAGGTTTTAGTGAAAGCCAAGCCTGATTTTCATAATTTAAAGAAACATTTTAGGGAAACATTAATATATTTTATTCCTGTTGTTGCAAGTGTTTTATATGCTGTTTTAGATAAAACACTGATAGGTGCAATTACTCAGAACGAAAATTATAGCGGCCAATACGAATCAGCAACAAAGGTTATTAATTTATGCAAGATTGTAGGGTTTGCAGCTGTTGTTAATGTAATGTCATCAAGAAGTAATTATTTATATAAGATTAATGCTCAAGAACGAATAAAAGCCTTAACATTAGGAACTTTAAATATTGCTTCTACTTTATCTATCGCAGTTTCTTTTGGTATTGTTAGTGTGTCAGAGGTTTTTGTTCCTTTGTTTTTTGGAGAAGGATACGAAATGACTATCGTATTAATGAATATTTTATCACCTGTTATTTTTTTATTATCAATAACTGATTTGTGTGGTGGATTATATTTCATTCCAGCAGGGAAGCGATTGGAAAGTGCAATGTTTTTAATAATAGGATCTACTATTAATCTATTATTTAATATAGTATTAATAAAAATGATGGGGCCTAAAGGTGCTTGTATTTCAACACTATTGTCTGAAATGATTATAGCAACCCTATATTTGACATATTGTAAGACAATTACATGGATAGACTTACTTAAGACGATATGGAAAAAAATAATTGCAGGTTGTGTTATGTACATAGTATTAGCCTTTTTCGCAAAACTGACAATAAGCAGCCCTTATGTAGATTTGTTATTAAGGGTCGTTATAGGAGCTTGTGTTTATTTTGTTGTATTATATGCATTAAGAGATAATGTTTTTAAGATACTGAAAGTATTAAAAAAGGTATAGTTTTTATAACGGTTCTCTAATAATGTGGTACAAATAGGATAGTAGAGTCTTTTCTTATAGTATGTAGAATAGATGACAAAATAGTTCTAGATTAATAGGAGTAAGGTGTTATGGTTGATTTAAATATAGACTTGCCAAAAGATTTTCTTCTAGAAGAGGTACGAAGTGGGTACATGGTTTCTTCAAAAATGAAGCAAGTATGGGCTATTCAACTTGATTTATTGTCGGAGTTGCTAAGAGTGTGTAATGATAATGGTTTGAAAGTTATTGCCGACAGTGGAACTCTACTTGGAAGTGTACGACATAAAGGGTATATTCCATGGGATGATGATATTGATGTATATCTTATTAGAGATGATTATGATAGATTATGTGGTTTGAGCCATGAATTTAGAGAAGGTTATTTCTTGCAAAACATGACTACTGATACTATAGAAAGGTGTCATTCTCAATTAAGAAGGAATGGTACTGCCGCGTTATTAAAGTCAGATTATGGAAAGTCTTTTAATAGGGGGATATTTATAGATATTTTTGTGTTGGATTATGTGCCAAACGATTCTAATGAAGCGGATCGATTTGCATATGAGATTGGGAAGAGATATAGGGCATTTTGTGCGCCAGCAAGAAAAACATATTATAAATCAGACAATGTAATAAAAAGAATAGTCAAGGTTGCTTGGAATAGCTTTGTTTTTCCAATAATGAATTGTTTTTACAATAAACGGTATAATTGTTTTGATAAAAAAAGTAAAGCTTTTTCTGAGTGGAATAGCTTTGTTGCAAAATATAATCATAACACTGACTATGTTTGTAATATCTCTTGCTATGGTACCGCAAACAAAAAAGCAATATATTATGAAAAGGAGTTATACTTAGATTTAGTACAACTAGATTTTGAAATGTTTAAACTATATGCTCCAAAAGATTATGACAAGAGATTAAGAATGGAGTATGGAGACTACATGGTTTTTAAAATAGGATCTTCTATTCATGGGGAAGTGTTCTTTGATGTTAATAAATCATATAAAGAATATGATTGCTTAACAAAAAAGGAGTTTAGTCAACTCTTTAATCATGACTCCAAATGAGGTCACTATTTTGTGATGGCGAACAAGTCTTAAGAAAGACAAAACTAATATTTAATAGAATTTGTATTGTAATTCAATTAAATCATTTTTTTTGTTAAAGTCTTCTATAATAGATGAGATTGCAGTGGTGATTGTTTGAGATATCTCGTTTGGAATATAACTGCGGTTAATCTTGGCTATAAAGCCTGCAATTTCATTTCGTATGCCTTCTCCTTCTAATTGATAAAAATACCTTTTATTATCGTTTTGATTTTCGAATCTAAGCTCAAAATAATCTGTTTTCCACCAAGGGGCCGGGATGTAAGCATATCCTCTTGTGCCCGTGATAATAAGTTGTCCTTCTGATTTTATTCCTTTTCCAACAAGAATAGAGGCTGTCGCTTCTTCGTATATAAGGTTAATCTTTGAAAAGTTGTCAAATGTTTTATTCTTGTCGGCAAATGAAGAAACGATGCTCTTTTTCTTATAATCAGTTCCCAAAATCTGGAAAATTGGAAGAAGTGCTGTTGGCGCCCACGCGCAAATGCTGTTCCAGTTATTGTTTATATACTCGTCACTATCCCCATCAATATCATGTAGACTTGTGCAGGTTGAATCAATTGATACAACGTGTCCTATTTTCCCACTTTTGATAAGAAGAATTAAACGTTCATAGGCTGTCGCATATGCTGTTTTTATTCCATTAAAGAGAACTACACCATTCTTGTTTGCAAGTTCGAATAACTCTATGCTTTGCGATTTTGAAAGAGCAATTGGTAATTCAGTTAGAACATGTTTTTTTAGATTAATTGCAGTTTTAATCTGATTGTAATGGAATTCAGGCATTGAGGCAATGTATACGGCATCGACACTGTCTAATAATTCCATATAATTATCAGTAATTATGTCGACCGAAAACTTTTCTTTACTAAACTCTTTGTTTTTTGTGCAAATTCCTGTTACTTCTACTCCATTCACAAATTTGCTTTCATTATAAAACTTCTCGCAGATTATTGCTTCGCCTACTATGCCGATTCTTATATTCCTTTTCTGAGAGCGTATTTCTGTACTTGATATGCCTTCAGTTCTAGGAAGATACACAACTTTACAATAATTGTTTAAATAGTCAAATTTACCAATCCAATCAGAACCTACTGTAAATATATCAATGTTGTATTTTTTTATGTCATCTATTTTTTGACCTTCGTATTCCTCTACGATAACTTCATCTGCAATTCCCAATGCCTTAACAGCAGCAACTCTTTCCATAAGTGATTGCTGATTGTTAATTTTTCCTCTCGTTTTATCAAAATCGTCTGATGTTACTCCGACAATTAGATAGTCACCGAGAGCCCTTGCTCTTTCTAACAACCTAATATGCCCATAATGCAATACGTCGTATGTTCCATAAGTAATTACTCGTGTCATATTGTCAACTCCTTGCTATAGTAATTTGCGTTTTTGTAAATCTCTTAAAGATTCTATAAGTTTATCGTAGTCTGCAGTTGTTAAGTCACCTAAGTGTCCAACTCTAAATAAATAGTCTTTTAATTCACCACCACTTGGACAAATCCATATGTCATATTCATCTTTTAAAATAGTAAAAATATCATATGCAGATGCAGTAGTTGGATGTAAAGGGGTAACAGCATTAGACATTGATTCGGAAGTAATCTCCAAAGGCAAACCTGCTAAGTGTTGCCTAAAGTATTCAGCCATTAATCTTGTTTTATTAATCTCATAAAACTCTCCTCCGGCATTCTCAATCTCTTTTAATCGACGATGGATTTGCAGTAAAATGCCAACTGCAGGCGTAAAAGGAGTTTGGCCTCGCATTTGATTTAGTAGGGCGGCTTTTAAATCTAAATAATATGATATGGTCGGATTCTCTTTAATTCGTTCTTGAGCGTTGGCTGACAATGCTAGTATTGATACTCCAGGAGGACATGCAAGTGCTTTTTGCGATCCAGTTATCATTACATCCACCCCATATTTGTTCATAGAGAATTCGTCTGCCAAGAAAGAACTAATAGCATCTACTATTAAGAATAGTCTATTAATTTTACAGAAGTTGCTAATCAAATCCATATCGTAGTGAACTCCAGTAGAGGTTTCATGCACGTTTACTATGAGAGCAGTGTAACCTTTATTGTTGTATGGCTCTAAATCTTTGGCGTGTACGTTATGGCCGAATTCAATTTTTATCTCATCAAAAGTGATTTGATGAACACATAAGATTTCCGCGAATCTATGTCCAAAACTACCTCCATTTATGACAAGAACTTTATCTTTTTTTGATAACGTATTAATTACAGCAGATTCCATGGATGCCGTTCCAGACCCTGTTATAAAAACGGCTTTCGAGTAGCTTGGTGCATCTACAAACTTTAAAAAAAGTTGCTCGTTTTCTAACATAATCTTTGAAAATTCAGGCGTTCTAAAATAAGGAACTTGCTCCGCTCCAATTGCTAATATGCTTTCGGGTGCTTGTACTGGCCCAACTGTAAAATTAATCATTATTATTCTCCTTTGAATTAAATATTTTCCATATGAAAACCTTTTGTCTATTTCCCCAAATATATTTTCTAAACAAAAGTTCTAAGGAAGGTCGTTTCGCCCATTTTTTCACAATGCGTTTATATGGCATTTCGCTTTTAAGATCTTCCATAAATAAACTTCTATTAATATTTGTATCGATGGTTTTTCTTAAAGGACCTTGATATTTTAATGCTTTTTGAAAATCAAGTATATGTCCCTCAAGGTCGTTAATAGCAAGGTTTAGTATTTCTTTCCCTTTCTCCGTGTTGCATACTATCAGAGATGCTCCTGCATTATTATTATATAGTTCAGGACAATATAGGTGAACTCCCCATAAATCTCCTAATGTAATATCTGCCGTTCTAGCAGTTGATGCATACTTGCAATAATAGCACGAAGGTCTTGACATAAGATGACCAAGCCAAATTGACCAAAATGGATTAAACCATCTATCTTTAAATATAGTTCTTTTATTATTTAACTGAATTCGCATTACTTCAAAATCCCATTTTCCTGAATGAGAATTTTTGCGAGTTTTTAAGCACTTAAATCTATAATCAATACTGTAAATGGAACTTCTATATTTTTTTGTTAAAAAATCATTGTATTTTCTTATAAACAATGGTGAAGGAACGCCTTCACAAATAACCTCAATTGTTAGTAGGTTTCCGTTTTCTCCGGTTATTTTCTTAAGTCCTGCAATTTGACAAGGAGTGCCGGAAAACAATACGGTATTACCTTTTTTAAGAAAACTTTTAACGTCGTTATAAGCTGTGCCAATTTGGCTTTGGGAATACTTTGATTGTCTATACTTATCGATGCTCTCTGCATTTTTTATATAAGAATGTTTAACGATAAGCCCATCAGCTTCTGCGCCAAAAACATAATCAGGGTTGTATGCTTTAACCAGAGCGGAAAAAGCGCCTCCTGAAGTGCTTGAAGCAAGCGCTTCTAAATCCTTAACATAGCCTCCGAAAGCAACTTTGTCATTTTTATATCGAACAGGAGAAACAGTTTGAGGACAAATACTTCTGCATAGATTACATGATACGCATATAGACGAATCAATAATAGGATATCTAAACCCCTCTTCATCTTCTTCCATGGTTATAGCATGTTTTGGGCATATGTTTGCGCATGCTTCACAGCCGGTACATTCTTCTTTTTTATAGTTATCTAAATACATTTTATTCCTTATTTAATAATCCTAATGAATTCTTTAGAAAAGCAATGGATTTGTTTTTTTCCATCGCTATTCGATTGTGAACTTCGGAGTAGTCTATGTTTTCTAAAAAAGATTCGTTTTGATCAATCAATTGTCTATTTCTAAGGCCAAATAACTCAAGAAGCTCTGTGATTTTAGTACCGCATTGTTCTCTTGAGAAAATAACAAAGGGGCGCTTAAACTGAACACTAAAAATCATTCCATGAAAAGAATTAGTTACTATATATTGTGCATTCTTTACTAAAGAAAGAAACTCTTCAACCCCAGCGTCATATCTCATTATATGACCCTTTTTGGCATTGGTTGCTCGCAAACTAATCTCTATAATTTTCCAATTATTTTCTTTTGCGAGTTGTTCGGCAAATGTCTCCATGCTTTTGTTATATCTTCTAGAATATAGCAATAAATATTTTTCTGTTATAGAGTTTTTTGAACAAATCTTTTCATAATCTGATGATTCTAATAACAAGGTAGGGTCAAGGACTTTTTGAACAGGTACTTGAGTGTGGGTTTTTACATAATCTAACATGTTGTTTTCTCGAAGACCTATTGCCTTAAAATTATTCAATCTATTATTTAATATTGGAAGAGTAGTTTCGTTAAAGTGAGGATCGCCAAAGCTGGCAGCATACGCAATTGATTTTTTTTGCATACAATTATAATTTGCGTAATAACCATCGTCAATTCCGAATTCGTCTGGACAAAAAATTGTATCACTTCCACAAACGTAACCATCAACGATTTCTTTTGTTTTGTCAAAATTATTTGAAGTGAACGGAGAAGAACGAACAAATTGCTTGGTGTAGAATTCCTCAAACTTATAATAGTTACTAATGATAGCTGGCATAGATAATTGAACCATCTTAAGAGATGTTTCATCTGTATCCCACATGTTTTTGTATGGGTTTAAAGGATTCTTATTTAAAAGAATGTCTGGACAATAGTCTATCAATACAGGATCATAGTTTAATTTTTTTATTATTTGATTTAACGCCCATGTTTGCAAAGCGGATCCGTAGTTTGTAAAATTGCAGTGAATATTGTACGAAATAGTTCCTATCTTCATATTACTCTCCTTGATATTATAATATTTTACCAAAACTAAGTAATTAAATCAATTTTATATTGGGGTAGCGAAGTTAGTAAATAAGGACTATTTTTATTAGAAGTCTAGAATCACAATAATACATATCAATTTTTTTGTTAAAAAATTAACAAATATTTCTTGACAATCCAAATGGCAATGTGTATTATATGTATCGATAATATGCTTATCGAATAAAATTTTATGAGTATTTATCCCTGTTTTGAAAACAAATTTTTATATATAAAGGAGACGTTAAAATGTACGACGTAGTAGACGGTGTTGAAAAGTTAGAAGAAGTCATTGCCGGTGTTAGAGCAGCTCAAAGAAAGTTTGCAACTTATACACAAGAGCAAGTTGACGAAATTTTCTTTAAAGCAGCAATGGCTGCAAATCAACAAAGAATTCCTCTAGCAAAGATGGCAGTTGAAGAAACTGGCATGGGTATTGTTGAGGATAAAGTTATTAAGAATCACTTCGCAGCAGAATATATTTATAATCAATATAGATATACACAAACTGTTGGTGTATTCGAAGAAGATAAAGCTTATGGCGTTAAGAAGATTTATGAACCAATTGGTCTTGTAGGTGCAGTAATTCCTACAACAAATCCAACATCTACAGCTATTTTTAAAACACTATTAGCATTAAAGACAAGAAATGGTATTATCATTTCTCCACACCCAAGAGCAAAGAAGTCAACTATTGCAGCAGCTAGAGTTATTCTTGAGGCCGCAGTTGCAGCTGGTGCTCCAGAAGGTATTATTGGATGGATTGATGTTCCATCATTAGATATGACAAATCTACTAATGAGAGAAGCTGATATTATCTTAGCTACAGGTGGTCCTGCAATGGTTAAGGCTGCTTATTCATCAGGAAAACCAGCACTTGGTGTAGGTCCTGGTAATACTCCTGCTGTTATTGATGATACAGCAGATATCAAGTTAGCTGTAAATTCAATTATTCATTCAAAAACATTCGATAATGGTATGATTTGTGCATCTGAACAATCAGTTATCGTATTAGATAGTATTTATAATGAAGTTAAGAAAGAGTTCGCTGATCGTGGATGCTATTTCTTAAACCCAGAAGAAACAGAAAAGGTTAGAAAGACAATTATTATTAATGGAGCATTAAATGCTAAGATTGTAGGTCAAAAGGCTCACACAATTGCTGCTTTAGCAGGTGTTGAAGTTCCAGAAACAACAAAGATTCTTATCGGTGAAGTTGAATCAGTAGATTTCTCTGAAGAGTTTGCTCACGAAAAGTTGTCTCCAGTTTTAGCTATGTACCATGCAAAAGATTTTGATGAAGCTGTAGATAAAGCTGAAACATTAGTTACAGAAGGCGGACATGGTCATACTTCTTCTATTTATATTAATGCAAATACAGAACACGACAAGTTAGCAAAGTTCCAAGATAGAATGGAATCATGCAGAATCTTAATCAATACTCCATCATCTCAAGGTGGTATTGGTGACTTATACAACTTCAAGTTAGCGCCATCATTAACACTTGGCTGCGGTTCATGGGGTGGTAACAGTGTAAGCGAAAACGTAGGAGTTAAACATTTATTAAATATTAAGACAGTTGCAGAAAGGAGAGAAAACATGTTGTGGTTTAGAGCACCTCAAAAGGTATATTTAAAGAAGGGTTGCTTACCAGTAGCTCTTGATGAATTAAAGACATATTATGGCAAGAAGAGAGTATTCGTTGTTACAGACTCATTCTTATTTAACAACGGAATGATTAAGCCAATTACAGATAAGTTAGATCAAATGGGTATTGCATATACTTGCTTCTCAGATGTAGCTCCAGATCCAACACTTGCTTGCGCAATTGAAGGAACAAAAGCCATGAATGCATTTAAGCCAGATTGTATTGTAGCAATCGGTGGTGGTTCTGCTATGGACGCAGGAAAGATTATGTGGGTTTTATATGAACACCCAGAAGTTAACTTCTTAGATCTTGCTATGAGATTTATGGATATTAGAAAGAGAGTATATACATTCCCTAAGATGGGAGAAAAAGCATTATTCGTTGCTATTCCAACATCTGCAGGTACTGGTTCAGAAGCTACTCCATTCGCAGTTATCACTGATGAAAAGACAGGTGTTAAGTATCCATTAGCTGATTATGAATTAATGCCAAATATGGCTATTGTTGATGCTGATATGATGATGACAGCTCCTAAGGGATTAACAGCTGCTTCTGGTATTGATGCTGTAACACACGCATTAGAAGCATATGCTTCAATCATGGCTACAGATTATACTGATGGTTTAGCACTTCGTGCTTTAAAGATGATTTTTGAATACTTGCCAAGAGCATATGAAGATGGATTACATGATGCTGAGGCTCGTGAAAAGATGGGTAATGCTGCAAATATGGCAGGTATGGCATTTGCTAATGCATTCTTAGGTGTTTGTCACTCAATGGCACATAAACTTGGTGCATTCCATCACTTACCACATGGTATTGCTAACGCATTAATGATTGGTGAAGTATTAAGATTTAATGCTAACCCAGTCCCAACAAAGATGGGTACATTCTCTCAATATCAATATCCTCATACATTAGAAAGATACTGTGAAGTTGCAGATTATCTTGGCGTTAAGGGTAAGACTAACGAAGAAAAGTTAGAAAACTTAATTGATTATATCGATGAATTAAAGGCGAAAGTTGGTATTAAGAAGACAATCAAGGATTACAACATTGATGAACAAGACTTCCTAAACAGACTAGATGCAATGTGCGAACAAGCTTTTGATGATCAATGCACAGGTGCGAACCCAAGATATCCATTAATAAGTGAAATTAAGCAAATGTACTTACATGCTTATTATGGAAATCCAAATAGAGAAAAAGTCTAATAGTTAAATACAGTATTTAATTAAAAATAGAAGGTGAACTCGTTTTTACCTTCTATTTTTTTGTGCTATGTGCTATTGTTGTTTCGATATATAAAATATCGATATAGAAAAGTGAGAAAAGAAAAGGTATAATATAAATGATAAGAATAGATAAGGGGGGATACTTATGAATTTAGATAACGTTATTGCAACACGTAAAAATAAGGCAATTTACCTTGATGGGGATAAGGTAATTAAGAGCTTTGATAAAGATTTTTCCAAAGCAGATATCTTGAATGAAGCCTTAAATCAGGCAAGAGTAGAAGAGACAGATATTAAAATCCCAAAGCTTTTAGAAGTTACTAAAATCAAAGATAAATGGGCTATTGTTATGGAATACATTCCAGGTAAGACATTAGAACAATTAATGAAAGAAAATCCAAATAAGATGGATGAGTATCTTAATTATTTCGTTGATTTACAAATGCATATCTTTACTCAAAAAGCACCGCTTTTAAATAAGTTAAAAGATAAGATGAATAGAAAGATTTCAGAATCGCCAATTGATGCTACAACAAGATATGAATTACATACTAGACTAGATGGTATGCCAAAACATAATAAGGTATGTCATGGTGATTTCAATCCAAGCAATATTATTATCTCAGATAAAGATGGCGATGCATATGTTATTGACTGGTCGCACGCAACTCAAGGTAACGCCTCCGCTGATGTAGCTAGATCATACTTGTTATTCTCTTTAAATTATGGAGAAGAGATAGCAAACAAGTATTTAGACATTTTCTCAAAGAAGAGCGATACAGCAAAACAATACATCCAAAAGTGGATTCCTATTGTTGCAGCTTCGCAATTAGTAAAGGGGAAACCGGAAGAAAGAGAATTCCTGCTAAAGTGGACTGATGTAGTTGATTATGAATAGTTTTTAAACAAATATTATTATTGTATAAGGAGTTGTTTTGTGTGTCAGTTTTTAGAACAACTCCTTTTTTTTTGTTTAATATATAATAAAAATATGTTAATATAAACATATGCTTATTAGGTAAAGTACATAAGGAAATATATGAATGAATTAAAAATAGAAGAATTAAAAATAGAAGAACTAAAAATATTAGAGTATTTTGATGAGTTTTGTAGAAAACACGATATCAAATATTCTTTAACAGGAGGCACATTAATTGGTGCTGTTAGACACCAAGGGTTTATTCCTTGGGATGATGACATAGATATAATGATGACTAGAGATGAATATAATAAATTTCTAGAATTATATTCAAAGGAGAATGATGCTGCTAATTATAAACTTATAACGTATAACAATAAAAATTATAATTATATGTTTGCTAAACTAGTAAGTAATGACACTGTATTGGTAGAAGATTTTAATAAGAAAGTAGAAGGAATGGGGGTATATATTGATCTTTTTCCGATAGATTCAATAGGGAATTCTTATGAAGAAGCTAAAAAAAGAATTCACTCTATTAGATTCCTTTTATATTTAACTGTTGCATCTAATTGGAGAAAGTTCTATATAAATAAGCATCATGGTTTTCTTAGACAAATAATAAGAGCTATATTTTATGTGCTAAGTCGAGGAATTAATGCGAAAAAAGAGTTTATTAAAATAGAAAATAGATTTGTTTTTAATAAAGACAATAACTATTTTGGTTGTGTCTGCGGGGTTTATGAAGACAAAGAAATAATGGATGCAAATATTTTTAGAGAATATCAAGAAGTTTTATTTGAGAACAAAAAGTTTATGGCGATAAAAAGATATGATGAGTATTTGAAGGGGCTATATGGTGATTATATGCAATTACCTCCAGAAGAAAAAAGAGTGCCACATCACACTTTTAAAGCATATAAAAAATAGGAGGAATAATAATGAATAGTATTAATAAGATTGATTTTGACGTATTAATGTTGATAGATAAAGAAGGAGATGGCATTTCTCCATTAGAAATATCAATGAGATGTTTCAAAAACGAGCAAGATGTTTTAGAATCTTTACAAAAACTTCAACAATTGGGATATATACAAAATAATGTAGTAACAGAAAAAGGAAAAGAAATACTTGAGTCTAAAAAAATAGACAATGCAATTATTCTTGCCGCAGGAATGTCTACGAGATTTGTCCCACTTAATTTTGAGAAGCCAAAAGCTTTAATTGAAGTTAAAGGAGAAAAGTTAATAGAAAGACAAATTAAACAGTTAAGAGAAGTTGGTATTAAAGATATTTACATTGTTGTTGGCTATATGCATGAACAATTTCAATATTTAGAAAAAGAGTTTGGAGTAAAGTTGATTTATACAGACTCATATAAAACAAAGAACAATCATGCAAGTGTGTATGCAGCGAAAGATTATTTAAAGAATTCTATTGTTTCTTCTGCAGATTTATATTTTACAGAGAATATTTTCCAAAAATATGCGTATGATTCATATTATTGTTCTGTTTTTATGCCGGGAAAAACAGCAGAGCGTGGTATTATTACGGATAAAGATGATAGAATCCTAGAAACGATGTATGGAGATAAGTGTTATGATATTTGGGTCACTCTAGGATATGCATTTTTCTCTAAAGATTTCTCAGAAAAGATGATAAAAATTCTTGAAGAAGAAATGTCTTTTGAAAAGAATTATTCAAAGTTCTGGGCTGATTTCCAAGATGAGCATTTGAGTGAATTGTATATGTATGCAAAAAGATGTCGTTCAGAAGTAATTAACGAATTTGATTCTTTAGAGGAATTAAGAGAATTTGATAAAACATATGTAAATAATTCTAACTCAAAAATAATGCATGATTTATGCTATTTGCTTGCAGCAGAAGAAAAGGATATTAGAGGATTATTTTTATTAAAAATAATAAAACCAACAATGTTTGTTTTTAACTATAAGGATGATAAGTATATTTGTGATGTTGAGCCTGGAAAGGAAACAAGAGTCTTCTATAATGGACAAGT